>Ga0209389_1000570_pt1 | contig 22581 bp, 10 predicted proteins | sample CowpearedBW_FD_187526 | JGI IMG/M metagenome (GOLD analysis project Ga0209389, IMG submission 187526) | Root nodule microbial communities of legume samples collected from California, USA - Cow pea red BW (SPAdes) (version 2) | ecosystem: Host-associated > Plants > Roots > Nodule | place: USA...
GTACACGATCATCGCCAAACACACGCAGATAGGGTGAGCTTAGCAGATAAATCATATATACAAGGCTACAAACATATATATCAACAAACACACGTATCACAATACTTAACTTCCCACATTGTTCTACACTTTTATTCTACTATTTGACCCTCAAATCGGGTTATTCGTATTCTACATCGTCTAAGGATTACTTCAAGGTGACTTCCTGTCTCACCTATCGGCCACAACCGATAGAGCACGTGCGGGAAAACATGCTACGGATCATACACCGCCACGCCAGGTAGAGTTCCCATATACGAACATAGTTCGTATCGTCCCAAGACTACCAAACTCGTCAGCCAACAACTGAGGAGGGCAATCTATCTGGACCCATCTGTACTGGCCACAACCAGCACACTCACACCGGCAACACTCGCCAACCCGAGCCACAACTCAAGGGTTCCTCGTGTTCATCCGTCATCCCGAGCCACAACTCAAGGAATATCACGTGCTTAACCTCTATCCCGAGTCACAACTCAAGGGATACGTTCCGAGCCACAACTCAAGGAACACCAGCAATCCCATCTTTAAAGCCCCACTAGACGCCTTGTAGATCACAAATATGAAACTAAAAATCCAAGCTGCTGCAATACAAATTGCCTGGCGGGGGACACGTGCCGCCAGGCGCTGCCAGCTCCCAGCCCGCCTGACGAAACATATCTGTCACCAGGCGCCAAGCGCCTCTAGTGTCACTGACTCTACAAATATTACCTGACGAAACGATCTTCACCGCCAAGCGCCACACGTTGTAGGTCTCTATTGGTTTTGTAGCTATCGCTTGACGGTTCAACCCTTACCGCCAGGCGCTACACTAGTACTTGTGTAGTACTGGTTTTTCAAGCTCACAGAACAAATTGCAACCCTCAATCTAAGCCTCAAACCTACAGTATTCTTTTCCAAGTTAATTGCATCAAATCTCTCATGTTTAGATTATTATTATGTTCTAACACCAGTATAGGTTCACCCATCCAAATATCTCAATAATTTGCTTTGCTTAATAACAACTTTGCGTCTCCTAAATTAGCAACACATGTCCACCAATCCATGCTTGATTACAGACCTAATCCTGCTACACGTATTCCCAAAACCTCCAACAATTACAGATTCAATCTATTGCAATAGTTCAAGCACACACCGAGAGTAATAATTTGCAAACTCATGAATTTATATGCCCCTACTACATTATTCTAAGGTCCAATCATCAATTAGGCACCAATAATCTAACCTTCACATTTTGAATCCCTACCAATATGTAGTTTAACATCACACAAGACCCAATCATTATATACATTTTATTCCAAATACATATTTCCCACATTAAACCATGGCTTACTTAATTTTTTAACAAAGAATCCATTATGCTCAAAACAACTCCACACCCTAACTGAATAATACATCTAACTAATGCATATACTTGGTGTTTTATTTAATCTCAATCGTGGCCCACCCCTTTTATCCCAATGCCTCATGCGCAATCAGAATTCACCTTGAACTTCACACTTATACCTTCACTCACCTGGTAAATCAAGATCATCGCCAGACAACTCAGAGCATAAAACCCAGATTTTTCGAAACCCAGAAAAATCGGCAGAGAACAACACACTCATCAATCCATGCATCACGAAATTAAAATCCATGCATCACGAAATTAAAATAATAGGATTAATTAAATATGAGTTTACAGCTCCCCTAACCTGGAAGTCTTCGCTTAAATTGAAATGCTTGAGAGCTCCCAACGATCACCAATGATCTTCCCCTTGGCTTCCACTCAACCAGCCCCAAAACTCACTCCCACTCACTAATCTTAGCAATTTCGTGCTTTGTTCCTCTTAATTTGAGAGTTAATGGCCATTTAGTCTCTCATTATGGGGTGTTTTTACAGCCACCCTTGGTTGTTATTTTCTCTAGGGTGTACGTTAACCCTTCACCTTCATGCCAAAGCCAAAAATAGCAAAAAGAATGTTTAATTTGAGTTCCCCAAGACTTGAACCTATAACCATGCAATTGCCAAATCAATATCAAACCATCATGCCAATTCATGTTAAATGCTAACAATCATCATCCAATTAACATATTATTTCACAGCATGATTGTCATATGTAAGACCCGTGGGATTTAATTAATTATATAAATAATTAATTAATAAATGCGGGTGGGGAAATGATTATTTCATTAAATTATGCTTGGTATGACGTGGAGAAGTACTAGCTCAAGTGATTGTGAGTACTTTGATTGTGTGAGAGGACTTGGGTTTAAGTCCTATGTATGTTAACTTTTGTGATTGTTTTATTATTTAAATCTGTGAAGTCATGTTATGATATGATATGATAATTGAATTATGATTGTTATCATGAAATATGAGTTGGTTAAATGGTTTGATATTGGTGTGGCAATTGCATGGTTATGGGTTCAAGCCTTGGAGAACTTACATTAAACTTTAATTCTTTTTTTTTGGTGTTTTGGCTTGGAATTGAATATGAAAGGTTGGGAAGAAAACCCTAGAGTGGGCAGCAGAGAGGTGGCTGGAAAATGGCCATAAGTATGTGGTAAATTGCATTTAACAACTCAATTATGACTTAATTTTCGGGTATAGTGATTAACATAGTTTTAGACACCCTTTAAAAAGAAGGATTTGGCTTAAAGTTAGGGTTTTTGCAAAGCTGAGAGGATACTAGAAAATTAGGCACGAAAATCAGAGAGATAGGTGAGGTGGAGTGAGGTTCTAGAGTCAAGTGAGAGCACACCAATTCTTCAAAGCAAACCAATTCTTGTAGAGTGATAATGTTCATCCAACAGTAGGTATAATCACCTAATTAATGGCTTAAATGAATGGAACAGTGGGTATAAGTTAGGGTTTGAAGGTGTGATATCTTTGATTATTATTTAAACTGAATTACCGTGAATTGGACATAGGAATAATGATCAAGGTGATTAAATATGGAATTGTTATGATTGTGCTTGGACTGGGATTGCATTGTAGTGGAAATTCACAAAGATGGAGAAATGGTGGGGTTTTGGGTGCGGGAAAAATCTGGAAAAATGTCTAGATGATAAGCACCGTTTGGCGGCTCGGGGGCTGGCCGCCAGGCACCCGCGCAGTGGCAGTGCTGCTGCAAGTTAAATTTGTCATGCGTTGAGGTTAGATTCTATTTCCATTGGGTTAGGATCAGTAGATGGAATTTTGTGATATTTGGGAAGGTTTGATGATGGAGTTGTGTATGAACTATGAGGGTGAGAATTACCTTAGGAGGTAGTGATATCAGATATTAGAGGTCTTCCTATAATATGGCGTAGTAGAGATTGTGAGTACTGAGTAAGTTGGGTGTAAGGGGGTTCAGAGAATTAACCAAATATTGCGAATGAGGGATCAAACAGTGTAATAGGCTTGACAACCTCTTATTGGTAAAGGATCTAAGAGTATTAATAGGTTACGAAGGAAGGAGCTTAATGTTATGACGGAATGGGTTCTGTATTCAAGTTAGGGATTTGAGGATTTGACCTCACCATTGTTAGTAACCACTCAAGTTAGATGATACCGGGGATTGAGCAGATGGAAATGAGTAAGAAATTGTGCTAGACATGAGCAGAAAAACCAGTATGCGTTGTACTGTCATGGCGCCTAGCGGAGGGACGTGAACCGCCAAGCGGTAGCAGGATCACAACAGGGTCTCGAGGTTTGGTGCGCCTGGCGGCGGGGGCAATCCCGCTAGGCGGTCGCTATTGCAAGAGAAATTTAAAGGCGTTGTGCGCCTGGCGGTACGCGACACCCACCAGGCAGTCTGGGAGCTGGTAGCGCCTAGCGGTATGTGTCACCCGCCAGGCGATTTATGCTGCACTAGCTTTGAATTTTGATTGTGAATTTTGTAATCTACGAGACGTCTAGCGGTGCTTTAAAGGTGGGTTTGTTGGGTTCCTTGAGTTGTGGCTCGGAACATATCCCTTGAGTTGTGGCTCGGCATAGGGGTTAAGCACGTGGTATTTCTTGAGTTGTGGCTCGGAATAACATCTCTTGAGTTGTGGCTTGGGATGGCGGATGAACACAAGGAACCCTTGAGTTGTGGCTCGGGTTGGCGAGTGTTGCCGGTACGAGTGTGCTGGTTGTGGCCAGTACGGATGGGTCCAAATAGATTGCCCTGCTCAGTTGTTGGCTGACGAGTTAGGTAGTCTTGGGATGATACAGACTATGTTCGTATATGGGAACTCTACCTGGCATTACGGTGTATGACCCGTAGCATATTTTCCCGCACGTGCTCTATCGGTTGTGGCCGATAGGTATGATAGCAAGTCACCATGAAGTAATCATTAGATGATGTAGAACACGAATGTTCTGATTGGGGGTCAGATGGTAGGAGTTAATGTATAAAACATGTGGGATGTTAAGTTATGTACAATGATATGTGTGAATGTAGATATATATGTCTGTAACATTATATATGTTTTATCTGTTAAGATAAGCTCACCCTATCTGCGTGTGTTTGGCGATGATCGTGTACGCGGTACACGAGCCCAATCCGGAATATGAACCATAAAAGAAAATACCAATTAAATCGATCACAGTAATACCAGTTACAGTACCTATTATCCAAAGAGGAATTCTTCCAGTAGTATCGACCATTTATCCCACTTTCCTCCAATTTAATCACGTAGTCAGTCATGCTAAAGACATTAACAAACAGTCATAGATAATTATGAATTGATATCCTTCCGAATGGGATAAAAGAATCCGGATGGGTGATTTTATGACATTGTTTCTTTTAGTTTTTGGAACGGACGGTTAAGAACTTTATTTGCTCATATAATAAAATTTAAATTTTCCCGCGTTTGGGGAAAATGAGGTATCATTAAATGCGCTATTATGTAATTTTTCTTTTATTTTTTTTATAAATCCGTAATATCCTGACGGGATGTTACATCATATATTTAAAATAATAACGAATAATAATACAAACTTGGAACACATAGGACTCGAACCAAAGTCCTCTCACACAATCAAGTACTCTCAACAACTTGAGCTAGTACTTTTCCACATCATAACAATCATAATTTAATGTCATAAATGATTTGCCCACCCGCATCTATTAATTAATTATTTAATTAATTAATTAAATTCCACGGGTCTTACAGGCAATGCTTTTTAGAAATATCTAGAGGGGATGACTGGATGCCTTGGCCACCAAGAAGTCTAGAAACATCTAGAAGCATGCACCTTGCCTTGGCCAAGAAGGTTTCTAGAATGTGTCCATGTGCTCCTTTGTTGACCTACTTTCTAGAGTCTATGTTTTGTTATTTGCATTGTAATCCTTTTTAGAACTTTTAGGCCCCTAAGAAATTCTATTTAAGGGGGCCTCTAAAGCTTGTACAAAGGTTGAACATTTTGGAGAAATTAAACACCTTTGTGTATTAACCATTTGTGAGAGTTTCCTCCCTAGGGAGTGAATACTTTTAAGCCTTATCTTGTATAGAAAGTGGTGACACACATCCACTTATCTTCAAGGTTGCCATGGCTTCTACCCTAGCCTTATAGTGGTGTGTTTCTCACATTTTTACCATTTCTTTGCTTTCCATTTTATGCTTTCTTCTTCCTTTGTGTGTGTCTCGGGTTTTTACTATTTCACGTGTTTCCATTCTTCTTTTTCCATAAATCAATCCATCTCAATCTTCTCTTGAGCTTTGTGAAAGGAACCTTTACATCTAGATAACAGGCTATCTTAATGTCCAGTGGGGATTTCACTTAGCTTTCTTAATCAACTCACACCATATTCATTAATATTAAAAAGGAACAAGATAATCCTACATCAAGTAAATTTTAGTGTGAGATGATATTGGCATTCTTATCATTTGGTGATTATTTCTTACCAAAGTATTTCTTGTTGGAGAATGTGAGGAACTTTGTGTCTTTCAATAAAGGATATCAGGTAAACTTACTACAACTTTCTTCCTTAACTGCTCTCCGTTGATGAATAAAACTTCAAAGAACTAATGAATGTTTGATTTATTTGTCTATGTAAGACCCAGAAAAATTAAATAATTAAATAAATAATTATTTAATATAAATGCGGGTACTGGAATATTTATGACATTTAATGCAAGAAGTTAGGGTAAAGAATAGTATTAGCTCAAGTGGTTGAGAATACTTGGTTATTATGAGAGGACTTAGGTTCAAGTCTTACGTATGCCATTAATGTGATGTTTTAATTATTTTATTTATTTTGTGGGCATGCATGAACACTGTGTGGTTGGAAGTTCAAACCTTGGTTAGCCCTATCCTTAGGGTAGTAGAGGAGCAGCTAGAGGATCACACAAAACCTCCATGTTAGTACAAAATTAAATGACAATTAATTATTTTTTATTTTTATTAATTTTATTAAATTTTTAAGGCTAAAAAATGGTTTAATGGATTGATGATTTAGGAATAAAAGGGGAAATTTCGTGTAGCTCATAGGGAAGAATTTTAGAGCACCAAAAGGGGACCTAGGGGGAGCATAGATAGCTAGAAAGGGTTCCAAGTGGTAAAGGCAAAGGCTAGAGTAATTTTTGGGCAAAGAAGATCACTAGAATTGCTTTAGGAGCAGAAAATTCCAGGTAAGGAGAGCTATCTCTTCCTTATTATTCTATGATCATCATAACTTTGTTTTAATGGATAAATCCATGGAGAAGATGAGAAATGCACTTTTTGGTTAAATTTTCGTGTTGGGGAAATAATACATTTCTTTTATACGAAATTGATATGAAACATTAAGTGATACAAACATAGCACTTGGTGCAGTAATCACTGGTTCCTTTTATGATATTTTTTTTTATCTCAAATCAGCGTGGTGTTAGGTTAATATATTACATAGTTTTTTTCAAAAACAATTTGGTGCAAGAATACTAGTCAAATGGGTATCAATTGTGATTTATGCACAGTTGGTTTAGAATGGATTAAATTTTGATATGGAGTCAGTTTAGTACCTTTATTTTATATTAAAGGGTTAATAGGAAATTCTTTAAGGTGTTAGTTTCATTTTTTTTCCTTGAGTTAAGATAGTATAGGAGGTACACATAAATTAGTTAATTAAGGCCAACTTAGTGTGCTTTATTTGGTTTTTATTTTTCTCTGTTGATGTCTTACATGAATACGTTATGAGTCCATCTTCAAGAGTAAGGAAGCCAAGGAGAAGCCATGCGAAATTGATGAGGCTTCCTTGGAGAAGGATGAAGATGAATAAGCTAGAAGATGAGAGGAGAGGTATTGCGGCAATGGTGTTTGGAGAAGCTCTCAAGTGAGGTTGGGCCAACACTCAAGGAAGGGGGCTAGAGGAAACCAAGAAGGAGAACTCTAGCCTAAGTTGATTCACAAAAAGAGAGGATTCTGGAGTCATCTCAATAGAGTTTCTCTACTATATTCATGAATGAAAATACAAGGATCCTAAGCTCTCTATTTATAGTAGAAAAGGAGAGCCAAGTGGTCTAGAAAAATGGAGGGAAAAAGAATCTAGAATATGGTATTTGGAGCCAAAAAGAGAGCATGAGGCAAGTGTGACTTGCCACCTAAGCAAGTCACAAGGGACTTGCTTCTAGGCGCATAAGAGAAGCTTGGTGACCAAGCTTGTAGCAAGAAGGATCTAGATCCTCTCACAAATGCGCTTTCCCTCTTGTTGGGCCAATTTCAAGCCCAACTCTTCTTTGGTCCAATTCTCTTCAAAGCCCAAAAACCCTCCAAGGCCCAATACATGGCCCAAACAAAAAACCCTATTCTACAAAGCCCAAAATACAAGACCCAAAAATAAACCCTATTCTAATATTTACAAACAAAGAGTCTTAGGCTAGGTCTTCACATCTTTCTTGGCCCATGTAAAGTTCATCTTGGGCCTTGTATGTGCATTGGAGGCCCATTCCTCTTGTATCCTCCTAGTCATTGCTCTTGTTGTGGGTCCCTTTGTTAGAGGCATCTCATCAATACGTAAATTTAAAATTGGTGTAGTAAGTTATGGAGCGTATATGTTGATATAAAATGGACATGTTCTGGGTGCAATAGTTTAATTATATTAATGATGGGTTATTTTGTTTCTTACAGTAGTAACCATGCGATATATATCATTCTTTTGGTATAAAAATAATTATATTATGATTAAAGTTAAGCATCGTGAAAACCTTTTGACATGGATTGTATGAAATTTTATTAGATGCAATGAAAATGCTAAAACATGAGTATTAAAATAAAGATTAGGTGTTAGTGTTCATTTCTTGGAAAAAAGTTAGTTAAAGATGAGGTGAGTTACGCATTGTGGTTTGAGGTTTTTTTTTTGTCCTTAACTATAGCATATGGCATATGACGTGGTGCCATCATGAGAAATAAGTGACATAGCCTTTAAATATATTTTTACATGTAAGGATATGTTATAAATATTATAATATTATATTTTATGTTGACTTGCTAAAACTGTTGGTTGTAAATGTAGCTTGGAATAATATATTTAAGATAATATAATAATATTTTTTTTATTTTATAATATAAGATAAGTCCGGTCTATTAAAATAATTGGTTGTTAATCACGTGGGCATTATTGGAGTGAGACGAAGGTGATTTAGCTAGTATGGGTTTTGTGCTTTATTTGTATGTATTGCAAGTGCAATTAAATATATGTATATATTATCTATTTTTATCATTTTGTTATGTTGGTATATTTTAGTAGTTGGAGAATTTTATTTAACATTAATTATGTGATGGTTTATAGTGTTCCGGTAGTTTGGTATAAATCATATTAAAATGGTTTACGTATGTGTTGTGATTTAATTGAGAAAAAAAAGGATTATTGTTGTTGCTTGTTTATTTTCAGTGTTGCTGCTGTTTTTTTTATAGTAAATGTCGTTGTTGTTTTGTTTATAGCAAATGTACTACTATTTTTTTATAGCAATGTTGCTGCAGTTATTTTCAATTTAAATGTATTGTTATTTGTGAATCCTAATATAAGCATAAAGAAGCTCTTGATAATGGTATGTGTGGCTAAATTCAAGGGTGCAAATTGGCAATGTATGGGTGTTAAAACATGATTGATGCAAATGATTAGTGATGATGTAATTTGAGGTATGTTGAAAGGTAAAAATATGCAATTTGGTATTTTGAACATGTGCTTGTGACGATTAGGGTGGTAAAAACCTGGATTTTGCAATAATTAAACTAGTAAAATCACATACTAGTGTAGTGCCTAGTGGTGCAAATTAGACTGCCAGACGATAGCTACCAGTAGAAGGTCCAAGAGCATGTGGCGCCTAGCAGTAAGTCGAGATCGCTAGGCGGTCTGCGCTGGGATTTCGCCTGGCAGCGCTAGGTTATAGCACAAAGGGCATGGTAATCTTTTATTTGTGTTTTCGTGTGAGGATACGAGTAGGGAGGTTCGTATATTCCGTGCTCACACTTGAGGGCTACTGCAAGCGGGGAGGTTCATAGCTAGATGGATCATGCGTGTTGGACTACGGGCGGGGAGATCCATAAAGTTGGACTACGAGCGGGGAGGTTCGTAGAGGTTGGACCACGAGCTAGCAGGTTCGTGGAAGCATGCGATATCTTGGGTCCATGGTCAAGTATTTGTATAGGGTGCTTGGGTTAGTAGTTTCATTTGTATAATGAGACGACGATCAGAGAACCTTGGGGCAGTAAAGAGTTCAGATTTCAGCATTGAATTGAATAAAGTAGCTTGGGTGAATCTCTTTATTATTAATTTATATGATTATATTGTTAAAATCTCACCCTATCTATTTGTGTTTGGTGATGATAGTGTGACTTGTCACATGTGAGCAAATGATGTTCCAGGTGATGCTAGAGACGTGTAGAGACGGAGAGAGGGCCACTATGGGAATTTTATTATGATTATCTATGATTGTAGTTTTTATTTTAGTCTGTTTTGGAACTTGTATAACTATTATGGTTTTTGTGGATTTGAATTTAAGCGCGTTGGTTAAATTTTAAATTTTCCTACGTTTGGGAATAGTAATTCATGACGAATCGACTTTTAATTCTGAATTATTTATTTTATTAAGTAATTTCTAGCAAGGATGTTACAATCTAAAAGGTAAGGTTTGGTATCCCTGAGGCTGGAGCATTTGGAGTTTCCCAATCAAGAAAGAGGGCATTCATATCAGTAGTTTGTCTTGACGATATTCTTCCAGAGCGGTTAGAGCTAATGCATGTATTTTCGACACTTGTGTCAAAATTGTTCATTATGTTACTATCCTTAGTATTGAAAATGGTGCTCCTTTACGTGGAATAACGGTTAAAGATACCATTAGTGATCTCTTAGTTGTGGTAAATAGAGCCTCAAAAGGGAACATGAAGGTGTGTAAAATAGGAAAGATATATGTCACATTTTCCCTCAGTTTTAAATTTTCTTCATTGTTTGCTTGTGTTTTATGTTGTGCAGTATCAAAATGATCATGTATCATGGTTTCAAAAGAAGTTTCGTGCTGAAATGGTTGTCTTGACTGATCTTATTTCCAAGGAGAGGATCAAATTGAACTTGATTCGATTCCAGAAAATTCCCAAGAGGCCAGGTTCTGATTAACATGATCTTCTAGAGGAAAAGGTTGAGCTAAATTCTTATGAACTTTTAGGATACCAATTCTTGACCTATCTAATGTATGAAACTTAATGAAATGCAAGTAACTTTGTTTGATAGACAAGTTGATGATTTGATACCATGGTGCTTGCTGAACATGGTTAAGCGACACAATCAATGGAAGGTACTATTTGGTAGGTTGGATTAGAAAGGGAATTTCCCAACTTCCATTACAGACCCTCAACTAATGGGTAAGGTTGGTATACCGTTGGGGTCGATTCCCCACAACAATCGATCGACGCTCAAAGAAACTTGCACGACGTCAATCAGCGCCAAGCCACGAACACCACACTCTACCGTCGGTTGTCTTGCGATTCAACATTTGGGGCTTGAAGTCGTGGCTAGTTGATATGGAAATTTCTTTGGAGTGATATTAGCAGGTCAACAACCGATCAACCCTAGGCCGCATGACCCGATTGAGCAGGCCTATGGCCACATTTGCTTTGTCAACAACAAATTGAAAATCACATTGAGACCCTTCGTGGATGCTTTTATTCTCCTTAAAAGCAAACCATTCACTTCCCGAACAAGCGCGATTGTACAATGTCGATCTTGTCAACACCGACTATGACTTGTCATTCTCATCCGACGATTACGCTTCGAAGTCGTGGTCGAGAGATATGCTACCACCTGGTCTCATCGATCGAGCAGTAGCAATAATAATCATGTAGATATTTATAATTAAAGTAACCAGGTCAGTAATCAAGTTTAAAAAGTAATTGGGCCACAATTAAGTAAACCCTAATCTAAGACCCACATGAAATACTATAAATATGACTCCAAGGTAAGTTGGTAAGGACTTCTACTTCCTATTTATTACATCATTAATTGTTAAAACCAAACGAGCAGTTACTGACTTAAGCATTAGAGCCTCATTGACAGGTACCCCGATCGCCTAAATAGCCAAACGGTAGAAGATACCGATCAAAGAGCTCGTAGAGAGAATAAACAAGCAAACAATGTTTAAGTAGACGCTCAGTGCCTACACCTAAAACATTTTGGCATCATGGCAGCAAGCGATGATTCTTAAAACCTTATGGTGACCACAAGAAATATGACGAGCAACATAGACAGAAGAGACATAGTTGACGAACAAAAAGACATTCAAGAGATGATGAGGATGATGCAACAACGAATGGACAAGATGCAACATAACTATGAAGCTCAGCTTCGAATCCTGCAGGAGGAGAATGTTGCCTTTAGGAAGAGGAGGGAGAAAACTCGATACCCTCGACACCAACTATCCCAGATCCCTCAAGGCAAAGCCGGATTCAACCGGGCGGTGAAGGGGAGTATCCGCGACGGTCCCACGCGGAAAGGATACTAGTGGGAGGTGGTGAGCGGCAACAACCCTCTCGAGTAGAGTGAACACAAATATCGAGAGATGCTCAAACCCAAATTACAGTGGAAAGCTTAAGAGCTAGCAAAGGGGACACCTGTCCTAGATGATCGTTCATATGGAAGGAGAGTTCCCGTTTACATCATTTATCCTAGAAACACCACTACCCGAATAGTGGAAGATGCCCATCTTTGATAAATATAATGAGACTTCTTACCCAAATAATCACCTTTGAACCTTTTCCAACCGAATGATGTTCTACACGATCAGCGAGGTATATGGTTCAAAGTCTTCTCGTCCCCATTGGTAAGAAAGGCTCTTGAATGATTTTTGGAGCTACCCCTAAAAAGCATTGATTTCTTTACCATGCTCAAGGCCTTGTTCAATACCTAGTTCGCTCCTCTTATATCTACAACGTTTACACCTACAACGCTAGTGAATGTCCAACAGGGAAATGATGAGTCACTTAAAAGTTTTGTCGATCGTTCTGGTAGGATCTTTGTGAAAATCAAGGATTTAAGCAACGAAATCACCATGCATCATTTTTTGACCGATCTCTAACCCAACATTTTTGTTGATAGGATCAGACGTAAGCAATCAAAGACAATGAAGAAGATGCGAGAAAGAACAGCACAATTTATGCAAATTGAAGATATGTGCAAATTCTTCTCATAAACACAGGTGCAAGTTGAATCGATTGTGGAGAAGAGCACACAGAAGTCAGGAAATAAACCACTTACCGGAAAATCCCCTAAGCAGGCGAAGGGTCCCAAATTCAGCAACTACAATCCTCTAAATGCCCTAAGGGTGAAGATCCTACAAAAGGCTTTTAGCACAAACTATTTACCTCCTCCTAGGAAGAAACCTCCTCCATCTAACATTGACGGAAGCAAGCACTGCTTGTTCCACTAAAACATCGGTCACACCATAAAGGAGTGTCAGACCCTCTGCGACAAAATTGAGGAGGTCATTTAAGTTGGCCAGCTAAAGCAATACGTGAAGAAAGAATGTACCGAGTGAAGTCCCCCGAAAAGGAAGAGCCCAACAAGGACCTCTTCACAATCATATAGACCTACCCAAGACTAACGGGAGCCCGAGCATAAACGAGGATCATCTGTGCGACGAGAAAGAAGCAAAAGCCGTAGTAGGCCGCCCATTGAGAGGGTTTGTCAACAAAATTTCAGGAGGACTCGTAGGAGGAGGGTCAAGTTCGTCGACTTACAAGAAATATGTCTGAGTACTGAAATCAGTCCACTTGGTGGAGAATAAAGCCAAGATCATGTCGTCACTCACGTTTACCGATGAAGAATTCAAGGCACTGGATCTTGATCAAGACAATCTGATGGTGATGAAAGATTATCTTGTTTCCTTTTAGATTTAGAATATGGTGATGAGTTATTTAGGAAAACTCAAGGAAGATTCCCACTGGACATTAAGATAGCAACCTATCTAGATATGAGAGTTCACTTCCAAGAGCTTAAAAGGAAGAAGGAAATGGACAACATAAAAAACGAGAACAAGGATGGAAACACAAAACATAAAGGGAATAGAAATAAAGAAGAACAAAAACAAAATGGAAGAGATAGATAGTAATGACTATGGAAGTGAAGCACGCCAATCTTAGAGGGGGCATAGCAAAACCAAGCTCTAGAGACGAGTGATGTTGTGCCACCACTTGCATAGGAAAGATAAGGCACAGAGTTTTCCACTCCTTGAAACAAGAGTGTTTTAATTAAAAATGTTCAACCCTTTTACAATTGGTAGACCTCCCCTTAAATAGATAGAGTTAGGGGTATCTAAGCAAAAAATAAAGGTATAATCATGCCTTTGGTCCCTATTCGTAGCGAAATCTCAATTTGGTTGCTCTATTTTTTTTCATCTCAATTTGGTCCCTATTTTGGAAATTTGATCTCAATGTTGTCCTTTCTACCCTATATTCTATTTTTTGTCTCAATTTAGTCCCTATTTTTGTAAAAATAGTGCAATTTCGTCCCTCTCCAAATTGAAACAAAAATTAATTTTTATATAAATGTTATACAAATATTTTTCGTAAATTTGATATTTTTTTTCAAATTGATATTTTTATTATATATTTCTAACATAACTAAGTTTATTTAAATTTGTGTTTCACATTCAACTTTACTTAAAACTGTTTTCAAATTTTAAATTTATATGTTTTTTATTGTTACAAGAACTAGTTAATTTATGATTTTTTTCTATTAACATTATTTTCTATTAACAACTTTAAAACAATTTTAAGTAAAGTTCAATGTAAAATATTAATTAAATGAACTTAATTTTGTTAAAAATATTTACTTGAAATATCAATTTTGATAGAAATATTTGTGTACATTTATATAAAAGTTAAATTTGATTTCAATTTGGAGAGGGACAAAATTGTTAAATTTTTACAAAAATTTAGACTAAATTGATATAAAAATTAAAATAAAGGGACCAAATTAAGAAAGTGAAAATGACATAAGTGACATGTATCATTATCACTACCACGTGGCACGATGACAACTTGACATGTGGCAATTTCTTTTTTAAAATTCAAAAATTAAAAATTAAAAAAATTCAAAAAGAAATTCAATAAATTTCTAAAATTCAGGGAACTGGCACGTGGCATCCCATTTAACGTTGTTACTATACCACTAACGGAAACGACTACAATGAGATAATATTTCCAAAATAGAAGGACCAAATTGATATTTCGCTACGAAAATAGGGACCAAAGACATGATAAAACCAAAAATAAAATATGTAAAAGGGTCAACTAGAAAAGCAAGGAAAACCCTAATTCTAGAAGCATCTTCAAGCAAGCATAAAATGAAATGGTGGTGAGTCTTCCTATGTGGATTCTCGGCCAAGGAGGGAGAATGAGACAAAAATGGTCTCCAAATCATGCCAAAAGGAGCATAAAGAACAAAAGAGACAAAAGGTATAATGTCTACTTTTGCTTTATGCTTTGTGCTTTTGCTTTACTCTTTCCTCTAAATCATTTATGCTTCCCAATCACTATGTGCCACCTATCATGCTCCCTTTTACTAAATTAACCTACAAAACAATGTAAACAAGGATTAGCATGTTGGCTTAAGTTAAGTCAACTTTAGTCATTGAATCAACCCTAGTCAAAGGTCAACAAGTCAACCAAAATTAAGTCAACTAAGTCAACTTAGGGAAATCACAAAATTGAGATGGAAAATAAAGAAAGAGACATAGAAGAAGGATACTCCCCTCTAGTCATGCTTCTTGTAACTCTTCTTGGGGGAGTCTCCATGGGACCTTGAGTGGTCAATCCTTCATCAGATGGTCATCTCTCTCCTCCCTTAGGGTTTTGCTTTGTATGGCTCAGGGCTAGGAGAAAATGGTGTTGTTCCGACAAGGCTCACGTGGTTGAGGTCTCTATCAATGGTGGTTTCTCCACGTCGCGAAGTGCAATAGTAGTGGTGCATCTACAATGCATATTGGATGCTCGAATCTACTACAAATAGGTGAATCAAGTGGAGGTTTCGTTCTTCTCCTTTGAGGCACGCTAGCACTGCTGGTGCATGCAGATGAGGTTGCTGCCATGGTGAGGTCGCGCTTTGAGACATAGGTAGGGTTTGCATGTTTTTGTGGGTTGTTAATGCATAAGTGCGTTTTCCAGTACGCTTTACAGTGGTTGTTCTTGATTGAAGTGGTTTCCGTTAGCGTAGTGTCTGCCAGCGATGGGCCTGATAGAGACTTCAATGGTGGACTTGTGCCTAGGGTTTGAGAGGTTGAAGGTGATAAGGTGTCATGTTTTGATTGGTTGAAATGTGTGTGCAAGGATCATGGACAAGTGGAAGCATATGGTTGTCTAGATTTGAAAGGTGCGCATTGTCAAATGGCATGATCTGGTTTAGTTGCGTTTAATTAGTAGGAAGGGTGTAATTTAGTAGAAAATAAGGGTGTAGAACAAGTTTTTGGGTTATCCACTTGAAGAAAGAGTGTATAAAATAAAAACTGGGGGTACATTTAGCTCTCGAATAATTTCTTTGTAGAATTTGTGATTTGGACTTGTAACTCAACATTTCCAAATCTAGACTGTAATGAACCAAATTAAATTCCAACTACATTAATATTTTATGCAACTAAAATCACTTTTTACGTCATTTTTAACTTATGAACTCAATAAGTCTAATAATCACAAATCTTGATTAAATCAATCCTTAAGCACAAAAATTCTATTAAATCCCCAAATTTAAGCATTAAATGAGGGCAAAAATTTGAACTCATTAGTTCCCTACTCCCAACCAAGAAAACATCACCACTCGAAGATAGCCATGGTAGATCTGGACCCTCGAACCAACACCGAAGACCGCATGGAACCCGAAGGGGAACCAAGGACCAAGTGATCGAGAAGTCGAAAGAGCAGGCCACGAAGGTTGGGAGCCACCTTAGCCTAGAAGACAAGAAAATCCTGGCGAACGTACTCTTCGCCTAGACAACAACTGATATGCCCGACATCCATCCAAGGGTGATGTACCATAAATTTGGCACCTTCAAAGAAGTCCGCCAGGTGGCCCAAAAGAAGAGGAAGATAGGAAAGGAACGAAGGAAAGAAGTGGAGGAAGAAGTGAAAAAACCCCTGGAAGCAGGGTTCGTTCGGGAGATAAAATACACCACTTGGTTGGCCAATGTGATAATGGTAAAGAAGTCGAGCGACAAATGGAGGATGGGTATAAATTTCACATACCTAAACAAGGCATGCCCTAAAGACGGCTACATGTTACCCAGTATTAACGGACTAGTCAATGGAGCGTCCGACCACAATGTTTTGAGCATCCTCGACGCATATTCGGGATATAACCAGATTTCCATGTATTCGCCCTATAGATCGAAGACTGCTTTCATCACCAATTAGGTGAATTATTGCTATGAAGTAATGTCTTCCGAGTTGAAAAACGTCGGGGCTACCTACCAACGACTAATGGACAAGATCTTCCACCACCAAATCGGTCGAAGCATAGAGATATACGTAGACGATATGGTGGTAATATTATAGATGGTAGCAGAACATGTCCAAGACTTGGAAGAAATCTTCCGCCAGGTGCGCAAGAATAGCATGTAGTTGAATCTAAAGAAGTGTGTGTTCGGAGTGGCGGTAGGAAAGTTCCTAGGATTTATGCTCACAGCTTGCAGAATTGAAGCCAATCCTGAAAAATCGTCGTTGTCATGGATATGAGGAGCCCTAAGAACTTAAAAGAGATCAACGATAAGTAGGACGACTCACTTCACTAGCAAGATTCCTGCCACGAATCATCGAGTGGATTAAGTCGGTCCTGAAGATGATAAAATCGAAAATAGCCAATAAGTGGGACGAGCAGTGCGAGGCTGCGTTTCAGGAAGTTAAGAGCATGATAGCCAGTCCTACTATCATGTGTTGACCAACCCCCGACATGCCGCTACAACTATACCTGTGATCGAGGTCGTACCCGACCAAATAGAACATGTAAATGTAATACTCAATAGTTCAACCAAGGTCATCTCTCAGTGACCAAACCTTTCATTCAAAGACCTTTTCATATGCAATTCAACATAAAGGAGGGGGTTGGCAGACTCACAAAGCTAATCACCAAATTAAATTAAATACAACATTGATTAAAAACGTACTTACATCCTTGATTTAAACACAATTTCACTTATAATAAGCCACTAAATTAACACCTCTACCTACTCTTAATCCATTAGATAATAACCCACTAAGCGAAAGTTACATCCAATTTTATTATGCAATTAAGCAATGCATGCATTCATGAATTCAAGACACCTAAGCTACGCACATTAAGCATGAACATAATCTAACCCATACATATGCAATTAATCTATAAATTAAGCATAAACAGATGAACCACACGCATTTCGCGAATTCAAGACAAAGACATGACAAATTTCACAAAACAAGCACAACCTTAAAGCTTCATTGCATTTTTCATCAAGGAGTCAATACACGAATTTAGCAAGAATGGAAATGGAACAATTAAACACTTCAAAACGAAATTCACCAAAACAAAACATCAAACCCTTACTTGGGTCTTATTGAAATGCAAATTCAAGAGCAAAAGAGAATTCTAAAGATTTAATGGAACAAAAATGGCTGTTGTGATGTAAAAACTCAAAAACCCATACATGAGTGCTATTCCAAGTCAATACAATCCATAAAACGAAATGCCCAAGCTAGCAAATGAGTTTAAAACGTAAAACCCACATTGGATGCTATCAATGATGCATAAAAATGCTAAAAACAAGTGCTAAAACGTGAAAAGTGAATAAGGCACCTCCATGGTCACCAACCAAAGCTTAGTAACATAAAAATGGAGAATGGGAAAGAAGAAGTGGTTGACCATTACAAAAATGACCTAAAAACTCGTGGTCACATCACCACTTTTCTACATAATTACAAAATTGCATTCTGCCACTCAAAATTAGAAAAATACTACTATGGGCTGAAAATGGTTGCCTAGTGACGTGAACAACCTAAATGATATGGCGTAGACGTGGAAATGATGTGCAAACTCTCTCTTCATCTTAATATTAGTGTCCAAGCTCCAAAATTTGCTCCATAAAATACCTAAAAATAATTAGAAACAAAAATTAGACCAATTAATGTCAAATTACTCAAATTTTGGAATAGTGGCCCAATGAAGCCCAATTGAGAAAAATGCACTAACAAAAGACAATTAAGCTCTAAACAACCTTCAAGATGGGCACAAAAAGCAAATGGAATAAAGGAAAATAATGACTCATTAAACTGTTTGTCTCAAACGATGCCATTAGCGCAACTTGGTGCAAGAAAACACGAAACAACAACTAGTATACTTCATTAGTCGAGTCTTGCAAGACTTAGAAGACTCGGAGACAAGGTATCAACTCATCGAGAAAGTGGCTTTAGCCCTGCTTAACGTCGTTCGTCGCCTATGGTCGTACCAACCACCCGATAGCTAAGATCTCGAGGAAACTAGATTTTGGTCGGAAGGATGATAACCTAGTTTGTCAAGCTTTCGAAGATCAGTCTCAAGTACGAAGCTCGAGGATCGATCAAAGGCCAATAGTTGACGGATTTGACAGTGGAGTTGCAAGCGACTGAGGGAGCAAAAGAGGAGGAATGGACATTATTCGTGGATAACTCATTGAACAAAAGGGCGACAGAGCAGACATAGTCTTGGAAGGTTCAAACGGTTTGGTGGTAGAACACTCTCTGATTTTCAAGTTTAAGGCATCCAATCACTAGGTAGAGTACGAGGCCTTGACAGTCGGGCTGACCCTAGCTAAAGATTTGGGAGCACGTAGGTTGAGATGCCACACAGATTCGCAGCTGGTAGTGGGGCAGGTCCATGGCAACTTCCAGGTGAAAGAGGACCTCCTACTATAATACTACTATAAGGTCAAGGAAATGATCAAGAGTTTCAAAGAGGTCACTCTACAACATATCCCCCATGCGGAGAACACACACGTCGATCAATTGTTCAAGCTGACTAAAGGCAAAGATAGGGGACAATTGAAAATGATTACCTAGTAGATCTTGGTTAACCCTTGGTAGGGGAATGCATGATCGTTCAAGAGCCATCCGATTAGAGAAAGGAAGGGATTTGCTAAAGCTGTAGGAAGAAGGCCGAGACGTTAAGTGGACCAATGCCTGACGGGTGTCTCGGCTCGTCACCATAGGAGAAGATTTGTACAAACGAGGGTTTACCACACCACTCCTCAAATGCTTAGCAAAGGACGATGCCACTTATGTGATGGATGAGATCCATAACGACATATGCAATTTGTATACCGGTACGATGAAGGCTCGAATCCTTTAGACAGGATATTATTGGCCAACCATCGAAACTGATTGCGAGCTCGTGGTGCAGAAGTGTGAAAAGTGCCAAGCACACTGAAACGATTCCAACGCGCCCTCGACCGAGTTACCTAACATATCCTCACCTTGTCCATTCGCTCAATCGAGCATGGACATAGTTGGACCATTTTCAGTTGGTTAGGCACAAAAGAAGTTCATTCTAGTTACCGTAGACTACTTTACCAAATGGGTTGAAGCTAAAGCCCTCGCAAGTATCACCGTTCGAAAATTCCATTCGTTTGATTAGAAAAATATTATATGCAAGTTCGACTTAGACCACACGATCATCATTGATAATGGAAGACAATTTATAAACTGAAATTTTTGAGAATTCTACCAGCAAGTAGGAATACGCCACCTCAGTAGCTCCGTTGAACACCCAGGCGAATGGCCAAGCGGAGGCAATGAACAAGATTATCGTAGTGGAATTAAAAAAGAGACTCGAGGAAGTTAAAGGAGCTTGGACAAAACTATGGGCTTATCGTGGAGGCAATGAACAAGCGGAGGCAATGAACAAGATTATCGTGGAGCATGAACTTCCACAAGTCCTATGGGCTTACCAATGTACCCCGCACAAAACTATTAGATAATCTTCTTTCAACCTGGTGTATACAGATGCAATGTTGTCGGTCGAGGTAGGAGAGCCAACTCTTCGCCATCAAATGCAAAATTTGGATGTGTAACGCGGGGATGATCAGAGAATAGCAATATTTGATGACCAAGCGACGAGAAAAAGCGGCGATTCGAGCGGAAGCATGCAAGAGAATGGTGGCGAGGAGGTATAATGCTAAAGTTAAACCTCAACGCTTCATCAAAGGAGACCTGGTATGGCAAAAGACTAATGATACCCGAAAGAGGTTCGCCCATGGGAAACTCGCTCCAAATTGGGAAGGCCCATACTGAGTAATTAAAGATCAAGATAACGGGGCCTATCGGCTGGAATATTTAAGCAACAATGAAATACCTGATACATGGACCGCCACCCATTTAAAAATGTATTTGAGCTAAGTAGTTGTAATTGACCGATCACATCAATGAAATCGAGATTCTAGACAACTCTTTAATGATTGCACACAAACACACACTCAAATTAAACCTATTGGTCGGATAAAAGGCGAGTCCCCGTAGGACACTGCCCGACCAAGTTCGCCTATTCGACTAAAGGGTGCGCTCCCACGTTGTCGTTGTTAGTCACCAGGTAAGTCTCCTTCACCTTTCTGTAACATGCTTTAGATTTTTTATTTAGCCCTGATTCTTTTTTTTTTTTGTTTCATTTTGCATATTCAGTGGCACTTTTTTATGGATATTTTAATTGTTCAAGTTTGCAGGAAGCCCTATCTGTTATCTCCCTTTCTTATACTACTTGTTCCATCTTTAAGGTACTAACTAACTAACCATTTTCCCTTTTCCTTTGGAGTTTACTCAATTTTTTGTTTGGTTCAAACAATGCATTTGGATACTAAATGAATTTCATTTCTTTCTTGGACTCTTAAACCTTATCGATTTGCCTTTGGTATGGTCACACTATTTTTTTTAATTGAACTAATAAATTAGGTTCAAGTCAAGGTCTATGGGTAAAGCATAAGTGGCATCACTAGAATTATCAAAAATGATGTTGTGAGGTGACCTAATATGTGTTGATATCTAGTTGCTATACATTGAATTCAAAAGATTTGTCTTTGTTTATTGATCTATCTAACAGGATATACATTACAAAAATTTTATATATTAGCTATGACAAATTTCGTAGCTGATCCGTAGCTAAACCATTTTGCGACAAATTAACTATCAAATTGCTAGGAAATTTTTCTTAGCTAAATACAGGTAGCTAATTAGAGAGGGATAAAATCCGTAGCTAATCTATAGCTAATTCATAGCTAATCCCTATTTATTTCCTCTCTGATTGAAGTAAAAAATTTTACAATTTTTAGCTAATTCATAGCTAATCTCTCTCTATTCCATCTTTAATTGAAGTGAAAAAGTTTTAAAATTTCTAGCTAATTCGTAGCTAATCTGTCACAATTTTGTTGTCGCTAATCCATAGTTAATCTGTCGCAATTCTATTGTCGCTAATCCGTAGCTAATCTGTCACAATTTTGTTGTCGCTAATCCGAAGCTAATCTGTCGCAATTCTGTTGTCGCTAATTTGTAGCTAATCTGTCGCAATTTTGTTCTCGCTAATCATAGCTAATCTATCGCGATTTTTTCCCCGCTAATTCGTAGCTAATCTATCGCAATTTTTCCCTCGTTAATCCGTAGCTAATCTGTAACTAATTTATTGCAATTTTTTTCTCGCTAATCCGTAACTAATTTGTTGCAATTCTTTTATCACTAATTTGTATCACAATTGATTAGTTAATTTATTGCAATTCTATTAATCTCCTACAAATATTATTTTGTTAATTACAATTACTTAATTATTACTCACTCTCTATTATGAGTCATGTGCATAAACCTATGCCCATAATAAAAAAAGAAGACAAAGAAAATAAATTATTCACAAAAAGTGTCTAAATACCTCCAAAATTTGCAATACCTATTTAAAAAGGATAGATAATCAATCCTACAATGATCAAAGTATATCCATCCAACAGTACAAAACAACATAAAAGTTTCCACCAATGTATAATAGTTTTAGGACACAAAAACATTGGAGAGTATCAACAAAAAGTGATGCATCAACACAATTAAAACACAAACAAAGTTTTGAATTCTTTAAAACATGTCTTCATTCTTGTTTC
>Ga0209389_1000571_pt1 | contig 22579 bp, 29 predicted proteins | sample CowpearedBW_FD_187526 | JGI IMG/M metagenome (GOLD analysis project Ga0209389, IMG submission 187526) | Root nodule microbial communities of legume samples collected from California, USA - Cow pea red BW (SPAdes) (version 2) | ecosystem: Host-associated > Plants > Roots > Nodule | place: USA...
GGGATTGCTCGCCTCGCGCGGCTTGGTCGCCCTGGCTATAGCGCGCTCGACGATCCCGAATTGCTCCCCGTACAGAATGAACGTCATGTCGCGGAATGGCGACCGATCGCCGTCCGGCAATTCGGGCATCTGCTCCAACTCGCCGACCCCTACGGACAGCCGCGATAGTTCGTCCTCGGTTATGCCGGTCAGCGCGATCTCGAAACCGCCCTCCACGAAATCGGCCAATTCGAGCCGCAGCATCTCGTCATCCCAATCGCTCGCATCGGTCAGCCGATTATCGGCGATGACATAAGCGCGCTTTGGCTGATCGGTCCATCCGCGCGCCACGATGACGGGACCTCGGTAAATCCCAGCAGCTTGCCGGCGGCGAGGCGCCCATGACCGGCGAGAACCATGCCGTCATCGGCCGCGAGGATCGGCATGGTCCAGCCCCATTGCCGGATTGACGCGGCGATTTGCGCGATCTGCTCGGCCGAATGCCGGCGCGAATTGCGCTCATAGGGCCGTAGCCGCTCAATCGGCCATGTTTCCACGGCCGGCTTGCTCGCCAGTGCATCCATTATTTGCTGCCTGAAGGGCGGTTTATAGCCCGGGAAAGCCCGTTTTTGCGAGAAACCAAAGGCCCAAAACGCCGCCGCGAAATATCCGCAAAGCGGGCGGTCCCGCGTACCCGCGTGGCGAGGGCAGGCCCAAAGTACCTTTGAAAGCTTAGGAGCCGCCGGTCCGTCATCGAAAGATCACTGACGCCAGCGCTAACGCCAGCCACATGGCAACTACCGCGACGGTCGCTTTCAACTAGGTTGGCGTCTCGCAGGTAAGACCCGCTGAATCTGGTCGAAAATGACCCGATTCGGACCTCGGTACCGCGGTCTGCTATGTCCTGCTGATCAGGAAAGTCCGACAAAGTCATAGTCGCCGAGCCCCTGCAGAACTAGAAACACAGCGGAGCTGTCGCCAGCATTCGTGACTCGGTGCGGTCGACCAGGGCGTACAGCGTAAGTTTGGCCAACGCTAAGACATACCTCCTCGTCCGGATCGCGTGTCGTGACGCGGATTTTTCCACTAATTACATAGAAGGTGTCCTGTACTTCGTTGTGATGGTGCCAAGGCACGCATTGTGTTGGGCTGATCTGCATTTCGGCGATCCGGAATCCGGGTCTCGCCGCGTAATAGGATCGGCGTTCGACTTCGTAGATTCGGCTGGTATCTCTCACCGCTTGCTGCATGTCAGCGTCTCCCTTGCAGGCTCATTGCCCATCGACAGGGTTGTTGAACTGGATTAGTCCACCGGCTTGATGCGCGCGTCGCGAATGACTTTTGACCAGCGTGCTACCTCCGATTGGATCTGTGCGGCGAAGCTTGCCGGCGTATTAACGACTGGTTCGAGGCCCAATGAAGTCAGCCGGTCCCGGACTTCGGTCAATGCGACGATATCTGCTATTTCGCGATACCAGCGAGCGACGATGTCCTGTGATGTGCCCGCGGGGAACAGGACGCCTTGCATGAAGATCGACTCTTGCTCCTCATATCCGGCCTCCGCCATCGTCGGAACCTCGGGAAGCAGTTTCGACCTCGCATTGCTGGTGATTGCCAGTCCGCGCAGCTTGCCTTTTTTGATAAAAGTGACCGCGGCCGGCAAAGAGATGAAGGCAATCGGAACGTGGCCGCCTACCACCGACATCATGGCAGGTGATGCGCCATTGAAAGGGACGTGCACAAGGTCAAGACCGGCAGCAAGTTTGAATAGTTCGCCAGCGAGGTGTGACGACTGGCCGGTACCTGCCGAGGCATAGCTGTATTTGCCTGGATTCGCCCGCACGAGGGCGACGAATTCCTTGAGATTGTTCGCTGGAAAGGACGGATGCACGATCAAGACATGCGGCGCCGCCGCAATGACGGTGACAGGCGCGAAATCCTTCACTGGATCGTACCGAAGCTTGGCGTAGAAGCTCGGGTTGAGCCAGAAGCTCGACGTTACGATGACGACCGAGTAACCGTCGGCTGGCGCGCGTGCCGCCACGGCAGTGCCGACATTGCCTGCACCAGCAGGAATGTTTTCGACATAGAACGCTTGCGCCCAACGTTCGGATAGCTTTGCGGCGATGATGCGGGCGACAGCGTCGTTCGGACCTCCTGGCGCGTACGGCACAATGATACGAACCGGGCGAGCTGGATAAGATTGCGACCATCCCGGACCGGACACAGTCTCAATAAAAGCGGCCGCGGATAGGCTGAGAAACGCTCGACGCGCAATCATTGTGGTACCCCGTGTTCGATTGGCCTCGGTGTACTGCGCCAGTGAATTCGTCATTGCGATCGTACGTCGGTGGGCTATAAGGAGAACCCGGTTTCTGCCTCTAGCCTTATAGGTGGCAGCTATGGCTGGCGTGACGATGGAATGGGAAAGTCGTCTCGGGCGCCGCCTGCGGGTGCGGGACCTCTACATCCTTTCGACCGTGGTGAAATGCGGCGGCATGGCAAAGGCTGCTCGTGAGCTCGCAATGACCCAGCCAGCAGTCTCGGATGCCATTGCCAATCTCGAACTCTTATTGCGTGTCCGGCTGTTAGACCGTAGCCCGCGCGGAATCGAGCCGACGCATTACGCTGACGCGCTGCTCAAGCGCGCATCCACCGTATTTGACGAACTCAAGCAGGGCGTCCGCGACATCGAATTTTTGGCTGACCCAACTAGCGGCAATGTCAGGGTTGGATGCGCGGAATCGTTCATGGCTGGGTTATTACCGGCAATTATCGAAAAACTGGCGCAGCGGTATCCGAAGATCACGGTTCATGCGGACTACGCGCAGCACGCAACGGCTGAATTCAGAGAGCTTCGAGAACGCAATGTTGACCTAATCATCGGACGGGTTTCCGAGCCGATCCCTCAGGATGATCTTAGTACAGAGCCTCTCTACGAAGAGCGGTATTATATCGTTGTGGGTGCTCAGAACCCCTGGGCGCGCGCCCGTAAAGTCTCTTTGGGCGATTTGGCGAATGAACAGTGGATTCACATGCCGCCGAACAACATCATTAGCGATTTGATCTCTGCCGCTTTTGCGAAGCAAGGCGTTCCGGTCCCGCAGGAAAGGGTAGCGTCATTGTCGATGCACTTACGAACATAGTTGGTTGCCAATGCCGGCTTTATCACGATCATGCCCAATTCAATGTTTCAGTTTAATGCCAAGCGATGGGGGCTAAAGGCACTCCCGATTGATCTTGGGATCAAAGGACGAAACGTCTCAATCGTTACACTCAAACACCGTACTCTGAGCTCGGTGGTTCAGGTGTTCATTGAGCATGCGCGTTTGGCGTCTAGGCAACTAGGTCAAGAAACCAACTAGGCACTTCTGCGTCTGGCCCATCGCGTCGGTTCGCTGCTGCGCAGTAATTGCGTTGCTTTCGAACAGAATGACAGTTGTTTGTTAAAAATGGGTTTGGTTGGTAAATGGCAAGTCCTGATCGCAAACACGGCTCGCAGAACCGGGACGTTCCTTACCCCAGAGCAGCGCTGCCGAGGTAGTAGTCGAGAAGCCAAAATGTCCCGTAGAGACTCGCGACAAGCATCAACAGAATGGCGACGCCCATCAGCAACCATTCTCGTTTGGAGAAAAGATCGAAGTCCCACATAGGCCACCACCCTCGCAGTAGAACCAATCACCTTGGACCTGGTTCCACCGCCGGGCAACACGAGCTTATCCAAGCAGGTTCGGCTTCAGCCGCAACAGGCGCCATTGTCCGAGCCTGTCGACGAACCGAGCCGACCCGCCGGTCCAAGAGCCTGGCCGCCGCTAAATGATTTCCACGCCAGGATCGTTGCCTGGTACAGCAAAATCCGGGTTTGCAGGTGACGGGGATATACGGCGCTCAACGACGCCAGTGGCTATCAGCCACTCGTTTGCATTGAAGCTTGCAATAATTACAAGTGCATCCTGGTTGGGAAGCGCCTGCAGTCGAGCTATGAGCTCCTTGACCGTCATTGCGATTTCACCTGACGATAGGCTTGACGGACGGGAGATCATCGCCGCCCAAACCCGTTGCCCTGTTCCGCCTGTTGCGCAAGCTTCAGCCAATCCTCGGCAAGCCGCAACCAAGCCTCCTTATCCAGCGGACTCGTCGCCTCCTCCGCCAGCTCACGGCACTCCTCAGCTGCCTTACGGAACCTCTCCGCATTGGCTGGAGGCGACGTCATCGGCAGTCCCTCCCCGATTTGTACATTGGGGTGGAGGTTGTCGATGTGGGAACAGCACCGAACTATCCCGCGAAACGCGTCTTTCGATTGGTCGTTCCATGAAAGATGCTCAGAACCTGTTGTTGCCGCGCGGGTGCGTTGATTCGACGGGCGGTCTCGCTCGCTCACCGAAACGAGTAGAGCGCAAACGCCGCTCGGTCAGGGGGTTATAAAAGCAATCCCGATCCGCTTCTCCTTGCGCCACACCACCCGGCATGGCTTCTGGATGCCGTCGGCAGGGACAATCAAGTTGAAGCGCTCCGGGATGCCAACTGGGCTGACAACGTCCAGCGCGGCGCCGGAAGCGGAGAGATTGCGCACAGTGCAGTCGATCGCACCCCCGCCGAACTCAATGGTTCCGGCCTTTAATACTCTGTGTCTCGGCGCTTCCCTGTGCTCGTCTGCCAAGAGATCCCTCCCTTCGAGGGCGGGTGCCACGTTCCCGTTAGGACCCCTGCTACAACTTATTCGTTAACTAACATCACCGGCAAACTGCCCCTGGCGCCGGTGGCTGAGAGACCAAGATCGTTCTCCCGCCAGTCACACAGGAGAGAGCGATGCTTCGCAAACGCTCTATCCCGCGCACATTCCACGAACTCTTGTGCGTCGAAAAAGCGCGGCTCGAAGCGCAACTGAAAAATGCGAGCCAAGAGCAACAGCGGGAGTTGATCGAGCGGAGGTTGCGCCAGATCGAAACGGTGTCTCGGATGGATGGGTGGATGGCATCGGCTGAGTTGCAGCCGCCCAGTTAGCATCCCATCAGACGGAAGGCCTTGCGGCAAAACTTAGCGATGTGCTGGGGGGTCAGCGGTTATGAAGGCAATCCCGATCCGCTTCTCCTTGCGCCACATTACCCGGCACGGCTTCTGCAGCCCATCCGTAGGGACAATCAGGGTGAAACGCTGCGGGATGCCAACAGGACAGACAACATCCAGGCGGAGACGGTGCAATCGATCGCTCCCCCGCCGAACTCAATGGTCCCGGCCTCGCCTCATTGCGAGGCCGATCCGAAGTACAACAGGAGAGGTCTCACGTGGTCCTGAGAGCTCCATTCATCCCATTCGGGTAGAACCCGCCCTTATTAACGCCGGTCTGATCGGTCAGGTAGACGATATGCAGAACCTCTTGCGGCGTCCGCCGGAAGGCAATCGCGTCTGGCGTTGAAGGCACAAAGTTGGCTTTGCCGTCGATCCTAATCCCCTCGTCTTCTTTTTCGGGGGTCCCATCGATCTTGTCCCGTGCATCCGATATTGCGTTGGCGGCATCCCAGGCCTTCTCGCCCATCGTGTACAGCTGGGAGCGGGCCATTCCCATATGGTAAGCCTCGACGGCGAGGATGCCGGCCGCTGCTTCCACGAATTCCTTTTTCTTCAGCAGCGGAGCCGCACCCGCATAGGCTGTCACGCCGACGTCTTCAAACAGCATGCCGCCGAGCAGAACCGACATGTCATCGGCAAAGGATCAAAATCGGCAGGCAATCCCGCAGCCTGAGCGGCGGCCTTGAAGCCCGCATCGAAGTCGATCGCCGGTCGTGAAATAGCGCTCCGGCCAAGCGTCTTGCGGTAGAACCGAACGTGGGCCAGCTCATTCCCCGCAATCTCTTCGACGAACTCGCGCGGATCGCCTTCTCCTTGAACTGGGCCTCGTGTCCCCCGACCACCCTGCCGGCGTCCGCGCCGGCATCGGCGTCGCTGATACCCTTGCCAGTGGTGGCGCGCAGATAGAACTCAGCTTCCATATACTCCAGGTTCAGAGCGAAGGTAAAAATGTCCTCATCCTCGATGGCTGACCCTTTCGGGCCGATCCCCACGCCCGTCGTCTCGCGCTTCTTCTGCGCATAGGCAGAGGGCAGTAGCAGGCCGGAGAGCCCGGCGACCGACAGGCCGGCAAGCGATTGCCGCCGGGAAATACGAAATCCGTCCATGGCGTAACCTCCTCTGTTCTGATTGAGGGGCCGCGCCATCGGCATACCCATCGAGGGCGCATATTGGCCGCGACCTCGGCACCAGCGCCTGATGCTCGGAACGCACAACGTGAACCGATCGTGCCTGTTCCTAGCATTCACGCGGTGAGCAAAGGTCCGAATACGTGAACTGCCGACCAGACCGGAGCCACCGCGGCGGTTCGGTGGTCGCCAGACAGCGCTTTTGACCTAACGCCGGCATCCTTTGCCGTCTGTTTCCGATCCCGCATTGCAATTGGGAACTGAAGATGGCCCGGTCTGTTTGGTATTTTAGCCAAGCGGAGATCGCAGTGCGGCTTATTCTGATAGCGACGATTTGCTGGGAGTTGTCGAGCGGAGTCGCAACGGCACAGGCCAATTCGAAGAGAGATTTGAACTCGGCAACCGGACGCTCGGCTCCCGAAGAAAAAGGTCAATTGCAGCCACAAGGTTGGAGCGGACCGGTCGACACGAAATCAGGTGGCGCGCCGCCGGAAAGTCCGCAAGGCCAAAGCCCACCGGGGATGCAGGCAGCGCCGGGTGGATCAACAAAAACAGTCGTGGAGCCCCGGAAGTGAGTCCCACGCGCGTCTTGAGAGATCAGCTTCGCTCGCGGCGAGCCCACTCCCCAACGTCTGGACAGTACCCGCAGCGGATCTAGACATGGTCCGGACTGCAGTCATCGTCTTCGGCTGGAGGTGCTGAACTACACTGGAGAAGCCGGCCAAATGGAGGATTAGGTGCGAACGTGCGTCTCGTTGCATTAATCGATTAAACAAAGCGCTCCAATGTGAAGCCGACACGACGCAAATGTGAAGCCGAGACGATACACCCAGGTAAGAAAGGAGATTGTTCGTTCGTTTCGTACAGTGTTGGTCGAGCAAAAGCGCCCAAAGCGCTGGCAAAGTCAGTGTGCCGGCCAAGCCTAACAGGGGCAACGCGGATGGGAGATATAATGTTCGAGCGCGATGGTGACTTGATCTCTCAACTTCTGCTTTACGCGATCCTGTTGCTTATTCTTGCGTCTCTGATGATCGCTGCATGGCAGACTGCAGGATGACAGAAACCGATCGCCGCGAGTTGCTGGAGACTTTGATCGAGCGCGATCGTGGCAGGGAAGTCGGGTTCGGGCGGCAACACTCTCTGCTGCGTAACGATCATTCCGTTGCCGCGTAGATCCAATGTCAGGTTCGTGCCCGAATGATAGCCCCGAACAAGGTCGCGCTCTTCATCGACGGCGCCAATCTCCATGCAACCACCAACCAGAGCTGCGAAAGCTGGCATGGCCCCATGGGTGCGTCCTTGCTAACGGTCCCGGCGGCCTCGTTCACAGACTTTACAAAAGGTGCATTTTGGAGGGGTCCAAAGGCCACAGCCCAGCCGGGGATTAACCCAGGTCAGCGAACGGTGGTGACGGGTATTGGTGCCGGCCGGCTAGGCGTTGCGTTCCTAGAAATGCGGATGGGAGCGGCGGATTCCGCGGGGCGCTCAGAGTCTCTCTGGCACTCCGATTTTCGAGCCCGGCGCTCGTTCTGACGTGGGTCTAACGGATCGGACAGATTGCGACCAAGCTTCAGCTTCGACTGTGCCAGGTCGATAAATTCGTCCGCCTGCCGTCGAAGTTCGTCGGCTATCATTGGCGTCTGGCTCGCGATCGTGGACACGACAGTCACCCGCACGCCGCGCCGCGTGGATTCGCGCAATAATGCCACAGCGCAGGAGGGAGCTTTCGATCAAAGTCGGGTTGATGATGATTGTCTGTGTCGTTATCGCTTCGGAGCCGGCCTACGCGGCGCGAGCAACACCGGCTGCACAAACGCCGCAAAGTGCCAAGGGCAAATAGTGCGCACGCGCAAGGGCGGTCGCGATTCGATGGGCGCACCCGCGACCAGATCTGAGCCGCGTGTCTTGGTCGATGATGGTCGCTTGACTTCCTACACGAGCCTCGAAATGCGCACGCGTTATCGACGTTCGCGGAGCGAGGCTAGATCAGGCGGCCGCTGTTGTTGCGCTTCGGGGCTCATGCGGCGTGAAGGAATTTCAACCACTAGCGCGGCCTTTCCAATACGCGAGACTAACTTGCTCGCTGTTCGCAGGCGGCCGTATCTGGGAAGAGAAACCAAGGTTTGATGCTGATCCCTTTGCGAAGCGAATACATGTAGAAGATTGGAAGGCTTTGGGGAAAAAGCTCTCGAAATTCGCTTCCATTGAAGGTGATGAAAATTGAGTCAGGAAATGCGCGTTCGACCGCACGTTTTTCGACCATGTTCATCCGGTAATATTCTAATGCGCCCTCTTCACAACTTCCATTTCCACGATACCATTTCATCGCGCTAGCAAGCAGCCGCTGGAACGTCGGCTCCGGTACGATCTCATCGATTAAAGGACTTGTGTTATCCGCTTCCACGGCCTTGGTGAGGTGGCCCAACCAACAGCTCTCGAAACCGCGTTCGCGGGCGCCATCCGCAACCTCATCAAAATATTGGCGTATGTTCTGTGCTGAATGTCCGTTCAATTCCGCATGGGTATCGGTGAAGATCAATCTTAGTGCTGCCCCGGGCGCGTATGTTTTACTGATTCGGTGGGTGAAGGCAGCCAAATAGTTCAGACATTCGAAGTCTGGCTTGTCGATGTTGGACCGCGGACCTTTGCCCCAATAGAGCACAAACGGAACAGGATTTCTGACCGCAATTGATTTGGAAATGCTCTGCAACATTGCAACAGAGTTGTCAGGTTGCTCACGCTTAAAAGCCCAGGTATTGAAGGCTTGCAGGACCTTTTCTGGCGCGATCTCCTTGGCTCGAGGAGTGACAGGCACCGCAATTTGGATTGATCGTCCGTCAACAGCTTTGTTGCCAAAGGGTTGCGGACAAGCCGTAATTTGAGTGTTGGTTGATGTGTCTTCTTTCGAAACAGCCGTATCGCAACCCGACATATGAACTCCGAAAGAAGATCTTTTTATCGCGAGTTAATAATCGGTTATTTTTCTCAGCGTCAACTCGGAAGAGTGGTGACTCATCTATTAAGGTTAACCTTCCACGCTCCGGTGGCCGATCAATGAAGTTAAGTCGCCCGAAATCTCCGACGAGTAAGCCCTGCCGATAGGGGGGCCTGTTTTCGGCATGAATTTACAAATCCTAGAGCTGCCAAAGCTGATTGCTGAGCGTCGAGGCTCGGCAATTTTCGGCCTGGTGATCATCACCATGGTGTGGGCAGGAGTTGCTGTAAAATACTTCGGCGATGTTCGGGGGGATCAAAGAGAGGCGCATCGGGACGCTCATAACTTTGCGCTGGTATTCGAAGAGAATGTTCTTCGATCAATCGGAGAAATTGATAAGGCGCTCCTATACTTGCGACGGAGCATTGAGACCCGCAAAAATTCGGTTAGTTTCAGCGCTATTGCCAACACGACCGACGTGCTGAGCGACATTATCGTCCAAGTCGCCATTATTGATGACAAGGGAATTATGCGCGCGTCGAACAGCGGTCCTCAACCCGCGCCTGCCCTGGATCTGAGCGATCGGGAGCACTTTAAGTTTCATTTGGACAACATCGCGGATCAGCTTTTTATCAGCAAGCCGGTGGTTGGCCGTGTCAGCGGAAAATGGTCCGTGCAATTCACGAGGCGCTTCGTGAACAGTGACCAGACGTTCGGCGGCGTCGTCGTGGCCTCGCTCAATCCAGACCATTTGACGAAATTCTACAACAATATCAATTTTGGATCGGCGGCGGCGATCGCCCTGATCGGAAGTGATGGCGTGGTTCGTTCGAGTGGCGGGAGCGCGGTCGGTTACGCACTTGGAGACGATCTTAGCGGAACAGAACTGCTCGACCAAATGCGAGCCGGGGTCGAAACTACATTTGAGAGCATTGATCCTGCCAACAACGAGACGCGTTTCATTACTGTCCGCAAGGTCAAGGGCTATCCATTGTGGGTCAGCGTTAGCTTGAGCAAAAGCCAGATCTTGGAAAGCTCTCGGAACGCGCTCAAGTTGAATTCGTTGGTGGGCACCGTACTTACTTTGCTGGTTCTCATTGCTCTTGAGCAGCTTCTACGGATAGACGCGAAGGCAAGACAAAAAGCGAATCAGCTTGACCTTACGCTCGAGTATATGAACCAAGGAATTATGCTGGTTACCTATGACCAGCAGATTCCGATTATCAATCGTCGCTGCGGCGAGTTGCTCGATTTGCCCGTAGAGTTCATACAGAACCCACCAAGAGTCGATCAACTCGCCGAATACGAGACACCGACGGGCAGATTGACCGCGGTGTCTGTTCGGATCTTGGCAGATCTTGTCGCAGGAGAACTCGGCGTTAGCGAACGAACGATGCCGGATGGATCAATCATCGAGATTCGCAGGGAAAGTCTTCCCGATGGTGGATTCGTTCAAACCTTCACTGACGTCACAAAAAGATCGCGCGCTGAAGCAGATGCAGTCCGCCTTAGTTCCGAGGATTCACTCACCGGTCTCCCAAACCGGCGGATGTTCCGCTCTATGCTCGACCAGATGAGCCGCCGGCAACCATCGGCAGTAGACAACGGGCAGCCACCGGCGGAATTCGCCGTCCTGTTTCTTGATCTCGATCGTTTTAAAGCTATCAACGATACGCTCGGCCATCAGACCGGCGACTTGCTCCTTCAGGAGATGGCCCGGCGCCTAAAGAGTACGCTCGGTGCAAATGAAGTGCTGGCACGCCTCGGTGGCGATGAATTCGCAGTTGTTGTGGCGACGGTTGAGTCTCGACCAGCGCTCGAGGCCCTGGCGAATAGGATGATCGAGGCAGCACAGAAGCCCTTTGAGATTGGCGGCCACCGAATCCGTTCTGGAATCAGTATCGGCATCGCCGTTGGACCGTGCGATGGAGTAAATTGCGACGACCTTCTAATTGCCGCCGATCTGGCACTATACGCGGTCAAAGCCCAAGGTCGGGGCAGCTATAAATTCTATCATGCTGCAATGAACAGGGAGCTTAGGCAACGACGGCGGCTTGAGATCGATCTGCGAGAGGCGATCGAGCAAAATGAGATGGAATTATACTATCAGCCCATCCTCAATTTGCGGAGCAACATCATAACCGGATTCGAAGCCCTGGCGCGATGGCGCCATCCGGTCAATGGCATGATACCGCCGGCAACATTCATCGCGGTAGCGGAGGATACTGGACTCATTCAACCTCTTGGCGAATGGGCTCTGAGAGAGGCGTGCCGTTGCGCCGCGCATTGGCCGAACGATCTTAAGATTGCGGTCAATCTTTCTCCGATTCAGTTTGCGGCTTCCAATCTCTCCGAGGTCGTGAGACACGCCCTTGCGGAAACCGGACTTCAGCCGCATCGCCTTGAGCTTGAAATTACCGAGGGAGTATTCATGACCAATAATGAATCCACCCTATCTACCCTGCGTCAGTTGAAGCAACTCGGCGTCCGTATTTCGCTGGACGATTTCGGTACCGGGTATTCCTCTCTCAGTTATCTGCGCAGCTTCCCATTCGACAAAATCAAGATAGATAGGTCGTTTGTTTCTGACCTTGCCGAAGGCACCGAGCACGTTGTGATTGTGCAAGCCGTGGTGAGTATTGCTCGCGCTCTGGGAATGACGACGTTGGCAGAAGGCATCGAAACCGTCGGACAGTACGAATTTCTTGCGGCGCTCGATTGCGACGAAGGGCAAGGCTATCTGTTCAGTCCGCCTGTTCCAATAGCGAAAGTTCCTGAAATGATTGCCAAATGGTCGCTCGGGCGCAAATTCGTCGCCTAGAGTTGGGACCAGCTTAGCCAGCGACTTTCTGAAGACCGTATTCTCGAGTTTGTTCACTGGAGATCGGCTTCTTGGTTGGCCGCCGAGCCTCGTGCACGAGCAGGAACAGGCCCGATGCAACAACAATGCCGGACCCGGTCAGAAGCCAAAGCGTCGGTACGTCGCCCCAAACGAAAAATCCGATCGCAAGTGCCCACACGAGCGTCAGGTAATAGAATGGCGAGACGGCGGCTGCCGGGGCTAGGTGAAGCGCTTGCGTCCAAAAATATTGTGCCGCGGCGTTTGTAAGACCGCTCAAGATCAACATGATTGCGTCAGCCGGGGCGGGCATCCGGAATCCAAACAGCAGCAAGAAGGAGTGAAAGAAGGTTACCGTAAGCATCTGCCACATCAACAGCGTCTTTGCAGACTCAGTTGCGGTCATTCCGCGAACGGCAACCGTGACGCTGCCATACATAACCGCGTTTGCCAGCGCAAACAATGCGCCAATCTGCAGCGAATCTGCACCTGGATTTACCACAACGAGAACCCCGACGAATCCCGTTACCAGCGCACTCCAACGCGCGATTCCGGCACGCTCCTTAAGCCAGATAAACGACAGCAAGGCCGCCCACAACGATGCTGAAAAATTGATTGCGATCGCTCCTGCAAGCGGCATCAGACTAACGGCGATGACAGTGAACGTCTGCGAGATCGACTGCGAGAGCCCGCGCGCAAGATGGGCGCGGGGCCGCCGAGTCTTAAAGACTGACATGCCCGTTGCCGGGAGGATCAATGCGGCGCAGAGAACGAACGCAGAAACGGAGCGAAAGAACATAACCTCGCCAACTGGGTAGAGAGCGGCTTGCCATTTCGATAGTGCGCTCGATAGTGCGAACATCACGCTCGCGGCGATCATGCAGTATATTCCGCGAACAACGTCATCCTTCCGTAAGCCGGGAATGGCAATTGGGTTCTGCGGATGGCGGGCGGTGTCCGTAAGATCGCTCATCATGCGTTCCATGAAATTGGAAAGATAGCGTCAGCGTTTGCCGCGCGACTATTGCTCGCGAGCCACTAGCAAAAGTTGGTCTCGCTTAGCTTTAAGTCTTAGGGAAGTGTTATGGGTAACAGAAACAATTCTTGGTTAATTTTCGCGACACATGGCGGCGTCCGATTGCCGAACAGCCGAGCCAAACGCCCCCTTGCCCGGCCCCCGTGTCCCAGGCAATTGCTGAGGAAACGTCTAAAAGTGTTCATTTTCTTCCAACTAAATCTGGAGCCATTCGGGATAGGTTGCCGACACTGAAATCTGAATTGGGTGGGAGCGGAAATCGTGAAAGTTGAGCTTAACGACGTGCGTTCTGGCAAGGGAGGTAAAATGCTCGTCTCTTCACCCTTGATATGCTTGGACGGAACGTGGTGGGCAATTGATGTCAACGATCCAGATCTAGAAGCTCATTTGAAGCAGTCGGATCGCTGCGGCGTTGTGCAGTCAGCTGTGCGTGAACGGAAAACCATTAATGGACCCGAACTGCCGCGCAAGGGGCGCCAGCGGCGATCGGCTCAAGACCGCGGTGGTCGGGGAGCAGAAGCTCGATGCGGTCGAGATCGTACAATAGGCGTTGATGGCGACCGTCGCCGCGCGCCAGGCGAGCTCGGCGAACAGTCGCGGTAGGCGCTCATAGAGCACGAAACGATTGTCGCGGCAGGGCTTATTTGCCGAACCTGCTCTCGCCGGAGATTTCAGCCAGCTGTCGTCAGTGCATGGATGTCGCTTCGGCTGTGGCGCTGGATCGATGTGAAACAGCGGAAGCTAAGGTCGAGATAGGTTTCTAAGATGGCAGAGTTCCTATCATCTTCATAATCATGGTCTGATCCCCACGGCGATGAGATTGCCTGTCCCGATCTCGTCCTCCAGCAGCTTCATGGGGGCGCAGCGATCTCGGTGCGCTACGGCTCGGGCAGCGAGTTCACGTGCGGCTTAGTCTACTGGACGAGGTTGAGAAGTCACGCAACGCCAGCGGTTGAAGCTGGTCGAAGACGTTGATACGGCTATTCGTACGCAAAGTGACCTGCAAATTATCATCGTGGAAGTGGTTCGTTATTTGCGGGATGCCCTGCGGAACGGTGCCTTCGCGCCTCCGATGTACCTACCGATAGACCTTCGACCTAGTTGATCGATATCGGTCTTACCTTTGACGCTGGACAACAAGACGATGTGACGAACTTGGTCCAGTACGGTGCTATCGCAAGTTGGTCACATTCCTGTCCTGGGATTATTCGGCTAGCAATGCCAGCGCCGCACGCGGCGTCGCGCTTCATGATGGTCTGTCGGTTTGCCCAAGGCGTTTCAAGCGGCAGGCGTCGACCATTGCTTATTTTGGTCGAGCAGGGCGAAGATGCGGTCGGCTGATACCGGCCGACCGATGAGATATCCTTGGACTTCATCACAGCTGGTTTGGCGCAAACACTCGAGCTGCTCGGTGGTCTCGACGCCTTCCGCGACCACGCCAATGTGCAGATCCTGCGCTAGCGTGATTATTGATTTTACGATCGCCGCGCTATCCGGCCGTGTCAGCATGTCGCGTATAAAAGATTGATCGATTTTGATGCGCGTGTAAGGCAGTTTTAGCAAATAGGTCAGCGACGAAAATCCCGTTCCGAAATCGTCGAGCGCCACCGTCACCCCCAGTTGCAGGAGTGAACTCAGGATCGATGATGCCGGCCCGTACTTTGAGATCAGCATCGACTCCGTTATTTCGATTTCAAGCCGGCTAGGGGCGACTCTGGCCTGCGTCAGGGCCTGCACGATTGTTTGCAGGATGCTGGTGTTATGGAATTGAGCTGCAGAGAAGTTCACGGCAACCCTGAGATCAGAGGGCCAGTTCGACAGCGTTGAGCAGGCGCGTCGGACTACCCATTCACCGATCGGGTGGATCAAGCCGGTTTCCTCGGCAATTGGAATGAACTCAGCCGGCGAAATGACTCCCCGGACAGGGTGTTGCCAGCGAAGCAAGGCCTCAAAGCCGGTTACTCGGTTTTCGCGAATATCAAAGAACGGTTGGTAGACGAGAAAAAGCTCGTCTCTCCCGATCGCCTCCTCCAGATCCCTTTGCAGCGCCCTTCGATCGCGCGCTGATTTGTCGTCGCTGACCTCAAAGAAGCGAACCGTTCCGGGCCCCGCTTTTTTTGCGCGATAGAGCGCAAGGTCGGCATTTTTCAGGAGCTCATGAGGCGTATCGCCGTCGCGCGGGGCCAACACGATTCCGACGCTCGTCGCGCCCGCGATCTCGCATTTTTCGATCAGGAATGGTTCGCCAAAAGCGCCGACGAAGTGCTCGGCGATTTCCAACGCGTCTTCCACTTTGGCCAGATTGGTCACGATCAGCGCAAATTCGTCCCCGCCGATCCGCGCGACAGTATCGGCCTCACGCGCGCATCGCTGCAGTCTCGCCGCGGCCTGAACGAGGAACTCATCTCCTGCGGGGTGGCCGAATTTGTCGTTCACGTCCTTAAAGCGATCGAGATCAAGGAGCAAAACCGCGAATTCCTCGCCCGAGCGAGCCAACCGGTTGAGGGCAGCTTCGAGGCTTTCGTTGAAGGCGAAACGGTTCGGCAACTGGGTCAGGGGATCCCGCCGGACCCTCCGTTCGGCTTCTAATTGAGCAATGGTGCGTTTCGTGAATTCGAAAGAATGGGCGAAAACGCCGCGCAGAAGCACGAAGCCATAGGCCACAACGAGGATAGCGACGAGCAGATAGACGAAATCGCCGTTCCTGCCGAGGCAGATTGCCGTACCCACGAAAATCGGAGCCGTGAATGCAACGGCCGCCACCGGAATCGTAGCGAAGGCGAATGCTCCGCCAGCGAGCATCCCGGAGCAAAGACATGTGATCACGAGTTGGCCGCCATTCGAGGCGTCGGCGAAGAAAGCTACCGGAACGATCGCCCAGGCGGTTCCAAGAACGAGCGCATTTCGCACCAGCCGATGCATGGCCTGTCGGGAGACGAACTGCGGCTTCGTAATCCGTCGGGATAAGCGCGCCTTCAAGCCTATCGATAACGCGCCGCAAACCACGGCAGCTGCCCAGACCAGGGCATAGTTTCTGTTGGGCGAGTGCCAGAGGGCAATTGCAAGCACCGTCGCATTGCAGGCGTTGGCTAGCATTATGCCCAGGGAATAACCAAGCACGAGGGAGATCTGCTCCGCGCGAATGTGCCCCGCGACCGCTTCATCAGTCGCCGGGCCGCCGAAAGCCGCTAGATCCCCCGCGAATAGCTTCGAGAGATACGAGCTCAGATATGTCCTCATCTAGGACCCCCGCAGGACTGGCTCTAACGTTGCCGCCAGTACTGGAAGGTCGCGGCAAACATTTGAGAAAAGATAAATTCTTGAAGTTAGCCACGTTCGGCGCGGCATGGGATGGCCGAACTCATTATTTCGGTGGCTAAGGCGGGGCCGACAGCTGGGCCGACCCCTTGTCCTCTGTCACCGCAAACGCGGGGGCATAGTTCTGTACGTTGCGTACTGACCTATGCCTTTAATCGATCGCCGAACTCAGCTCAGCGGCCATGATGGCAGCTTGTGCGCTAATCTGCGGTGGGGCGGTATGAGATCGATAGTTCTCGACGAAAATGAGATGCCGAACGCATCGTAAGTTACGGCCGCCTGCGCCGACGACTTTCTCTCTCGATGACGTCGGTAGGATGACGCAGCTTGTGTCGATCGTGACCGCCCGACATCGCGCCGCTTTCCCGCGCCATATCCGATAGAACGAAGCAATGCTGCGGGTTCAATCCAAAACACGCACAATGCGAACGCAAGGGCAGGTCTAATGTCGCCAAGGCCATAGAGGTGATGTGGGCGCGACGATCTCCGCATCCCTCTAACCGGTGTCCCATTTCCGAGACCTAAGTACGAGCGCTGAGGCAGAAGGCGCTTGAGGCGGTGGCCGGCTGTTTTCTCGTCAAGCCAAGGCGGGACTGCTGCCCTCGCTCCTAGGAGCAATCGTGGGTGTTTCATGCGCAATCGTGACCTTGTCTCCGACAGCTTCCTGACACTGACTGCGGTCGGTCTGGTGGTGCTCTGCTCGAGCCTGCTTGCCTTTGCGTTCGGTTAAAGCGAACGCGTTCGTTGCGTTTGGCGCCTTCACCATCATGTTTCCGGAAAACAGGTGCCCGGATCGCACTCTAACCTTCGCGGGAGCGGTGAGATGAGCAACTTCAGCCAGGAAAGCGTGCTGAGCGTCCATCACTGGACCGACAATCTCTTCAGCTTCACCACCACGCGGAATCCATCGTTCCGCTTCCGCAGCGGCGAATTCACTATGATTGGGCTCAAGGTCGACGAAAAGCCGCTGCTGCGTGCCTACGGCCTCGCCAGCGCCCATTACGAGGACCGGCTGGAATTCTTCTCGACCAGGGAGCCGAGCGATCCCTTAACCTCGCGTCTGCAGCATTTGAAGGAAGGTGACAAGATCACCGTGAGCCGCAAGGCGACCGGGACGCTGGTCATCGACAATCTCGAGGATGGGCGCAATCTCTATCTGATTGGCACCGGCACTGGTCTTGCTCCGTTTCTGAGCGTGATCAAGGATCCTGAAACCTATCTGCGATTCGGAAATGTCGTGCTGCTACACGGTTGCCGCCGCGTTGCCGAGCTTGCCTATGGCGAAATGATCACCGAGAAGCTACCGAGCGACGAGCTGCTCGGGGATTTCGTGCGCTACCAGCTGATCTATTATCCGACCGTTACCCGCGATCCTTTCCGCAACCGCGGCCGGATCACCGACCTGATCGCGTCAGGCAAGTTGTTTTCGGATCTCGAACTGCCGGAAGTCGAGCCGCAGCATGACCGCGTCATGATTTGCGGCAGCCCCGCGCTGGTGCGCGATACCCGCGAGCTGTTGATGGGGAGGGGCTTGGTTGAAGGCAGTCACGGCAAGCCGGCGCAATTCGTGGTCGAAAACGGCGTTTGAACAGTAGCCCTAGATTGCGTGAGATCGAGCCAGGACCTCAACTGTCACCGTCGCCCGCCGGTGGTCCTTTAAGGGTGCGTGTTCTTTATCCAGTTTGCAGGCTCGGAAAGTCCGCCACCTTTGGCAATCTGGCCGTGCACTTTGCTCACGCTGCACTCGCGCGATAGTCCGCTGTCATGTGGCCATGGCGCTGTCGCTATCACTGCCCCTCCTGTCGGCTACTCTTTTAAACGATCTAGTCGCCCGCGGGGCACGATCAGCAGAAGTCGGAGGACCTGCAACAACACCTCGAAAGCTTTAGCAACGAGTCCGAACAGGACGGCGCAATGCGATCGATTCCATCGGTGTTGACGTACCACTTGCCGACGTCCGCTGGTTGGAGCCATTCGAGTCGTCGAACACCGCGCGCTATTCGATCTGACTTCACAGCCCGACCCGCTCCAAGTTCTGTTTGAGGGCGCGTGCGGCTGGCTGACAGGGGACACTACCCGTCGAGATCATGGAGCCGCGTCTTGGTGGAAAGCTCGCCAGCGCCCTTAAACCTTCTGATTGTACTGGCCGACTTCCTGTCAATCGGTGTTCAAATTTGGCTCTCGTCTGCTCTGACGCGGCTTTGATGCAGCACCATTCTATTCTGCGCCGATTAGTCTGGCCTGAAGCAGATCGATTTTGCCGCGGCCGTACATTTGCCGTCTAACGAGTTTGAGGCGGATGATCTGCCCCTCGGTCTGCCCGTTAGACCAAGGCAAAGTGATTGCCGCCCGAACTGCCGCTTCATCAATCGTAACGCCACGAGCGAATGAGCAGATGAGACTGGCACGAGTGCGCTCGATCCATGACGATAGCTCGGCGGCGGCTCCGCGCCGGATCATCAAGTGGAATTCGGCTATGATCTCTCGAGCTTCGACAAGGGTGGGAGTGGCCGCGGCTTTAGCGAATGCTCAGACCAAGATATCGGCGGGCTCAAATGGACGCGAACCCACTTTTCATCGGCTTAAACCCGGAAGGGCCTTCCAATGCGCGAGCGTTTGAAACGACGATGCCGTGTACAGCGGAGCTAGAATAGAATGCAATAGCCGGCGAATGGCAGATGGTAGAATCTGTTTCAATGCAGGCCGAATGACACATTGGAGGGGTTTGCTGCTCCGAGCTCCTCCATCTTGAGCAATCTCGGCAACGGTAAGAGCGCCAGGCCGAAGCAAAAGAAGTCTAATCCGACTTCGTCACCGGGCGATGCCACGACAGTTTTCGTCGCCGTGCGAAAACTTGCGCAACATGATCGCGATATTTGCCGTGTCAGGCACCGTGCTGCTGGGCTTGCTAGCCGCCAAGCACTTTTAGCTTGGCATCGGGTCCAGCGCACCAGCGCACCCGACCCACCTAACCGAACATAGCATCTCGCAGCCGGCTTGCCGTTCTGGTAGCGCCGCGCGATTTACGCCAGCATCTCCCGCTGACGCGCGTCACGTTGCGCTTTGAAAGCAGCGACGAAGGCCTCAAGGCCGGCCGAGGTTAAACCGTTCTCAGTGACGAGACCCAGCCGCGTGAGGTTGACCGTCTCGATCAGGCTGTCGCCATGCGTGGAACCTCCGCCGAACAGCTTAATGACAATTCTCTGCTCCTTGCGAGTCAGCTTGTTCCAGAGCGTCAAGTCGGGCATCCCATGCCTCACGCGAATCGCTGGATGACACTGATGAATTAGCCGATCGCGCAGAGGCGAAATCGTGGCAGCGGCCTCAACGCTGTGAGTAGAGGCTAGTTTTTTTGTAGATGCCCTGATGGTACCGAGCTCGCAACGCGGCGATGACGGTCGTGCACGGAGCCGACCCGCGCTAGAAAATGCGAGTTCGCTTGCGCATCTTACATCGCCGCGCTCGATCGCCAACACCTTGCGCGCGAGCCGAGTGGCGTAAGCAGGAAGTGTCGCGAATGCGCCGCGATTCTTGACGATCGTCTGATGTACGCATCCTAGTGTCTTCGGTTCGTCCAACTCTGGTCTTGACGGCTATGCCGGGCTCAGGCGAGGACAGTACATACTCTACATTCACCCATAATTCATTTGGCAGGCCCGCAATTCTGATCCGGCCGCAAGTGCCTCTCGTTACCGCAAGCACTTCGATTTTGAGGCCGGATTTTGCTCGATGCTGTTGAACTGAGCTTTGCAAGAGATCCCGAACTGGCGGAGCTAATCAATGCTGTCAGCCCATCAACGAAGCTGTGCTTTGTAGGCAGGCCCGCAAGCTCATCGATCCCCGCAGCTTGTAAACCCTAATATTCCGGGCTGCACTCACTGCGGCACTTCTTCGCGAGCTGGTGTATCAACCGCAAGGTCGATGGCCGCCTCGAATTGCCGCCGAAGGTGGTTCAGGAGCGCCTTGGTCATTTGACCATCGCGTGGCCCTGGACATCTACGGTCACCTGTTTCCGTGTCATGATGACAGCGAGGAACTGGCCGCAGCGGAGCGGGTATTGCTTGGTTAATGCCAGGTTTATCTTGTTTAAGCTATTGAAAAGGTTGATACTTCCGGACTTTTTTTAAGTCGTCGCTCGATGACATCCCGAAATGTCGCCGAACGACGACTTTTTCGGTTGTCAGCGAACGGTGACATACGCTAACGAAAGCGAACGCTGACATTTGGATTGCCCCATGCTCATACGTACACCTGCCGAGGTCGGCGCCGTCATTCGCGACAAACGCAAACGCCTCAAGCTCGACCAGTCGACACTGGCCAAGCGCATCGGCGTCAGCCGTCAATGGGTGATCGAGGTCGAGCACGGACATCCGCGCGCAGAGCTGGCGCTTGTCCTCCGCGCTCTCGACGTCCTCGGCATCCCTGTGGACGCAAACAGTGGAACGCCCACCAGCCGCGGGTCAACCTCCGCGGTTGATATCAACGCCATCGTCACCAAAGCCAAGAAGGGCAGAGCATGACGAGTGAACTTGTCGCGCTCCTGGACGGCAATGAAGTTGGCCGGGTGCGCAGCGATGCCCGCAGCCGGCTGACCTTCGTCTATAACGACGACTGGCGGGGATCAGCGGGAGCTTACCCTCTCTCGCTGTCCATGCCCCTTGCCGCACAGGAACACGGCCCTGCCGCCGTGCAGGCCTTTCTTTGGGGGCTTCTGCCGGACAGTGAGCGCGTACTCGATCGTTGGGCAAAGAAGTTCCAGGTCTCAGCTCGCAACGTCTTTGCTCTCATTTCCAATGTCGGCGAGGATTGCGCCGGAGCCGTCCAGTTTGTAACGCCGGATCGGCTGGAAGATCTAAAGACAGGCAAAGACGACAAGATCGAATGGCTGGACGAGCCCGAACTAGCAAACCGGCTTCAGGCGTTGCGTGAGGATCATGCTGCCTGGCGTCTGCCCCGCGACACGGGCCAATTCAGTCTTGCGGGCGTCCAGCCGAAAACGGCTTTTGCCCTGAAGAACAAGCGATGGGGCATTCCGTCCGGACGCATTCCGACCACCCATATCCTGAAACCGCCGACAGGCCACTTCGATGGTCACGCCGAGAATGAGCATATTTGCCTGCAACTCGTGCGCGAACTCGGGCTGCCGGCCGCTGAAACCAAGGTGATGTGGTTCGAAAAGGAAATCGCGATCGTGGTTGAACGCTACGATCGGCAAGTCCGTGGGAACGACATCATCCGCGTGCATCAGGAGGACATCTGCCAAGCCATGGGCATCCTCCCGACCAAGAAATACCAGAACGAGGGCGGACCAACGCCCGCCGATGTGATCGAGCTCCTACGCACCTACTCGACAGACCGCGAGGCTGACCTTGAGACGTTCGTCAGCGCTTTGGGCTTCAACTGGCTCATTGGAGGCTCCGACGCTCACGCAAAGAACTATTCCTTGCTTCTGGCTAGCGGCCCGCACGTACGCCTCGCACCGCTCTACGACATAGCCAGCATTCTTCCTTACGATCACGTCGACCAGCGGAAGGTAAAACTCGCCATGAAGGTCGGAGGCGAATACAAGCTCGATCAGATTGGGCTGCGCCAATGGCAGAAGTTCGCGCGCGAAACGCGGGCTGACGCGGATGTGGTCATTGGGACCCTGATCTCCATGGCCGGGCAGATCCCCGACCTCGTGAACGACATCCGCGCGCGCGCGCAAAAGGAGGGGTTGGAGAACGCCGTTATCGAGCGATTGGCAACGGCTTTGACCAAACGAGCCCAGGACTGCGAACGCCTTCTAAAGGGAACCTAGCTTTTGGGGGCTGGCAATAGACCATCACCAGCACCAGCAGCACCATGATGATCGTCGGCGTCGACATCGAGACCGCGATCATCGCGGCCATGATCGGCGCCGGCATTGCCGGCGCCGCTGATCATGATCTTCATGCAGGTGGTCAGCGGCAGTTTGGGCCGCCCGGTGGAAAGCGTCGAACGGGCTCAGTCTCGCTATTACGAACCCGATTTACATCCAAATAGGCGGAATCCGGGACAAAAAGGGAAGGTTTCGGGAGGTTTGGAAATCTCTGGGAGCGATCTCGACGCGACATAAACGCGACATGAGGACGTTTTCGGAAGAACATTGCAGTTCGGCGTAGCGACTATACGCGTAGCCTCCTAAAAGCACTGAGCTTTTTAGGATTCCCGACTAACTTTGGCGCGTAGCCAAGCGGAAGGCAGCGGATTTTGATTCCGCCATTCGGAGGTTCGATCCCTCCCGCCCCAGCCAG
>Ga0209389_1000572_pt1 | contig 22577 bp, 13 predicted proteins | sample CowpearedBW_FD_187526 | JGI IMG/M metagenome (GOLD analysis project Ga0209389, IMG submission 187526) | Root nodule microbial communities of legume samples collected from California, USA - Cow pea red BW (SPAdes) (version 2) | ecosystem: Host-associated > Plants > Roots > Nodule | place: USA...
CTACTGATTAGTGGGGAGGAGGTGCACGTGAGTTGGGGTGCAGGGTATTATTTCTCTTGGGTTGTTAGGATATATGCTAGATTTTTTTTCTAAGCAATGGTGACATGTCTGATGCCGTTAGACCATTTCCTTGCTATTTGTATGTGAATATTGCATTGAATAAAGGAAGTGAAGAATATTGTAGTTATTTTGTCTTTTATCTTCTTGGAGGTAGCCTTCCCTCGAAGAAGGTCTTAAAAACACACATGAGGAGGACGCTTTAGACGATCACGTTGACACAAGGGAAATGTTGTGGAGGATTCAAAGACACATGGATGAGATGCAGAGGAAATATGAGGAAGAGCTCAAGGCTTTGAGAAATAAGTATGACACCATTAGACAACAGAGATCTGGTAAGGATCTTGTACCATCAACCCCGAACCTCCTAGGCTCGTTCAAGCAGCCAGAGCAACCTAGGAAGAGGAACCTCGACCTTCACGAGCGAAACCGAACGGGCAAACTCGGAAGGAGCTAACTCACATTGTTTAAAAGATTACAGGAGTCTGCAGGGGCTTCAACCCGTCTGGTGCGACGATCAACACTGAAGGAATGTTCCCGTTCACGTCTGAAATCCTAGAAAACCCTTTGCTCGAACGATGGAAGATGACGAACTTCGAGAAGTATGATCGAACAATCGATCCTGACCACCACTTGCAGGACAAATTCAATTTTCATTCCTTCTTCTCAACCTCTCTCAGAAGCATTCTTGTTAGCTCCAATTGGTTTCTACTATTGACCATTGATTTGCTGGATGTGTGCTTCCGCTTCGCCCCAAGTCTCAACGTAGTCATTTTGCCTCTCTATCTGAAGCTTCAACGAATCCATAACTTCTCCTTGTGCAACCGATGTTGACCTTGCAGGTAGTATATCTCGTAGAGCTTTAGTTTTCCATCACTCGCCTCGTGCACCGCCACTGCCTCTCGTCAGATTGATTGCATCTCCGGTGTGTGTTTGTTTCATCTCCCTTTTCACTTGTTTGGATAATTGTCTGTGATGGTTTTTTCCCATTTCACATGTTTGTATAATTCTCTTTGATGGTTTTGTTTGCTTGTTTGATCATTCCTTTTGGAAACAACGATTGAAGGGTGGGTTCCACACTTTCTCATATGCATGCATATTGGTTGATGAAATGTTAATGTTGGGTTTTGTTTGTGATTGGTTGGAAATGGTTTTGCAACCTTTGATTTGAATACTTAGACAATAAGTTGTTAAAAGAACTCCTTGAGGCGTCTGATGGAACAGGCAACAACTCCAATTAAATTAGAGTGGTCATGATTTAGGTGCATTTTTTTTTCCTTTTGGTTTTCTTTATGTTTCTAAAGTCAAAGCTTTTTGAAACCTGAGAGAATTAAGTTGTCATTACATGTTCTCTTGAAATGGGCGTTTCCTTGATGACTTTTAATACTGATATGAGGGTATATATAAATAACACTCATTTCTTTCTTTTTCTCTTTTATAAAAAAGTTTAAACCAAAATTTAGTCAAAAAAAGTGGAGCATTGCGTTAAGCTTGGGTGTTATAGAATAATAATTATTTGAAAGTTATTAGGGTTTAATTAATAGTTTATGAATAACTTCACATATGGTTGAAGCAATCTAACAATGTAGCCCCATACTTAGGGTTCCGCTCATTAACAGATATGAGGTCATGGTCAACTACCTGCGAGCAGATGGAAATGTCTCTCCGGTTGGCTCATGGGGATGCTCATGGGTGTTGTGTGACTAGGTAATTTTTCATCACCCACTTCTTCTTTTGACCTTTCATGGGTGCAGGCAATACGAGGAAAATACTTGCAACCAGTTGGCTATTGCAACTTCATGCATTTGAAGAGAATTAACAGGTAGAACTATGGTTTTGGTGTTTAGTTTTTTTTTCTTGAAGATGGTGGTGTTTGTTGGATACTTGTGTTTAGAGGAGCCTTCACAAATTCGGATGTCACTTTATTTTGAAACCACATTAGTAGAAAAACTAAGTATAAAAGTCCAATTCAAAAGCTATTAAAGTCGCTTCAGCCCAAAACTAATTATAGACTCGATCATGAACATTGAATTAAACATGCAAACTTTTGCCTATAATCATGGTAGCGAATATTTCAATGTGATACTGGATTTAGTTTGAATTCAACCATGCTATAAAATTTACAACTTAAATTTTTGTGATTTACTTTGTGTACAGGGATTTGAGACACCAATTATTGGAAAGCACCATATAAGGCATGTAGTCCAATTAGATATGGCGACAATGAGGAAAGACGTGCCATAATTAAGCAGTGGAACATGGAGAAGGAAGAACAGGATCTTGGAAACAAGACTAAAGCTGAGAACATCGATAATGGTAACTATTAGATATATTCTTAAATATATTAGATATCTTAAATTTTTTATCTTTATTTTCTATCTTTAGTTTCTTTGTTATTATTATTTATCTTGTATATTGGGCTTAGCCCATGTCTCCTTAATTAAAAATACATTACCCTACTATGTGTAGTTTTACAGAAGAGGGAGATTAATCTCAAACCTATTTTAACTATATTTAATATGGTATCGAGATCCTAAGGTTCTTTTAGAAAAAAAATTTACGCCTCTACCACTGCACCTGTCATTGCCGCCGTCGAAGTTGTCGCTACCGTCATCGTCGCTGGAGCACCAGTTTCAATCGGCGACCACACGATTTTGATCGTCTTGTCCAGGCGGCCATCGTGCCGTCAACGACACCTTCGTCGGATCTCCCACACACCCTCACGCGCTTTTGTAACGTCTCATATCTGCCACCGTTTCCATCGTGCGTGGCAGCACATCCAACCTCTTCTCCAGCTTCGATCACCGTCGATATGCACTTCCCCATTGATAAGTTAGATGACAAGAATTATGCGACTTGGGCATTCGACATTAAACGTTGGCTTGAAAGTCAGGGGTATCTTGATCATCTTACTCTCAAAGTGACTGATATTGCTACTTGTGAACACCAAGAACACGAAGACAAACCCAAACACGAGTAGAAATTGGGTTGTTTTGGGCAAACATGAATAGAAACTGGGTTCTTTTGGATTTAAAGAAAAAACCCTCTAGACTAGCCACCTCGGTTGCAGACTCATGAGTTCAACCGAGTTCACATAGCGAGTCTACCAAGTTTGTTCCAAAGGCGAGTTTGCTTCCGAGTCAACTCGCTAGGATGAGTGGAAATGTAAATTTGGACGAGTTAACAAGTTAACTCGCGAGTTTGATAGCCATGGTACTAGTTGAGGAAATTCCTTTCCAAACACACCACCGCCTTCCCACCATTGATATAGGGCTGATGGCTCTTGAATGTTGAAAGGGATGAAGAAGATGAAACCCTTGTAGTTATTTTTGAAGAAGAAAAGAGTAAGGGAATGTTGCCAGTGATGATAACCCTAGTTGGCAGAGGGTCGCGGTGTCAAAGTCGTTCAGAGTGGGAGGGAAGGGAATAAGTGGTCTCTAGGTCGAATTGGGGGAAGAATCTCGTGGTCTCTCGCTGTCCATGGAAGTGGATGAAGAATGGGATAAAAAAATAAACGTAACATGCTGACAGGTTGATGCAAGCTGACGGGTTAAAATACATGACCCAACCCACCATTTTTTGGTCAGGTTGATAAATTGGCTTGTCGGACTCGACCTGATTAGACACCCTTAAAGCTCAAGCTCTTGGTCTGGGCGAATTAAATGTTGGTTGATTTAGTTGTTTTCCAATACTAGGATGAGCAGTAGAGGATACAAACATCTCGGTAGATATGTGAATGACAATGGTGATTACGGTTGATGTAGAAATAGTTTAAGGGTCGACTTGACCTCAGAAAGAACAACATAATTTTTTATTTTCTTAAAATCAAGGCTTAAATATACATTTGATCCCATTTTCGTTGTGTTTGTTCAATTTGGTCCTCATTTTTGTCAATTTTTTGTCAATTTGGTACTTTTTATTAACGGTGTTTAAATAGTTAACATTTTTAACATTGCATGCCATGTGTTAGCTCTTGATTTTTTTGATGTTTTTTTGAATTTTTTTAATTTTAAAAAAATTGTCCATGTGTCAAGTCACAATTGTGCCACATGTTAATGCTAGCGCCACATGTGAGTTTGTAGTCGTGTTATTTCTGTTTGTTCAATTTAGTTTTTATATTCATTATTTTTGTCCAATTCAGTCTATATATTTATTATTTTTGTTCAATCCTAATTCTTGTTAAAATGGAGCAATTTTGTTCCTGACCATAGCTAAAACATTTAATATTTTTATTGTGTTTTACATATTAAAATCTAAAATGTTTTATATTTAAATGTTAATTTTAGAAATATTAATATACTTTTCTAAAATATTTCTATTGTAATATTTTTAAATGCATGTGTTAGTCCTAAATGATAATAACATACTTATATTAATTTACTTTACATAGTATCTAATTAAACATATTTACGTATGTTTACATAATAATAATAAGCTAGTTCTTATTTACTCAAATTATGAAATTAAAATATTAAGACAGTTAATACGGTTGTTATGGCCAACGTTACATCTTAATTTCAACTCCAACGTTTCATCTTATAAAAGGATTATGTAACTAATACTAATAGTAGACTATATTTTGGAGACGTTGAAATAAAAAGTACCGTATATAAATTTTTAGGTTTTAAGAATTTATGTATATATACAGTCTTAATATTAAATATTATATATATATATATATATATATATATATATATATTTCAATTAAATAATGATATATAAATTATATTTTTTTTTATTTTTTATTCACGTCTATGATCTTTACAGTCAATAAATAAATTCAAACTTATCGCTAAAAGACTTCAACGAGGTAAATAAATATCATTTATATCGGTGCAAATTTGCTTTTAGTATTAGAAGTTCTTAATAATTATTATTTAGAAATAATATATATTGATCTAATTTAATAAATGGGTTAAATATGTTTTTGGTCCCTCAAGTTTCAGCGAAATTTGGAATTAGTCCCTCATCAAAATTTTTGATCAATTTAGTCTTTCATTTTTTAAAATGCATGAATTTAGTCCTTTTAACCAAATTTTGTTAAGTTGATCTGACGTTTCAAGCGCATTTTATGATAGTATTTAAATTATTTACACTGTTTGACACATTTTTGCTTCAATGTTAACTTAAATACTATCATGAAATATGCTTGAAACATCATATAAACTTAACAAAATTTGGTTAAAATGATTAAATTCACGCATTTTGAAAGATGAAGGACTAAATTGGTATAAAGTTTTGATGAGGGACTAATTCCAAAATTCACTGAAACTTGAGGGACCAAAAACATATTTAACCCTTAATAAATTTTAATGCCTGCGATGTCAAGCACACAAAATGTCTTCTGGTAATGGTCACAGTTTCATGTAAAGAATGTGATAGAAAATGTGTAATGTGTCAATTAGGACAGAAAAACACCACAAATCATTTTTGTAATCCTACCAACCATATCATGAAATTCAAACTGAAATCCCATATTGAACACAGGATTATATCTCAGTATTATTGATTTTGTATAAAGTAAAATTAGGGGTAGGTTAAGCATTATTTTAATATAAAAAAATTAAATAAAAATAGGGTAATTTTGTTATTTTAATTATCTTTATTATAGTGTAGAAGAATAATGACGTCATTTAAAGAAGTGATTTTTTATTTTTTTTGTTTATTTGAAATTTTTTTAAAGTGTAATTTTGTCGATGAGTGGTAATTTGTTTTTATGGAGAAATAATTTGTTTTTATGGAGAGACGCACTACCCCACGACGTAATTTGTGTAATCTAAGAATTGTGAAGTGAGAAAAGAACAAGCATCCTCTGAATCGTGTAAGAAAGAGGGACAAGAGGATTCGTGATTAAGTTATTTGATTAAGTTCGTTCTTTGTTAAGTTCTTTGACGGTGGTGGAAAAAAAATTGTCGAAGTGAGAAGAAAATCAGGACCTTCTAAATGGTGTAAGAAAGATGATAAGAAAAATGATAAGAGGATTCGTGATTAAGTTCTTTAATTAAGTTCTTTAGGGTGGTGGAAAACAAATTGTTGGAGGTGGCAGTAGAAGCCGTGAAACCGCAAGAAAGAAAAAGAAAATCAAAGAAAAAAAAACAGTAAAGCAAATTATTATTTAATAATTTATTTTGTTAATAAATTAAATTTAAAAAAATATATAAAGTTAGATATTTATTCTTTTAAATAAAAAGAAAGTTAAAGTTAATAATAAATATTTGATCGAATAATATGGCTAGATTAATCATTATATACATATGAACTTAGGTATATTTAGAAAATAATTTTATATGTATTAAACTTATATGTACATGGTTGATTTAGAATTCTTGTAAGTGGTTTAATATTCAATTCAACCAAATAAATTAATGTTAAATTGTATTTTGAATATTGATCTTGAGCTAAAAACATTTAAATGAATTGAGTTAAAAAATATTTGGATTTCGTTAATGATAGTTAAGAACATAAATAATTTTAAAAAGTTTATCTACTTGATATCTTCTAGACGTAAAAAAGGATGTGTTACTGAATATCTTGTTGCAGATGCCTCAAGTCATAGTTGATTTCTTCATTAGTCATTTTCTTTACTTTCTTATCTCACAACCGTACAAGTTTGTTTTGAAGAGCATTCCTTTGCTATCTTATTTATTTCTATTTGTATCTTTTTCTTCTTCTTTGTAATTTACCTGTAATACTTTTACATAAAGATGAAGGTTTTTTACTTTAGCTGATTTGTTTAAGAAATTATGAAAACGGTTTAATATTTTTAAAACTTTTAAAATTGGACAATTCCTTGTAAGAGAAGATGTTGGGTTAATCTTAAATGATTTCTTAAGATTTAATTTAAAATCTATCGACATGGAACTATTTATTTGATTTTAGGTTTAAATAAATATTTAGTCTTTATTAACGATTTTCTTTTTGTCATTTTTTAATTTGGTTATTTTTATTAACGATATTTAAATAATTAATGTTTTTAAACAGAGCATGTCACACGTCAGTTATAGTTTTGCTTTTTTTTAAGTTATTCACGTGTCAAGTTATTATTGTGTCACATGCCATTACTACGTATGTCAAGAAGTCGTAATTGTGTTATTTAATTTTGTTCAATTTAGTTTCTATATTTATATTTTATTCCAATTCAGTCTCTATATTCGTTATTTTTATTCAACTAAATCCCTTAAAATGGAGTAATTTTGTCTTTTCCAATTTGAGACAAAATCTAAAACATTTAATGTATTTTAGATATTAAAATTTAAAATGTTTTGTATTTAAATGTTAATTTTAGAAATATTAGTATACTTTTCTAAAATATTTCTATTGTAATATTTTTAAATGTCAACTTTGAAAGTAAGTATTTTAGAATATAATTATTAGAAGAAAAAAAATTTAATAATTATATTCTAATAATATTTTAAATAATTGTATTCTATTTAACAATCAAATATAAGATTTATGGCATATGGTACATATGATACAATTGTAACTTGCCATGTGGATAATTTTTTTAAAATTTAAAAAATTTTAAAAAAATTAAAAAAAAATTAAAAAATCAAGAGCTAACATGTGGTATATATTATTCAAAAACATTAACTATTTAGACACCATTAGAAAAAAGGACCAAATTGACGAAAATGATGACCTAATTGAATGCAAAATGAAGATGAGGACCCAATTGAACAAGCATAACGAAATATGACCAAATGTATATTTAAGCCTTGATGTTAAGAAAATAAAAAATCATGTTGTTCTTACCGAGGCCAACTCGACCCTCAACACGTCACAACTGTTTCTATATCAACTATAATCACCATTGCCATTCACATATCTACTGAGATGGTTGTTTCCTCTACTACTCATCCTGGTATTGAAAAACAACTGAATCAACCCGCATCCAATTCGCCTAGACCAAAAGCTTTAAGGGTGTCTAATCAGGTCGAGTCTGATGAGCCGACTTGTCAACTTGACTGAAAAATGGTGGGTTGGGTCATGTATTTTAACCTGTTAGCCTACATCAACACATAAGCTTGTTACGTTTATTTATCTTTTATCCCTTTCTTTATCCACTTCACTAGGTAGCGAGAGACCACGAGATTCGTTGCCCACTTCTTCCTTTCCGTCCCACTCTGAATGGCTCTGACATCGCGACCCTTTGCCGACCTGGGTTGTCGTCATTGGTAGCATTCCATTACCTTATTCTTCTTCAAAAGCATCTACAAGGGTTTCATCTTCTTCATCCCTTTCAACATTCAAGAGTCATCAGCCCTAGACTAATGGTGGGAAGGTGGTGGTGTGTTTGGAAGGGAAGGTGCTCAACTAGCATTATGGTTATCAAACTCATGAGTTAACTCGTTAACTCGTCCAAATTTATGTTTCCACTCATCCTAGGCAAGTTGTCTCGGAAGCAAACTAGCTTTTGGAGCAAATTCGGTAGACTCATTGTGTGAACTCGATTGAACTCATGAGTCCAAAACAACCTAGTTTCTATTCATGTTTACCTAAAACAACCCAGTTTCTACTCGTGTTTGGGTTCGTCATCGTGTTCTTGGTGTTCACAAGTAGTAATATCAGTCACTTTGAGACTAAGATGATCAAGATACTCTTGAATTTCAAGCCAAAGTTTAACATCGAACACCCAAGTCGCATAATTCTTGACGTTGACATTGCAGAGTAGAGGTTGGATGCACCGCCACATGCGACGAAAACGCTAGCAGATCTCAGACGTTGTGGAGGCACGTGAGGGCACATGGGAGATCCGAGGTAGGTGTCGTTGACGACACGGTGGACGCCTGGACAAGACTATCAAAACCGTGTGATCGCTGGTCAAAACTACATACAGTAGGATAATGTATTTATAATTAAGGAAACATGGGCTAAGTCCAATATACAAGATAAAGAATAATAACAAAAAAAGTAAAAAATTTAAGATATCTAATATATTTAAAACTATTTCTAATAGTTACCATCATTGATGTTCTCAACTTTAGTCTTGTTTCAGGTATACATCTTTACTAAGTATGATGTATTCCTAAAATAAAACACATTGTTTATAAAATAAATATTTAATTATAATTTTAATCCTTATTTTACAAAATTCACAACTTTTATTTTTCCCACAACTTTTGTATTTTATTCTTTTACTCCAGTCTAATATCTTAATTTCTATAATAAAAAATAGTTAACAACTATTTTCTTTTGTATAACTTTGTCATAAATAGTTTGGATATGTAGCACAAGTTGTTTAAAGAAGTCATCATCTTTAATCCTGGTACAAAGTATTTCACATATAATATATATGTTTTTGTTTTCCTGTTATAACGGTGGTTCAAAGAATTAAATTTATAAAAAATTAATAATAATTAAAATTAAGGGATTACAATTATAAAAAGTTATAGAATAAAATTGTGGATTTATAAAATATAGGAATCAAATTTTTGAAAAAGAAAAAAGAACAGAAAGGGACAAATAGTGCACCTATCAACACGTGATAGAATTAATGCGGGACAAATTGCCACGACTTTTGGATTTGGATATTGAAAACAGTGAGAAAAAAAAAGAAAAGAAAGAAAGAATAAAATTCTTGGGTCAGTGGATATCTGATGTGGGCCACCACGCCGTAAACTCATGCATCCGCCGACCACTTTTCCACGTTGACGCAGATATTCAACGCTCTGTTGGCACTTCAATTTCACCACGCCCATCGGTGCAATGCTATTGGCTGAAATCCCACACATCCATGATTAAGCCCGCACGGCAGCATACCGGATCCCACACCGACCTCTGCACTATATATACCGAGCACAATTTGTCATTGTACACCCATCCACGTGCTAAACGCTCAAGTCGAATAAATATAATTGAAAATTTCAATCTCTCCGTCAAAAAATGGAGACCGAGAGAGGTGAGTTCGAATGAGAATTCATAAAATGTTTTTTCTTATTCTTATTATTATTATTATTATTTTTTTTTCTCTGAGCAATCAAAACAATGAAGATGATGACGATTTTCGGGGCTGATTTTTTTGGTTCGGTTTGAGTTTGACGCTTTTGGATTTTTTTCTTATTTTTATTTGCAGCGTTTGAGTTTCTAGGACGCGTTCCTCTTCTGCAGAGACTTCCGAGCTCGTCTGTGAGGAAGATATCTGAACTTGTGGATGTCAAAAGCTGCGGTAATTTTTCTGTTTTCTCAAGGATGCATTAGTGTTTGTAAATTGCTGCTGCACAGTAATCATATTGTCAGTAGTGATACATGAAAATGCAGTAAACTGGCTAGGTAATTTCCTAATTGATAGTGATTGCGGAAACCTACAAAGCTGCAATGCAGCATAATTGTACTTGTGGACACTGATTTAAGACCGTGAAATTCCAATTTGTGCCGTCAATTATCTTAAAATATGGTCGGAGAATACTTCTTAAATTTTTTGTCAGGATGTTATTCCGTTCATCTTATGGAGTTAGTGAAGTCTTTACTTTTCTTAGAAAAAATTATGGTACTTCATATTCACTATTTGTAAACATTGATTGGAAGATGCATTGATTAATATTTTCAATTTTTGATTGATGGATTCTTGTGTAGAACCGGGAGAGTATGTTGTTCGTGAGGGTGAACATGGAGATGGCGTGTACTTCATATTGGATGGAGAGGTATGCTTATATATTTGTGTTATTAGATGTCAGAGAAGCAAAATCTCAGGTTTTATTGGGTTGCCTTGGATTTCTGTAGGCCAGTTTTGATAGGACTCTGCCCCAGTCATGAGGCAAATATGATAATGGCAAAGAGAGTGTTAAATTGTCTATTGCTCTTCTCTCCAACTGATTTTTTCGTATTTTCTTGAAATGTTTATTAAAGATCCCAAGTTAAATTTGTTGTATCCCCTTAATTGTCTGTTTCACTCTTCAACTATGTGCAAATCTTTAAAAACAGGTTACATAATGAAAACAAGGTGGCAATTTTATAATTTTAAGATCAAATTCATGACCAAGGGCACAGAGGCTTAGATACCATGTCATGAACTTTACTACCATAATAGCTTAAATTTATAAGTGAAACTGCATAAATGGCTCTTTATATTTACCAGTAGCATTTCATTTAACAAATTTATGCCGAAAATCCTGTTGTATTGCTTGTAGGCTGAGGTTGTAGGATCCGTAAGTGCCAATGATGAAAATCGGCCCGAGTTCCAGTTGAAAAGATATGACTACTTTGGTTATGGTAGAAAACTTAATTCTTATATCTCAGATTGCACTTCATTATATCAAATTGCACTTTATTATATAAGTATTTTCCTTTCATCCCATAGGCTACATACTTGTCACTTGTCTGGCAGCTCTGGCATTATTTGGTTAACCATAATTACTTTCTTCAGCTGCGCTATAAAGTATATAAGTTAAACCCTTAATTACACTCATTCAAGTTTAAAACTTTATAAAGTATTGATTTTTTTGAGACATATGGTTTAAGTTAGCAGGAAAATGATTGACTAGTTTTTGGTTGTTATTATTTCTCCAGTCCTTCATTCTCTGTAATATTATCTCATGATACCACAGTTTTGTAGAACTTTGCCAGTGTCACTGCTATGTTTCGTATCCATTAACCTTTCTCTTTGGGTTAGTTGGATATTCATTTGCTAATTACAGTTATTGTCCTGTTCAAGATTCTTGTACATAAGCTTTTACTTTTGTTTTGAGTTATTTTCTGCAATTAGAGACATGAGAATGGTGTGAACTTGCTAATTTCAGGTTTGTCAAACACAGTTCACCAGGCAGGTGTTGTTGCTTTGTCTAAGGTACCCTTTTAGTTTCTTGCCCACTGCTTTCCAATGTCAAAACATCAGTTTGAGCGTACAGGCAATCGCCTGAGATCACTTAAATGAAATAAATTATTCACTCCTGCAGTGACATTTTTTGTTTGATGTGGCAGCTGACATGCTTAGTGCTTCCCCACGAGCACTCAACCCTGCTGCAGCCAAAATCTATCTGGAGAGCAGAAAATTGCGCTGAGACATGCTCACATGTGGAGAATATATTGCATGTGGAACCCATGGAGGTGCTCTCAATGTATATCATTAATTTGATTATTGATTACTTCTTGTTGAAGTGTTTACATAGTGAGGATTTTATAGAGTGATTATTTTATTTGTGCAAGAAAAATAATTGTATGTGTAACTGCCTGCATAGTACTCATTTTGAAGATCTTTTCACAACTAGTCTATGCATGACCTTCAGAAAAGACATGCTACCATGCATACAGGTGAAAGATAAAAAATAAAAAAGAAAAGTAGGGAAAGGAAAGATGGTTCAGTAATTTAAATATAGTTGAATATGGATAGAAGCTTGATTGCTATTGGAAAAGGGTAGGAAAAAATAGACTGATGTGGATATCCTAGTTCTCTATGATGGTAAATTTTGTTCATATTTATGATCTATCTTTTATGTAGTAATACCCTGGAATTAAGCCCTAAAGTATTTAGTTATTCTCTTTGGAAGGTAGATATCTTCCGAGGAATTACCCTTCCAGATGCTCCAAGATTTGGAAAGGTGTTTGGGGGGCAGATGATTGGACAGGTATGATTATCGGTCATAATTAAGGCATGATATTCATGTCAGTGGTGCCATCTTTGATACATATATTGATTACTGAAATATTTAATGCGCAGGCACTGGCCGCAGCATCAAAATCTGTTGACTGTCTAAAGGTTGTTCATAGTTTGCATGCCTATTTTATTCTTGCGGGAGATTTAGAAAGTAAGCATGTTTGATCACTTGACTTGATTTCCCTTTCTATTTCTTTTTCCTGATATGAGACGTGTCCTATTATAGGCTCTTAAACTATGAATCTTGAAAGCTATATCTTCTTTTTCTGATCCTGCCCATTAATTTGTAATAAATCATTCAAGCTCTATATGGGTCATTAGCTGAACTCCATGCTTTCTTCTCATATGAATTGCATATGCTCGAGCTTAGTTGGGAAAATATTTTGTAAGCTAGTTTTCATGTGACTTTCACAGTTTCTACCAGAGACTAGATCGTATATTTTGTCCCTTTTAAGATTAACTTGAGTTAATAATGTCATATTCTTTATGATTGATTTTATGAAATTTCATGTGTAAATACGATTATTATCATACTTGTACTGCAAATTTATTTCTATGCTTTAGCTTGTAAACATATTATACATAGTGTGAACAATTCTTTACAGTGCCAATTACATATAAAGTTCATCGTATCCGCGATGGGAGGAGCTTTGCTACAAGGAAAGTAGAAGGAATTCAAAAGGGAACCGTCATATTCACGCTGTTGGCTTCATTTCAAGTAATCTTATATAATTTTTGACTTAGATGAATAATTTTTTTTTTGCAATTATTTTATTAGTGAATTTCGCCTTATTTTTCTCTCTTATATTTATATTTTACTTGTTATATTTAATGGTACATAATCTATTAAACCAATTTTTTGTACTAAATTAGTATTTCTGCAGGTGTATTGCTTATATATGACAAATGTTTATTTCATATAACGAAAATTTATATTAAGTAAATGCATTTGAACATATAAAAATTATATTATTGTAATTAAAATTCGTAGCAAATAGATACTTTTGAGTATATAAATTATATTTTAAATTAACGATAAGCAATTTCCATTATGATGCACAGTTTTTTTTAGCTGTCAATAATTTCTTTTGAAAAGTATTGAAATTCAATTTCGAAACAAAAGATGAAAATAATAGATTGACAGAGATAAATTAATTAAGAAAATTTTCTAATATTATTGTCGTTGAAGAATAGTTGTAAAAACATTTTCATTCAAGATAACTATTCTAATCTAGATAAAGGATAGTTATCTTCCAACTTAACATTTTAGACTTTACGACTAGGAATTTTAAAGATGAAAATACCATTCGGTAGAATATCTAAGACGTTGCAGCTATATAGGACTCCTATCGTTAACTACATTAGGACTAGATGATTAAACCAAGTGCTGCAGAACGGGGGCATTCTGGAGTTATGGAAATGAAACGTTTATATTTAATTGGGTTATGGCACATAGATCATTATATCTAACGCAGTGAAAAAGGACATCATTGCTTATGCATCTGTTACCTGCATTAAAACCACTCTATCACTTGTCTGTTACTATTTTTTTGTTTAGTATTTATTTGTAAAGTACCCATTCTATTTTAAAATTACAGAAGTACGGACAGAACAAAAGTGAATTTTGGACATCTCGTGACCTCATAGACTAGGTTGAATGGTTATAACTTAGATACTATTGAGATATCATAATCCGTAAACTCCAAGAATTGATTTCTTTTGTATATTGCTTAGCAATTTGTACACTATCTACACACAGTGAATCAATCCTTAGAGTTTACGGATTATGATAAGCTATCTAAGAAAACTATATGACCAAAATATCTAAGAAGCTAAATAAACAAGGAAACATGGAAATAGAATTAGGTTAGCATCAGGAGGATGGTATCTTAACTTAACAGATATAAAATATCTGTTTATTGTGTCCTTTATGGTTGGCTGCAAGGGAACAGGCCCAAGATCATCTTTCATAGAACAAGAATGTAAAAATAATGATATTTAAATTGATAGAGTATAGGACTATACTTGTGGTTTTTTGCTATTTATGACTACAATTTAAAATATGGTGCAAAATATCAAGAATGGATCCAGTACATGAAACAGGCCGCAGGGATCATTTACACAGAAGAGGCATGACATTCTGAACTGTTATGAGTTGTATCTTGGAATATCTGCAAGTTTTCAAGATTGTGTTGGATAAAATTTATTTTAAAGGTCAAAATAAGCATAAAAGAAATTAGTTCAATTACATAAAATGTAAATTTTATTTTCCATGATAAGTTTCTTTTTTGTCTATTTTTAATTTTTTCGTAACAGCAAAGCACAGTGTGGCTAATTCATCTTCATGTTGGTTGTTGTTATTGCTCCACTCAAGGAATTACGTTCTGGATTTATAGCACATTCATCAGTTATTTTCTTAATCTGCAGAAGGAAGAACCGGGGATGGTCCACCAGAAAGTAGCTATACCATCTGTACCATCTCCAGATAAGGCAAGATACAAGGTTATGTCTGTTAAGATTTTTTGTTACTTTGGATTTCTGATTATTAATATTTTTTATTCTGTTACTTATAGCTTCTACCAATGGAAGAGCTACGGGAGAGACGACTTACTGACCCTCGTTTACCAGTGTAAGATTTATTATGAAGAACATGGTTGATGCAATATTGTTCTATATGACTATATTTGTTTTTATTTATCTTTTGTATGTTGATATGTGTGTTTGTTTACTGTAAAATGGTCATAGAATCTACCGGAACAAAGTGGCTATATCTCAATTCATCCCCTGGCCCATAGAGATACGATTATGTGAATATGAATTCTCAACAAATATGACAAAATCTCCCCCCAGGTTAGGCTGATCCTCGGTCTGCAATTTTTTTTATTTCTTTACTTTGCATTTACTTAATGCACTAATAAGAAAGATTTGGAAGGGAGCATCACGCTTTTTTGTTTTCCAAATCTAACCTTAATGTCTGCTTTTTTAAATGATAGATTTCATTGAAACTTGTGTAACTACTGTTTGCAGTTTGAGATACTGGTTTAGAGCAAAGGGTAAACTTTCAGATGATCAAGCCTTGCATAGGTACATATCTTATATATTTACTTTAGATGTGTTTGGTTCTTCAATAATTGAATTATTGCCCAAGCCAACGCTTGTATCTGTTGTTACCCTGCTAAATTCTGGAGCTACTTAGTGTGTATTTAGATTACCGCTTGAGCACCCAAAAGTCAGTTGAAAGAGCATTAAAAGTCATACCCACTTGTTTGACAACTTTTTTTTTGGCGTTTCAATTAGTATTAAAGAGGTTTAAAACTGTAGTTGCATTTAAAACAATACCTTTGATGCTTTTCTGTTGGATGAAGTTTCATTCAACAAAACTTGATTTTTATAACGGTAATCCAAAAACACACTTAAGCAGTTTGAGTCATGTTAAATTTATGTCTTGCTTCTGAAAAATTCTCCCCATAAAGGATTAGTTGACAGAGTTTGAACAAACGGAAATTGCCAAAAGTCTGTTGTACCAAATGAATATATTTTGAACCTGCATCACTAGATAATTTGATACTCTTTAGCATACTTAAACAACGCATGATAAAATTTTCCAAAGATTGAATAAAGAATTCACGAAGTGGTATTTGATTTATTGCATTTCATTTCTTTTTCATACTTTTCAGGTGCGTGGTGGCATATGCTTCAGATCTAATATTTCTTCAAGTAAGTTTGAATCCCCACCGTGAGAAGGGTTTCAGGACACGTTCTGTTAGTCTGGACCATTCGTAAGTATTTGAAATCCTAGTGGTGAGCTAAATTGTTTATATGTTAACATAAGAAAAAGTGGGTCTTGTGCAATTAGTTTTTAAGGTATAAATTTTTCTTTCTTGCTTTTTGCTAAATGCTTTTTTATTTTTAAATTTTATTTCAGTATGTGGTTTCACCGATCTGTAAAAGCAGATGATTGGGTGCTCTTTGCGGTGAGTTTCATATTAGTTTCAATCTTGTTTCTCATCTTTAATTTTGAGGGAAACTTGCAGAAAAAGAAATTTTCATAGAATTATTCAGTTTCTGATCAATGACATAAATCAAAATTCAGTAAATTATTATTCATTAATCAGCTGCGACACATGTTTCAATATAAAATTTAACATTTGACAATTCAAAATTAATTCTATCAAACTTCAGTTCAACTAAATTATGTGAATTTCTCTTTTATTTTTTTCCTTTTTTTTTTATTTTGATTGTAAATACATTTGGCTGTACAGATCTTTACTCCTACTGCCCATAGTGCACGCGTCTTTGTGACAGGCCAAATGTTCAATCAGAAGGGAGAGGTAAAGCATGATCAGATTATATCAATTCATTTTCCCTCTTCCCTGTTTATCTTTATTTTTTTACATGTGCTACTCTGTTAATCTTGCAGCTTCTTGTATCATTGGTTCAAGAAGGAGTAGCCAGGAAAATTAATCAAGGAAATTCGGCCATTAAATCTAAGTTGTGAGCTGCTATATACAGACTAATATGTATCCATTTTATAGTTTTATTTTTAAAAATCCCATGTATCAATGACATCTTAATAATTCAATTATATATGTAAAATTATATTTTGTTCTAAAAATGTTTCTCTCGAATAAACTACATCATGGATTTGGAGATATAACGATTAACATTGTGATAAAAGATTATGGGAGGGAGCGCTGGGAAAGCTATACCATATAAAACAGGTCATAAAAATGAAAAACCTTACTCATTGTAAGTTACTCTAAAAAGTTCTAATTATATATTCATAAAATTATAGTATAATTATTAATTTCATAATAGACAAATGATTTAAACCACAATTAAAATTATTATTTTAGCATTAATGCGTGTTTTCTAAGTAAATTTCACAACTTTGTATAATAGATGGTACAAAATAAAATGGAAATAAATACTGAGTGTGTTTCGATTGAGAAATTTTGGAAGATATTTTCTTTTACATAGAAAATTTGGAATTGGAATTAAATATGATGATAATTAAATACTGTGAAAGGACAATACACTCTCCTATCCCAGTTTTCACCATTTCAACCAACAATTCAGTTACACAACAAAGAAATTGAATCAAACTTTCACAGATTTCAAACCAATCATGAACTTAGTTAAATTCTTCAAACATATCATACCAATATTGTCCTAAATTCTATCTGTTAGATTGAATTTAATTTGAGTTACTAAATAGTTAAAAAAAATGATATAATAGAATCCACCAATACACCTATTTAAATTTGCTAAAAAAAAAATGAAAACCCCACTCCTCATCCAATGAACAACCTCTTTCACAATTCTACAATTTTCTGTAGATTTTAAACAATAGCAGAATTGAGAACCTGTATTTTGAGTCCACTATAAAAACAACTTGTTAAGAATCATAGTTTGGGTAACCATGCAACAATAAACACAAAGGACTCCAACAGTGTGCAGTCCACAGATGCAAGTACCACTAGGATTATGCAGATTATGATTCAGGTAATTTACAAAAATTCACAAGTTAAAACCTTGGTACCATTGTACCAAGTAAAGAAAAAAAAGCATGTAACATTGATACACGTATCTTAACATGAATATACACACAAACTCATTAATGCTCAGATTGATAGGCATTTACAACTTATTACAGTGAAATCAGATAACAATCCTGGTATGGAAGAACTCATCAACACCTCATTCCCCAAATTTCCAACATCAACAACCACAGTGCTAAGCATTTTCCCAACAATGAAAATGCTTCTACCAACTGCAACAAGCTGACAGGGTGGTCTAGTAAGCAGTGGTGATAGTTTTCCAACCAGTATCCACTGGCGTTTCTCTTTGTGCCACATCATTAGCCTAGTTCCTAAAGTTTGATCCAAGACATAAAGGGTGTCATCCACAACAACTGCAGGGCCTGTCCACCCTGAAACCATGTCTGCATCTGCATACTGCCATGTGTCACTTGATGGATCATATACTATGGCAAACACATGAGGAGTTACAGGGTATCTGGAAAATCGGACGTATATCTTCCCACCAAGAACTACTGAATCTTCAACATCAGAAAAAATAGCAATGTCTCTCTGAGATCTCCAACAATTTGTCAGAGGGTCAAAAGTATCCCAAGAATGAGAATAGGTTGGATTTGAAGCTAATCCTCCAATAGCATATAGTTTTTCATCCAAAACTTCACAAGCAAAGAAACACCTGAAAGTTTTTTGCAGAAGAAAACAGTGATTTCTACATTGCTGTTGGGTTGAAAAACTAAGGTTAACAAAGACTATGCAATTTCAACTTCAATAGTAAAATATAGACACCTAAATTGACATATAAAATGTGCACTAATGATTCTTTGACAATGTAATGAGAGCATAATGTCAAAGCAGTTGATCAAATTATACTTCCAAAACAAAAGCTCTGTAGAAAAAAAAAGTGAATTACAGCATAAGGATAACTGTGTTTTTAGAATGGAAAGAAACCTTATTTCTTAATAGGATATGTACTCCTAAAATCATGTTGTACAAATACCAATTACGGATCAGTACCTGGTACTGGTGGGTAACAGAAAATTTGGGTACTTTTCAATTCCAATAAAACAGAGTGCAGAAGTCATTAATCATGAAAATAAATTATTTGGATGCCAAATACATGTAAACTATTTTCTCTCCAAGTAAAATACTAAGTTTGTGGCTGTCCCAAGTTTTCAGGTATCAACAATCCTTAACAATTCAAGTAACTGCAACAACTCTACCTAAAATCCATGATGAAAAATCCTAGCAGATTGATATTTACCTAGCACATACAAACTTAGCTTCCTGAAGGAATAAACATGAGGATATTTTACCTAGCAGTTGACATGGAAGTAGTTTGAACCCAACAGTTTGAGCAAGCATCATATGAATAAACCTCATCAGTACAATCTATTGACCAGCTACAACCACCCAACAAGAATAGCTTATTTCCCAAAGCTTCAAAACCCATGCCTTTTCTTTTTGAGGTCTGAGGTGGAATACCATCAACCAGCTTCCAATATCTTAGTGAGGCGGTTGGATCCAAAACATAACAGAAAGTCTCATTCAATTTGTCCCTGCACAGAGCATAAATCCAGGTCTCTTCCAGTTTGTGCTTCCGACGGTAAGTGCACCACTCTTCGTTGCAAATTAAGTCCCTCCATCTCTTTGAGACACACTTCAGGACTGGATGATATTTTCTAGGAACTCTTGCCAGACACATAAGAGATATATCATCTGGAAGGCCACAGATAAGTACAGAATTGCTGTCTTCTACTTTATTGACACTATTTGATGATTCTTTTCCATCATCTACATTCTCCATGGGATAGTACAAACAGAAGACCTGAAAAGATAGGATAAATGTTGGTGAAACTCCTATCAGATCATAGTTGCACTTGCTCTTTGTGCTTACACAGAACAAGAAGAAACATCTAGCCAATATGATCCCAAGCCGAAAGTAACATCATGGCAGATATAAACCTCAAAAGGCTGTGTCAAGACACAAACAAGATCAAGCTTTGTGAGACCAGCACTGTACAACTTTTAAAGCTTAACGTTGACATGGAGAAGGTGCACAAATCATGTGATTTAAACTTTCCTTAAACATGAACAGACTGCGGACACTTTTAAACAGATTACAACCCTCACTAACCAAGCTGCAGACTCAATGAAATGTCAACTTCAGAAAATGCTTATAGTTTCTAGTTATTAAAAAAATTCTCCTTCTCCTTCTACTTACATATACCGATAATTTTTATATACCCTACAGAACATGAACATGTGTAGCTTAACCAAGATGTGAAATACCATCACCTTTACGAAAACAATTTACAAAATAAGTCCATTCCATTTTGCAGGCATTAGTTATCAAAAACCACAACCAGACTACCAAAAAGGAGAAACAAACTTCTGCTGTCAAATTATATGAAAGAATATACAATTTTTTAACTTCAAGCATAATATTGAGGCAAGGAATATTGTAACATCCCATTTAATAGTTTTCCACGCTATCAAATAAAATATTATATTCTGATTAAGCATAGCAGATAGTAACGAAAGCAGCAATATATATAAAAAATATATGGCTGATACAGTCATCCCAAAACACTTTCCTATGAATTTCTGATGTAGAACATAGGAATTCCATCCTTAAACTAAAACAATCAAAAATGCTTCATGGTATCTAATCCATGAGCACTACCACATAACTACTCCACGATTTCTCAGCTCCTGCTAGAGGGGGCACCATCATCTGGACTCGGCCCTGCTCACACCAACAGTAGGTGATCATAGCAAGGATAAAACATAAGGAGAGAAAAAGACAGGAAACAATAAGGGTGAGCAGCTGAATTTTTTAGAGAAAAACATACAATTCATATAATAATTTATCAATCACAGACATATTGCAATTACACATAAATCTAGACTCGATATCCGGATTGTGTAAGCGACATTGGAGCTCTTGGTGGCTTGCACCTGTGAAGGTTCCCAAACTCTGCAGAGTTTGAACACAAGGGGTTATCACCCAACCTCTCACAGGGTAAGTCCCCTTCGCGTCTAAGGCTCTATCGAGTCCAAAGACTAGGACCTCCTGCTACTCCTCACGACATAATCCATTCCACTCTACATGAGCATGAATGATTATTGGAATTTCAGGATACCATCCAATACGGATTCCTCATGTCCTTACACACACTAACAAACTCATATCAGTTTCCCTTGAAACTTCATTATGAACACAACTACTCTTCTTTCACAATCATTAATTATTCGATTCTTACTATATTCATAACAATATTCCAAGCATGCAGGAGGGCAATTACACATAATTACAGTACTTCTTATCACTTCATTCATCAAAACAGAACTTCAAGCCATCCACTACAGTGACCCTCGCCCAAGCTAGAAATTCCAGCCTAGGTGAAAGGCCGTCTCGCTCAGGCGAGTCAATCTCGCCTAGGCGAGACTCTTACAGTGGCAAAAATTAAAAACCTGGGCGAACTCTCGCTCAGGCTAGGCTGACTCGCTTAGACGAGGACAACTCTCGCTTAAGCGACTCCAGCTCGCCTAGGCGAGACTTCGCACAAGAACAGGGGTGATTTCTCTAATAGTTTCGCTCAGGCGAGTACCACTCGCCTAGGCGAAAATACCAGTTTTTCAAGCCTGTTCTTACATGCAAGAATCCAGCTTCATCACAAATCAGCAACACACAAAATTCATACAATCAAATCATCAATTCAACACTTAAGCATGCAAATCAGACTTGTCAAGACAGATTCTAAATGTTTTTGAGCAAAAGCTAGCTAATCCCCTTTACCTTTGAAATTTCCACTAGAATTGACTCTTCCACCAAAGAAAAGACCTCAAACTCCAACCTAAGGCACTGAATTACAAATGCAAATGGTGAGAACAGATTCCACCACACCCAGAATGTTGGAATTACTTTTAGAACTCGAAAATCAGAATAGGAGGGGAATACAATTTGACTTACGCGTATGAAAGGAAGACTCAGATTGGGAGAGGGGTTCTGATCTTGCTTCAGCCCTAAATTCGACAATATGGAATAGAGTCAGGCCTACTGCAGAAACTTTCAAGGTGAATTTGGTAAAGAGAAGGCAGAGAAAGAGTAAGGGAAGAAGATGGTGTTAAGGAGAGGGAGTGGGTTCTGTTTTTGTGAGTGGTGGCAGAGAGGGTTCTCACATTCTCCCCATCAACAAAAATTTTCGACCCGAAAATTGAGACTTACCAGAGAATAGATGTGGATATGATTCCTTCACGTCCTTTTCAAGTTCCCATGTGGAATCACCCGTTTTCTTGTCCCAGATTACCTGAACTAGGCTGATGGTTTTTCCCCTATGCTGCCTTGTCTGGCTATCCCCTAGACCAACAGGCTGAATCTCAATCGAGAG
>Ga0209389_1000573_pt1 | contig 22546 bp, 15 predicted proteins | sample CowpearedBW_FD_187526 | JGI IMG/M metagenome (GOLD analysis project Ga0209389, IMG submission 187526) | Root nodule microbial communities of legume samples collected from California, USA - Cow pea red BW (SPAdes) (version 2) | ecosystem: Host-associated > Plants > Roots > Nodule | place: USA...
GAAATTGGAGTAGTGTAATTTGCTCAGAACACAAGATTCATAGAAATTATTATTTGAGCTATATGAAACATTGAAAAAATTCATTACATATTTAACAATTATAGACAAAGCATAGGTAATATGGTAGTAGGATGAGCAGTAATGTTAGATTTATCATATAATGAACATAAAACACAGATGTCATCCTAAAGTCTGTCATGGAGGATGACTTCCTTGGTTTCCTAGTGTTCGGCAGTTCAATAGATAGGAAAGAACTCAAAGAAATCAATGTTATCTTTCGCAAATTCCAAATTTTTTGTTATGTTAGGCACTTGCACTAGCTTATTCAAAGAAACATATTTTTCTGGGCAGACCCAATGTTTTGTACAGAAAAATTCATCTATTATCCGTCTATTTACCTGCTTGATATTTATTTAAAAACTTGATATTTATTTAAAAAATATCTACAAAACTTTTTTAAACCCGCGGATACTCGTATAATGTCGAATATATAAAAAAAATCAATTTTTTAAATAAAATTATAAAATTATAAAATATAATATAAATTAACTTTTAATTTTAATTAAATTTAACTTAATAAAATATAAATTAAATTTTAATTTTAATTTTAATTTTTTGTAGGTAACATATACCTGCAGGAACAAATAATATGATACCTATATCCGATCCGTTTATAAATAGGTTTTAAAATACTTATTACCCGCTACCAACGGATAATAAATACACGCATGTACTAACTATCCATCACATATTTTATTTGTGGATACCCACATGTACAAATAGTTTTGTCATCACTATCAATGCTAGTGTAAGAGGTTTGATGAATCGAGATTATTGATGTCATAGGTAATGTGATGTGATGCACTACTATCAGAATACCAAAGAGGGTTGAAGAGCGTGAATCATGTAGCCAGAGTTGTAGTTTCACCCTTAGTCAAATGATGAGAATTATTAGCTTGAATATCATACCCATTACTATGCTAACAATCTTTGACAATAAAGCCAATTTTACTACAAATTTAGCATTGAATTCTTGTGCTGAGTACTTGGGATGAGTAAGAACCTATTATAAAATCATACGGGTTGTGAAACCAGAGCAAAACAAAGAAGTGTTTTTCTTGTGAAGATACACTATGGAAGGGAGACTAAGAGTCTTCTTACAATAATATTATGAATGCGGTAGTTTATAGGCTACAAAAAGGTTTCTCTCTAATTAATGAGAGAGATGTAAGTCTGCGTAATAATAAATGCTCTCACATAATCATTAATCATAAAATCAACTTTCCCACAAAGCAATTTTTCTAATTAATATCAACATGACCTAACATAACAAAAAAAAAAAAGATCTTGGAGTATCTAGAAAAATCTCATTTTCTAACACTCCTTGAGATTTTTCTTGGATACTCCAAGCTTTGATATCAACACTTCAAATTTAATCTTGGAGAGAGTGCTTTGGTCATAATGTCTGTAATCTAATTTTTTGAATTGCAATACTCCAGGTTGATATATACTCAACTTTAGTTGATATATACTCAGCTTTAGTTATGGATTGAGTCAACACATCTTGTTTCTTTGAATTCCAAGAGAAAACACCATTATCAAATGAGAAAACATAACCTGAGGTACTTTTGGCATCCTGTCATGTCACTATCTTCATATCCTTAAAGATTTCCACTTTCATCCTTTGAAAACCATATGCCATAGTCAGTTGTGCCTTTTATGTATCTTAACACTCATTTTGTTGCATGATAATGAGCTTAACCAGAACAATGCATAAATATGGACAACAAACTTGTGTAAACATTGTGTCTTGTCTAGTGGCTATAAGATACAATAAACTACCAATTAAGCTTATATAAGCAAAAAGCTTCTACTTTGCCACTAGCATCATTAAGTGACAAATTCTCATTTACCATAAATTCTTCCAAATCAATCATTTCAAACTGAGTTTCCATGTCATGCTCGAATTTGCTCAAGAAATCTGGACTATTGCTAATGACCAGGAAATCATCAACATACAAGGACCTAATGAGTTGTACTTCATTGTTTGACCTTTTTGCATACAAAGTAGCTTCACTTTCAATTCTTTATGCAGTAGATAACCATCCATTCTATGGTACTAGGCCCTTGGAGCTTAGTTCAATCCATAAAAAGATTTTTGAAGTTTTTAGGTCTTTTTTTTTTCACTGCCTAGAACAACAAATCCCATAGGTTGTTCAACAAATATGTCCTCTTCGAGCAAACCATTTAAAAAACCTAATTTCACATCAAAATGATAAATTTTCCATCTCATTTTCACTGCCAATGCAACTAGTTGCCTAATTATATCATGCATTGCCACAAAAGCAAATGTATATGAAAAATCAACTTCGTGTTGCTGGTCATAGACTTTAACAACCAATCTAGCCTTTAGTTTTCTTACAGAACCACCAAGATTGAATTTGGTTCTATAAACCCACTTATGATCTATTACCTTTTGATTAGTTGGCTTGTCTACAAGTTATTATGTTTTGTTTTTCTCAATCATATTCATCTCCTTTTGCATAGCACATTTCCACCCATCTATTTCAGTAGCTTCATCAAATTATTTCGGTTCAAGTGCAACAATGTTGCACCTTTCATAAATTTCAACAAAGTTTTAGTGTCTCTAACTAGAAAATCATCATCATTATCATCATCATCATCATCATCATCATATATAAATCTTCATCTTCGATTTCTAACTATTGTTCTTGGAGATTGTCTACTCCAAGTTGTTTTTATGCTTGAGGCTTCTACTTTGCAGTTCCCTCAATTCCATCTAGAAAACTCAACAAACTTTACATTTCTACTAATTAAAATATTCTTTGTCAAAGGATTGTCATGTAACCTTTGGAGCCATTACAATACTCTAAAATAATACCACATTCTAACTTGTGATCTAGCTTGTCTCTTTTTTAGTTGCTCCACCAAAGGCTTCTTTCATATCATGCTTCAAAAGGTGTTTTTCCTTTCAAACCTTTGGTAGGTAACATTCAACAAGTATGCAGAGGTATTAACAACCTCTATGCAAAAAGATTTTGAAAGATCTTTTTCAAAGAGCAAACATCTTGTTATCTCCATAATCGTCCTGGTTTTCCTTTCACTCACCCCATTTTATTGAGGAGTGTGAGAAACAATTAACTGATGTTGAATTGCTTTGAAAAACATTAAACACCTCTAACTTTTGTTTTAGAAAAAACACATAAATCAACCTTGTAAAATCATCTGCAAACAACATAAAGTATCTACTTCCATTTAAGGATGTTATGCTTATTGTGCCATAGACATCAATATGTGTAAGTTGTAATTTTTTAGTAGCTCTTTAGCTTGCTTCAACATGTGATGACAACTTGCTTTGATTTCCATATTTGCACTAGATTATTATACTTCATTAACCTTAAAGTTGAGTAACTAAAATGACCAAGCCTCAAATGTCGTAAGGAAGAATCATTTACTTTGCTTGGAAAAGTTTGGGCAACAGTTTATTTTCAATCTAAAGGAAAAATTTTCTCTATCATTTTAACAGACATTAACTGACATCCATAGGGATCAAATATGGTACATTTCATATTTTTGAAATGCAAAGCATAATTTCTTTCAAGCATTTGTCTTACATTGAAAAGACTTTGACTTAAATCAGGCACAAAAAATACATATGAAATGTATTTGGTACTTGAAGGAGTGTCAACAACAACCACTCTTTTACCTTTAACATCAACACTTTCTCCATTGTTAATAATAACTTTTGAGATGTGGGATTGATCAAGTTCCTTAAAAAAACTTGCATCAGGAGTCATATGATTGGTGCACCTATTGTCTATTAGCCAAACTTCTTTGTTGCTACTTGTAGAATAACAAGAAGTAACAAATGACTACTCTTCAATGTGCTTTTGGTGCTTAGCAACTTGAATTTGTTATCCTTGTTGTTTTGCCTTATTTTTGCACATTTTTTCTACATGACTGAGTTGGTTATAGGCCCTACATTTGACTCTAGGTCTGAACCAACAATAATTATCTATATGGTTTATTTTTTTACAATAAGAGCAAGATGAAAACTTCTCTTTCCAACCCATTTTGTTGTTGTCTTCTTCCTTTTTTTTCCTTTGCCTTTTTCCCACCAAGCATTTATTCATAGTTGTTTCTTCCTTGAGGTTTGCTTTTGTTGTTAGCCATAAAAGTACATTCAATGTTTTCTTCCATTATTAGGGGTATTCTTTGTTTAGTGGCTTGCAAAGTATTGACAAGTTTTGCAAATTAAATTTAAGAAAAATCTTTATTTTCTTCTAGAGATGAGATTTTTGACTCAAACCTCTCTGGAAGATACACCAAAATTTTCTCCACAACTCTTTGATCTTTAAGCTTCACCAAGAAATCTAATTTAAGTAACCACTTTAGAAAGTTTGTCCAAAAACTCCTCTACTATTTCAAACTCCTTCATTTTGATTACCTCAAATTCTCTTCTCAAATTCAACACCTTCATCCTTCTTGTTATTTCATTGCCTTGGAACTCTTTCTTGAGCTTGTCCCAGACCTCTTGTTGTCTCAAGATCCAATATCTTGATTGAAAATATCATCGTGTATTGTTGCATGATTAATGGCAAGTGTCGCCTTCCTTTGGCACTTCTTCCCTGTGGAACCTTATTTGAGCAACTATTGGGTTCTCTTATAAAGGGGCTAAATTAATTTCATTTTCTACCACTTCCCTCAATTTGGAGCTCTTAAATAAGTTCTCATTTTCCCAGCTAACAAATCATAATTTTCTCCTACAAAAAAAAGAGGTCTATGTTGTTAGGACTCTAAAAAGTGTACCAAGTCGCGCAAGTAGTAACTGGTAAGATTGGGATATTGTTTTGTGAAAGACTCGTGTATACTAAATAATCGTGTAATTAATAACTAATTTAAACTAAAGAATGAATCCATAATTTGGGTTTTTGTGCAAGTAAGTAAATATTGCATAAACAAGTAAAAGGTGAACTTGGATATTTGAAACTCTAGAATATGGAAAATACTAGAAATGCAATGGATTGATATTGTTGGGGTTAGATTTCACCGACTTAACCCTCATGCATATAAAACACTAAAAATCTTCTCCATTAAATTACTAATGTCAATCCACAAGTCTACTCAAACCTTAATCTTTTAGTTGAATGAGCCTAGGTTTCCTTATTAAGAGTCAATTCCTTGAATCCTAAATAAGCTCAATTCCTAGATACAAGTTCCATTAGGTATCTTGTTCCAAATCTAGGTTTCAATAGATTATTTTCAATACCTAATGACCCAAATATCATGCAAGGAATGGTTAAAACAAAGCAAGCCTTAAGTAAAGAAACAAAGATTCTAACATTAATGTATTTATTTACAAAAGCAAGGTAAAATTAAGGATTAAGTAGGTTAAAAGCTATGGAAGAGTTGGTTTTGTTAATGAAATAAGACTTAGATAATGGTACAATTTAACATTATTAGATGTAAAGAATTGTTGCTTGATGTCATCCTTTCTTGTAGGTATTTTTCTATAGTATGTATATGACTTTCTAACTAGTTTTCACTTCCTCACAATCCCTTAAAGTCAATGAGTTCTTGATACCATGTTATAAAATCAGAAAAAGTATAAAGGTTATAAAACGAGAGCAAAAACATAGAAGAGGGATTTTCTTGTGAAGATACACTATGGAAGAATGGAGACCAAGAGTCTCCTTACAATATTATGAGTGTAGTAGCTTATACGCTACAAAAGGTTTCTATCTAATTAATGAGAGGGGTGTAAATCTGCATAAAATAAATACTACCGCTCTTTCTCATCTAATCATTAATCATACAACCAATTTTCCCACAAAACAATGTTTATAATTAATATCAACCTGACTTGACTTAACAAACAAGAAAATAAAAGTCTCATTTTCTAATAGAACCATTATTGATAGCTCTTTGTCTTCTCATATTAAAAGAATTACCTCCTCATCATATTGTGTTGTTTGTGTAGTAATCATGTCCATTTTGAGTGTTGCTTCGTCCACGATTAAAAGCGTTGAAATTGGTTGAAGAAGACTAGTAGCAATATTTGCAAGCACACTATCAAATTCAAGACATCTATGTTTTTCAAACTTTTCCTCTTGAACTAGGAGAAGATCAAGACACGTGGTGATTGAAGTGATCAAGAATCTTTTCTGTGTGTTGGGAAAAACACATCATTAATGAAGAACATTATTGTCATTACCCACAAGAATCACTCTAATAACAGATAAATAAGATTAACACAAGGGTACACAAGAATATTCGTGGAAACTCCAAATCTGGAAAAAAAACAACATTGTTGTCTAATGACACTAAAGAATAACACTAGGTAAAAATTTTACAACATGTAGACCACTCTCTCATGCCTTTTAACCCTAAGTACACACAAACACACACACACACGCACACACACACACACACTCTTTCTCTCTTTCTCTCCAAAGCAGGAATTTAACCCAAACCTTACCACATTCTACTACAAGACTATAAGAAAAGTCAAATAAGAGCTTAAAGTGTTTTTTATCGAGGTAAGAAACACCATAGACTTAGAGTCTATTATAAAGTCAGCAACACCTAGTCCCTAACTTATCCTAGGCGATGTAAAACTTTCTAAGACATTATTTTCATCCGCTCAACATTGTGTGACCGTCTTCAGATATAGAAGCACCAACTGCAAATAAAGTTAACAATCTTCTTAATATTCCTAGAGATAAGCAATCATGGTATTGTCCTTTAGATGTGAAAAATAAAGAGCGAGCATGTGTGTTAGACCAAGTGTAGATATAGATGCAAGAAATCAAGTCTCAAGAACATTAACTTGTTTTGTTGTTCATGATGATGAAAGTTTAAACGAATGATGTTGTTGAGATTGTCCAAGACACTCTTAATCCTACTAGAGGGAGGCCATTTTAAAAAAAGTGATGAAGTTTGAGTCCTTTGACCATGGCAACAACTTGTTGCCAAATGACATCATTGTCATCATCAAGTTTCAAATAAACAAGGGTAGTAAAGGAGTGTGGCTGAAAAGAGGCTACAATAGCAAAGTTGAATTCATCCATAGTTGAAGAAAGAAAAAGATACATAAGTGAAAGTCATGGAAGGTTCTAACTTTTACTCTAAAATGTGATAAACAAAAGGCGCATGTGAGAGAGAAGGAAAGTGATGAATGGAGAGTTAGATGTTTTTCTATTTGAAGAAAAGTTTTTCTATGAATTATGTTCACTTTCGAAAGTCTTAACTATAATCAATTCTAACTCTATTGAAAACTCAATTTTTTAAAACTTACGAGAGTTTTAAGGTTAGTTATTCATATTGTAAACTTTGCAAGAGTTTCACATTCTCCAATACTTGATGAAGTTATTTCAACATAATTACAAGATAAAGTTTTGTAAATGATTTCAAGAATCTCAAAATCACTTTTTGCAACATTCAATTCATCCTCTAATTTTAAAACTTCCTCTAATTTTAAAACTTCACTTTTAGGTCAAGTATTAATTCCTTTTAGTCTATTATTTGAAATGGTCAACTCATGTGCTTTTTCATGCATTTCATTAAATTTACTCACAAGTTAATCATGGCTAGCATCATTTTCAAAGTCAACTTATATCAATTGAAGAATCTTATTGTGCCATCAAAGAGTGATTTACTTCTTCATTCTCCCTGGATGAGGTATTTGATGTAGACTTATGATTATCTTATCAAGCTATATAAGCTTTTCTAGCTTTGCCTCCTTTCTTAACTTTCTTGATAGTGTTTAGATCCTTGCTTTGATTGTTTGGACATTCAATCATGATGTGTCTGCTTTCCACAATCAAAAATACAATTTGGTGAACTAAAATAACATTTCTTATTCATATACCTTGTTTAATGATAATTTCTATCATTTTTTTTTCATCAAAAACCTTCAAAAATTTTCATAAGTACATTTAGATTTTTGGATCAGTGTGTTCATTAAATCTTGCATTAAATATTTTTTTGTCTTTAAACTTAGTCGCAAAATTGGAACTCGGTCATATCCCAAATTTTGAAACATTTTGATTCCTAAATTTAAAAAATGAATGAATATAGTTATTTTAATTTAATGACATTAACTTTTTTGAGTTTGTTAAATGGTGTTCTAGGCTGATATCTGAACTAGAATTTATCAAAACGATATAAACAATTCAAACGTCATCCCAAAACACATTTAACACATCAAAAAAATGAAATGTAATTAGTTAGGATGATTATATTTATTTATTATTAAAATTTAAAGATCAATCTATATCAATTTATGGAATAATGATGGATTATAATTTTGCATCAAAATTTAGATACTAAAAATATATTTAATTTTTAAATTATTATTCATTGTTTTTACAATTTTGTATCGAGACTCTTCTTCTCGTCACAACTCTTTTGTTCGATCAATTTGTTCATTTTTAACTTGTATTTGAGGACATATCATTTTACTCTAATTTTGCACTAAGCTTAAATTGTTTACTCCTATCCAAACATAGGATTTCTTTTTAATCCAAGGACATATGCATCATAGAGGGATTGTTCATAAGAGAATACACAAATTTAGATTATAGCAACATACTCAAAAATTGCATTTTGTATAAAAACCAAAAACACTACCCCATGTGATTTAGTTAAGTTCATTCCTTTTCCAAAAGAACATTTACTTTTTTTCTCTATAAAACTTATATTAAACATCATGGTATATTTTGACATTCCACAAAGAAGAACATTTACTTGTATGTCTTTTTTCTTAATTATAAATTTGTCACATTGTTTTTAATTTACTTTCAGTCTTCAAATATTTGGCTTAAAAAACATGACAAACAACTTATTTTGTTCTTTACTCTATTTTATATACAAATCTTAAAAAAAATGAAAGCGGTAATCTTGTAATTGAAAATAGTAGCACGAGATAAAAACAAGTATATGAGTCCCAATTTTTTTTTTAAAAGACTGAATTAGAAATACCAGAATCTCTGCCGTGTGTCAAAATATCTGACCCAATGGATCTACTGTTCTCCAAAATATATGTAGACATATTCAAAAGATTAAGCAACTACAGAGTTCTTCAAAATATATACCAAAGTCACACAAATATTTGAACATAAGCTCTCTCCCACTTAGAACCAGCATTAGGAGTTACCAATTCTTTTTCTTCCCTTTACCAGCTTTTGGCTCACTTTATCATGTTTAGCACTAAAATACTACTAAGTCGAAAAGCGTAGAAAGAAACTATGACAAATTCATAAGGACTAATGCAGTGGCTTAAAATACAAACACAAACATTATGATCAAATTTATTTCGGAGCAGGTGCAGTAACTATCAAACTTATCAGCCACGCTATAATGGACCAAATGCTCCAACAAACGACGAAAAGGACAAAAAATCCAGCCAAAATAGTAAGGATAGGAGGTCCCTGACCAGCATTGCTACTTTCATTTACATCTGATCCTTCTTTGGTTGATTTCCCATCTACAGAGTTAGGGTTTGCTGCGAACACAGTCAACACCCTCTGATTCACTTTCAATCTCGTAAAAGTTTTGCACCTGGATACAATCAAGACCAGAAGATATATACAGTCTCAGTCTGATGATATATTACTACAGAAATAAGATAAAACATCTGTGATTAAAAAGAATGCAATTATTACAACAATGTAGATTACACACACTTTTATTCATTCAAGTAACATGAGAGAATGGAAGAGAGGCGAGTTGTTTCATTTTAGGTAAACATTTCTCATAATTTAATTTTTCTAAAATATGAGGAACAGAAAGCACAATTAACAAGTAAACTTCCAAACGTTCTTTGTTGATTTCTATAAATACTTTTATCATTTTCTGAATTTTGAAATCAAAATTAATCCTCTTCTCCCTCCCCGTCCAAATTCCTCCATACAAACGTACCCAACCATGAGCTGCAAAGGTCTCTGTTAGAAAGACTTACATACAGCTTAACTTTTTCAGAATTATCTTCTGACAACCGTGCACGGGTTTGGAAAAGCTTATGAAAACTTTTGGCTTATTTTAATAAGCTCTCTAGATAGTTTCTGAAAATAACTTATAACTGGTATGAAAACAGTTTAGCCCAATTTCTTCTTCCACCATAAATATGTGCCTATTCAATAACTTCAAAACCTCAGTTGCTTGACAAACAGGAGGATAATGAGAAACCTTTTCATTAAAAAATAAGAAAAGGATTAAAAAAAAACCATTAAAAAAGCAAAGTCCACGATTGTACAAGTTGTCCAATCAAAATTGAAGAATGAAGAATCCAGCCTCCACTTATTTATTTAGTGACAGCCCCATATTTTGTTTTCATTGCCAAACAACAAAATTTTAAAAACAATTTTGATGCAATTGCATATTTTCTTTTGGTATGGTTCTCCAATCAAACTTGAAGTTTCGTCTATTAAAGATGCATATATTAATAGTTTGCATTAAAGATAAGTGTAGATTAACGATGCAAAACTTTAATTTTAATTGAAAAAACAACAATATATACAGACAAAGGTTTTAGGTCTGCACTTGTTTATTTACCGCACAATTTTTATCATTGCAAAACAACAAAAACTTATAGACAACTTACATGCAATTCCTAAAGTGGTTTTTGGTAACGTTCTCTTATCAAAGTCGGAGTTCTATCAAACTAACTACATGACAATGTTCGCTAAATGATAAATACAGAACATCGAAATTAAACTCCAATCCTGACCAATGAACAACACTAAAAGACTGCATCTAAGTTCTGTAAAAAAACCTAACAAATAAAAAAAGAACAAGCAAGACTATATCACAACAATTTAAACCAACAATTCTGTTAGTTCAGAAGACTGCAAAACCAAACAATGGTTTCTACCGACATATAAATGTTGAAATCGGAGAGCAATTTAAAACACAAACCGAGCAAATGCAAAGAAAAATGTACAGAAAAGAAATAGAGAACTAAGATGTAAAAATTAAGAATGAAGAGATAAAAAATTGAATGAAAAAGGTGAAAAGTGTGAACCTGAAGGTAGAAGAGGAGAGAGAGAATTTGAGAGGTGGAGCAATGGTGAGAAATTGAGGTGGCGAAGGAAACCCTAGTGTGAGCTGAGCCTGTGGTAGTGCTGCGTGTAAGAATCTCAGACACGCCATATCACTCTCTCACTCACTCTCGCAAGCACTCACACTACACTAAACAAACAAGGACCATCAATTTCTTAAATAAATATTATAACATTTTTTTTCTGGTTTAAAATTTTTATGAGATAACTCATTTATCAGTGTCATTTAAGAATGAGATTTTGAAAACTATTATTTTTACAAGAATTGATTTTTAAGTTTTTTTAACTTAAAAACTTATCTTTTGTAAAGAAATTGTTTGGAATAGATTTTAAAACTTTGATTTTTTTTTTCTAGAGTAATTATCTTTTCTATTAAAAAAACACATTATAAAAGTAAAAAAATAGTAAAATTATTATTTTATAAAAATGTTAAAAATCGTATGTATAAGAATTAGAGCTGTTAAAAAGGGTAACCTGGTCTGGTCTGACTTGACCCACCACGGGTTTATCACTGAGTGAGCCAACTCAACCCGCTCACTTATTAGCGAGCCAAAAAAATTCGAACCCGGATCGACTCACTACGGGTTGGTGGAATAAATGAGTTGGTTCACTCGTTCACTTAATTAAAAAAATACTTTTTTTTTCTTCGATCTCAAAAAATCTAAATTATAATTACGATTAAAATCTAAATAAACTTCAATAGAATCTAAATGCAATCCAAACATATGTTAAACTCAATCTACAAACCAAAATAACAAAAATACCAATGTGTTGGCTAAAAAACAACCTAATCCGACACAGATGCAAAGTTCAACATAATAAAAAAACAATTGTGTGACCCTTTATTTGCAAGTTGGTGAGCCAACCGGGCTCACTACAGGTTCAACCCGGGTGAGCCAGGTTCTAGGTGGATCAGGGTTAAAAATTAACCCGTATTAAAATTTATAAAAAAATTTCAATCCAACGCAGTCCAAACCTGTGATAGACCGAGTTGGCTTGCGGGTTCCAACCCATTTTAACAGCTCTAGAAATTTTATTTTCGACGAAGAGATTTATTACTTAAGTTCGTAATGTCTTTTTATTTATTCGTTACAATATGACAAACGTGAAGGGCCGTTATTTAATTATAGCAAAGGTAAAATTACTTTATAAAATCTTCTATTTAATAGTATAATTATGAGAATTTAATTATAATTTTATCCATCTAAAAGAAGAAAAAAAATGTTGCAAGATACAACATGATAAATATATTTTTTTGAGATTGTATTTTCAAAACATTTTTTTTTCTCACTTTAAAACTATCTACAAGAAGAAGTGAGATGTTAGATGATGTTTTCACTTAGTGATTCAAATGAAGTCTTTAATACTAACCACCTTTACACTTAAATAATTATCTCCTTATATTTTCAACTAGACTATAAGGAGTCATGCTACAAGGATCTTTATAAGGAAATGTTCCATTTTGATCTTGTTACTCTATGTTCATGTTCAATTGAAAAAACTTCCAAAATCTTCCAACAGAAAAGGATGACATTATGAAAAGAGTGAAGTTTGAAGAGATGAAAGTAAAGAGAGGGCAAAAATAATCTCAGAAAAAAAAAAAAAGAGGAAAAGAAAAGTTTACATGCAAGAAGAGAGTGAAAAATGGAAGAAGAGTTTTATATGCACCATTGCTTAACGATGGATTAAAAAACTATAATTATAAAATTACAATGCTTGAAAGATCCGGATGATACAATTTATATATAATAGATTAAAATCACATATTTTTCCTATGTATGGGTGACTTAGTTAACACCAACGGAATCCTAGAAACTAAATTTGTAATTAAATTAAACTAAATAAAAATACTATTAAACCTTAATTTTATCATACTTAATCTCGCATCTTGTACAATTTACCATCTTTTATTTTAAACTCTATTTTGAATTTCAATCATTTTTCTTTAAATAATTTGTTAATAGATAAATTTAACCTAATGGTTCATTGTAACTTTAGCATATAATTAATAATTGATATATTATTTATCATAAGTTTTATTTGTATAAGTTATCATTTATATATTGAAACAATCTATATTGTAAATTTAAATTGTATAAAAAAGTATTTACGATAAAAAAAAAGGTAAGGTAATAATCTAGTTAGTTAATAAAAAAACTGACCCCAGTATATATGAATACAAACAAACCATAACTAATAAAATGAAGAACATCACACTATACGCATAGAACCATCGCTGCTATACTTTAATGAATAAAATTAGGATCCTTAGTATTATGTTAATTTAATATGGTAATCTAAAAAAGAACAAAAACATGAAATTAATAAAATCTACATAAATAATGCTAAGTCAAATCTTAAGATATTTTATTTTCAATTTTTCAGACCATATGTTCATCGTTTCAGTTCGCAAGTGTCATAATCGGCAGCATGTTTTATTTAAATTCAACTTCTTTAAAATGGATACAGATTAAATATATATTGTGTAAAACAACGTTTGGTTTATAATTTAACAAATTAATCGTTGATAGTGACATTTTAAAACACTCTTCAAACTAAATCACCGTCATCATCATAATTTACATAGTTCCAATCTCATAATTCCTATACAATACTCCTAATGAGTCTATAATTACATGCATGAATGAGTAGAAAATTTCATAAGAAAATGCATCCCGAAAATTTGAGAGCACAAAACTAGAACTTGACAATACTCTTACGAATTTCAGCCGATAAAAGTATTGGAGAGTATTGAAAGAATAAAGTGCTGTCTTTTTTATTTTTTTAATACGAGAAAGTTACATTCATCCATAGGGAAGGCTCAAAATATATAAGTGCTGTCGATCATTTGTGGAAAGAATACAAGGGGATAACCCCAGGACACTAAATGCCTTTATTCTTATATATGCTCCTTCAAACCTAATAATTAGTTTATTCAAAAATGTGGAAAGACAACTTTGGAGGGTGAAAATCCACCCGAAAACGACCTAAATACAAAAATCTTCTAAAATAGAAACGATGGAGGAGGGAAATGAATATTGCTCATTACAATCATACCAAACTTTTTAACTCAACAACACACATCTAACGCAGTGTGTTTTAGTCATTATTAACAGAGAAACGGCAGTTTAAATTTCAGGATGATTTGGCACACAATTGCTCGAGCTTCTCCAGTGTGACACTCTTTGGCCTTTCAAGTGGCATTCCAAGAGCCCGATCCCATATCAACTGAAACCATCAAAAGAGAAACGCTATCGCAAGGTAACAAAAAGAGAAATATTAACAAGGAAACAATGGGGAACGACAGACCTGAGGGCCAACTCCAAAGCTCCTCGATACACCAAATAGAACAGTATAATAGCTGTTGACAACAATTTCACAGATCGTTAGATTCAGTTTTCACCCTAAATTTATTGAAAAAAGAAAACTATTTCAAATCCAACAGGCGAGAAGTAACACTATACTTTTCCTCAGTTAGACCATAGTAGTTCAGTAGCACTCCACTGTGAGCATCAACATTAGGCCATGGATTTTTAACCTACACGAAAAGTTCAACCATATCAGCAATAAATTCCCACTAATAGCAAAGAGAGTAATGAGTAACATTTATTATAGTTCAACCTGTATCGAATTAAATGTGGGAGGGACTACATGAAAACGTGTGGCAAAATATAAAGCAAACAGATTCAACTTAGAATGTAAAGGATCAGATACAAATTCACATGATTGTGTAAAGAAATAGTGACTGACTACCCTGGAAAAAGTCAATACTTGCATCATAATGAAACTATTTAAAGTCTGAACGAAGTTGAGAATAAATAATTCCATAAAACGTATTGAAAAATGAAAACATAAACATTACCTTTCCTAACTTAGTAAGAATGGGCGGCACAACCTCTTTTATTTTAGACACCTGAAAGGGTCACAGTCGCATTAGATCATAAAGAAATTAAATCGCAAGAATAGAGGGTTGGTTGTGTAGCAAGAAGACACTCCAAAGCAAACACAATCTGGAATTGGGAAATAAGTGATTACCAACTGGAAAAGTGGATCATTAGGCAAATGCTTCAAAGCAAACTCCCTCTGGCACGTGTATCTTGGATCTGTCTGGCGCAGAACCCCATGCCCATATCCAGGCACAACCTGAAGATCCAAAAGTAAAAAGCCAAAGCCTATATTACCTTAGAAGTAGATGGTGGTATTCTCTCTAAATCATTTGGAGCAAAGATATACATATTATCACATACAAAAAACTTACACTAATAAAGCATAATATGTTTATTAAATATATCATTTCCTTATTTTGAAGGTCTACTAAAACCTCGATTAAATTTTCTAGTAGAAACTTCCCGTTAGGGAAGGCTTGTATTGTAAAAGGAAAAATTGTGGCTGGGTGTGTGCATGTGCAAATACATAAAAGGGAACTGAAGAACCATAATGCCCTCCAGCCAACATATGATTTTCCTCAGGAGGAAAACACTTTGAACATAACACATTGGACACAGTGGCATGCTTTGTTCAATTGATTCTCTTTTCATTTTTTGAAGTGTAATTCGTATCCTCAGCTCTTCCATAATAATTTTCATTACTTCAAAGTTTATACAAAAATAAAAATTGAGCAAAACGCAAGTAAAAAAAAAATCACAATTTAGCATCCAGATTCCTATCAGTTATGACATTACCTGGCCTTTACTCAATGTTTTATTAATGTAGTCAGCCAATTGCTCTGTACTTATGTTGGGAGTTCCAAACTCTGCAACTATTGACCTGATCCATCGCAGAACTTCCTGTAGCATCATAATAAAAGTGAAAAAAATCAAACCTATATGAATTTGCATATAAACTGACTAAAGTAAACAGAACAAAATAATAGTAAAGCAGAAGTGTCACTAAAAATGGTAAAAATGTAGATATGAGTAAAATTTAAAACCACATACGATTTCTGAACAGAAAGATGAACTAAAGAAAATTTTATATCAGATAAACAGAAAACAGATAAAAATGGAAAACCAAACAACAAAATTACCTGATTGGCCAAACCATGCAAGGGACCAGCTAAACCATTCAAAGCAGCCGCAAATGCAAGGTAAGGATCTGATAGAGGACTAGCGACCTGAGGGGTAAACACAGTACAGTACATTAAAACAATAAATATAAGAAAACGCAGGCATTTACTTGATTCATATTAAAAATACATATTAGTATTTAATAAAGAAAAAATAATACAGGATAGAAAGAGATTGATTAAAGGAAGTAACTTACCAGGTGGGCTGTGTGCGAACTAACATTTCCACCTTCATGATCACTGTAAACAAAATTTAGGAAAAAAAAAATCAAACATAAGAAATTGCAATTGCCTGTAATTAGAAGAGAACCATACAACTTGTCACTATCAATGATGTGTCATCATTAGCAATAACTGGGGTTGCTGTAGTTACAGGAGCCATACACAACAGATCATGATCATAAAACAAGTCATCATTAGCATTGGAATGCAAACCTGTGGATGGAAATATAAAGCCTCATGAACTCCAGCATTTCTGGATCATCAAACCCTAACATATGAGCATAGTTTGCACCATAATCCAAAGAATCATCCAATGGTATGATTTTTCCATCCTTGTATTTCCTTTAAAATAACAAGTTAATTCAAACATCAGATGCCAGTATGAATCTGTCAATTTTGATCAAGTCATCGCACAAAATATATGATATTATGATATCTCTGATTGTTCTTTTGTGTGTGTGTGTGTATAATATAATACACATCCTATAGAATATCAAATGTGTAATTTTGATTAGGATGGATATGCTTTACATACCGTCGATAAATATAAGCAGCAATGGCTGGCAAACGTGCAATTAAATTCAAGGTGTCCTCATAAGTTGGTTCCCAATACCTAAATCCAAGCAGTAAAACAGCTAGAGTAACATATAATGTTGGAAATAAAACAAACACCATTTAGAATTTTACCTTGCCTTAGCTATCCCACTCTCGTAAGCTTTCTGAAATTCACTCTGCACCTGAAAAATGTAATGAATTGATTGTGAATCAATTGTTTCTATTTACAAGAAAACGTAAAGAGAAACAATTATCATAGAAAAGAGGTTAGGAGCTTCTTAAACTTATGTGACAGTAGTAGGTGGAAAATCCTCTGATCTGTCCAGCTTAGCAATGAACAGATAGAGCCCTCACTGTGACTAAAGAGGAATGACCTGAGAAAAACCCATAATGACCCCAGATACATTTAATCTGGATTGATGAAACAAGGTATTGATTGTCTGATTATTAATATTTTATTGAATGTAGATATAGACTCTGAATGTTAAAGGAGGCAGACCATTTTCAAAGAAAGGAATATGGGTTCCATTCAACTTAGGTGTAAATTACTTCCAGAGTAGGATAAATGGATAAGAATTTAGTGTCATAGTATCCAGGTACAACATGGAATTTGCCTTCCACCTATAGTTATTTCATGTCTTAAATCTCAAATCTTGAGATACCTCAAGAGTATCCTCCGTCCATCTTCCAAAGCCTGGCTGCTTCTTGATTCAGATTTCCCACCATCCAGAAATCCTTCTCACTAAGTGTAGGCATCATTCCGACACATTGATACAGTGCTGTTACTGCTTTATTATAGCGGTTTAGATATTAAGTTCAATGTAAATAGATCCCCAAGCATCATGCCCCTTATTGACAAGGATATTATAAACTAATTTCATCTTCCTTTTCATTTTGAGAAGAGTCTAAATCTAGATGGATATTGAGAACATTTTTAAATTAAAATCCTTTCAAAGATTGCTATCTGATTGATGGAAAAAGTTTTTGGTGTTACTCTTCAAATGTGTTTGGTATATTAAATAATAATCTCCAAAAAGGAAATAGCTTTATACACAGTTTTGGAGCTTATGATAAGTTTATTTTTTAGTTAACTTTTGTTTTCCCATTGTATTCTACAACAGCCTTGACAAGGCTGTTGTTGGGAGGGTTGGAGATGGTGATATGAGGGTCAACAACAAGAGAAACAAAGGAGCTCCAAGGGGTCATGATTTCATTATATTCCAAAGGCATATACCACAACCCAATATTTTATGATACTCACCAATTACTTCATCTTTTGCAAAACAAACAACACCTAGCATAAGTAATACTCAAGATTATATCGTCTTAGATGAGGTCTTAGAAAGTGAATTTATTTCTAACTCAATCTTATAAAATTGACTCACAAGTCAAGATTTGCACTCACATACTAAAATTTAGTCATATCTCTCTAGTCGATGAGAGATCTCCAACACTCCCCCTCATGCTAATGAATGAACATCTCAAACGTGAAACTAGATATTCGTAGGTGGTATGATAGTGACCTAATAAAGGGTGACACAACTATAACAAACCTTATTAGGATAAGCTCTGATACCATCTTATAAAGCGAATTTAGATCCAATTTAACCCTACAAAATTGGTCTGAAAAAAGAGATTTGCACTCACTTATATACTATAATTTGGTCATATCTCTAGTCAGTATGGAATCTCCAACAAGAGGGATAAGAACAAAAGAAGCAAGCAACCACATATGGTTCATTGAAGATTATAGCAGCTCAAATTGAACCTTGTATAAGCACATGTTAGACATGTTAATCATGAATTTCCAGTCAAATATAGCTCACAGTTATCAAATGATTTCCCTCCCATTTTCAGCTTTTTATGAGAAAAACTGTGATCCATTGTCGTCCAAATGAAACTTTTAACAAAATTCTTTGCTCAGTCTTGATATTATTAAAGTATTAGCAAAATAGTCAGATTGATTAACCAATTGAATTATAGAAGAAAAGTTACAGCTAAAAAGAACAGAGAGAAAACATAAATTAAAAAGATCATGAAGGAATCTTTTGCTTGACCTGAAGTGCCATGACACCAGTTGTGAATTGAGTCATTGGATGAGCAGAAACAGGTAATGCATCAATAGCCTTATAAGCATAATCTGCAATAAAAACTAATAATAAGTCCAAGAATGAACACAGACTCAAGTACAGCAGAAACAAGCCAGCAAATTTTATGTTAAAAATTTCTAGACACACCTTGAGTGACATTTGAACAAGAGCAAAAGCAAAGGGTGAATGTTCACAACCCAGACAAAATACAACAAAGCTTGTCCGTATATTTTAAGCAACAAGCAGTTACAGATGTACAATTCGTAAAAAGAGAACCAAACATACAAAAGAAAGACAATTAAGATGCAAGCCATAAGGTTCCTTTGCAGCCACGGTTCTAAACAACACACAAGCTACCAAGAGAGAATTTAAGTTATAATCATATATATAATCCTGAACATATTATCATGCACTATTAATGTTGTGTCAATTCACTTAATTGAGACAGACCATTATACCGCAATGATGAATAACACGTAGCTTCAAGGTAATTATAACCAAGTTATGACAGCAAAAGAAACTGAACCTGGGATAGTTGCACGACTTCGCAATTCCTGGGATAATGAGTCAACTTGTTCTTTGTTTGGTATCTGTGACAAAGTGCATGAGTCAAAGATTATACAACATAATCTTAACTGAGAGCAGATATAAAAACACCTTGGTACAAGGATTGTAATACATTATGTCACAAATAAGCAAAGTTCAAAATAATTACTTCAATTTTATTTTCCAAAACTATTGCATACCTTTCCTGTCAATAGAAGCCACAGTACAGCCTCGGGCAAAGGCTCCCCACCAGGAAAAGCACCTGGAAGCTTTTTCTGGCATTCAGGAATGGACATTCCCCTAAAGCGAATTCCCTGTAAGATATAACAGGCTGCTCTCAGAGAACCCTTTGGTAAACAGTAAACATTAACAAAAAAATGCTACAATAAAGATTTTACAGATTGATCAAATTAGTCCTAAGCAAGACCTAATCACTTTAATAATTCACAAATATCTGAAGTGTGAAGACTGAGTTAATTTAGATATTTACCTCATCTGGGTCAACAGCTGACCCAAGCCATACTAAAGCTGTCATTCCTCTCATTCCACCAAGCACCTTTCAATTGTGACAAAAGGGTGCTCAAAAAATAAGTTAATCACAAGCTTATTGACAGGAGAAAGGATGACTTCCAATGCCACTAGTAACTTTAAAAAGATAATATAATTACCATATCAACAGTGATCTTTCCCAACTCAACACTTCCATGATCTTTCTTTAGCTTCTTAACCCGTTCCTGCAACCAGGTTTGTACGTATAGATTAAAACATAAGGTAGAGAGGTATAACATTCTTTTACAAGAATTAACTAGTGTTTTTGCATGTTACAAGCTAACATAAAGAAACAATGAAACGAAGGAAACATAGCTTATGAAATCAATAATAACTTGAATTATAAAACAGGTAAGGCATTAGCCAAGAATCTCAGACTTGTAATAGCACATGCACGGCACAAATCACTGCAACTATATTGTGCATTGAAAGTTGAGCACAACAAAAATTTAATTCACATTATCCCTCACCCACCAATATACTAACCAAAAATACAACATAGACACGACAAAACTATCAAACACTTCAATGAGATGCAGACACGATAAACCCCAAGAAATATGTATTACACATCCAACCTAAAACAATACAAACATGACAAAACTATCACACACTTCAAGGCAGACCCGAAAATTATCAATAAACCCTGAAAAATATGGATTACACATTAATGCATCCAATATAAAATAGCGTCACCAGGGAAGCTTAAAATCGAAAACAAACCTGATACTCCGGAACGAGTTCTTTCAACTCAGAATAAAGATCCTGCAATAACCCACATAAAAGAAAAGTAAAACTTAGTTCAAAATTTATAGCCAACTTCATTTTCTATAATAAACAACAATTGGTCTCAGGTATCCTTCCTCCCAAAGTCCAAAGAGAAACTATACTAGAATACCCAATTCCAAACTTCACCACAATAACAGTATTAGCAACACCCTCCTCAGATAAAACATAGCATCTAACACTGTTCAGGGTAAACTTTTCACCAAGCACCAACGACACAGTGATAAGGATAGAGAAAGAAAGAAAATACAGTGTTACTGGAGCTGGGAGTTTGGAGCCATCTAACTGAATTCGCGAGATTAGATTGCTGACCCTGTCATTCCATTGCAAAAGTAAAAATCAGCAAGTCACATAAACAATAATCAAACACAAACAATGCTGAAAGCAAAATAGTTAGTTACTGTTTTCCTCAGTTACCACGCGAGAGCGAAGCCGAGAAAGTGCAGATACGCTTCTGAAGAACGCCATTTGCACTAGCGCAACAATAACCTGTACCAGCTCTTCAGTGTCAGGAACGCATGAATTAAGCACTAAAAATCTTTCACAAAAAATCGGAAGAAGAAAAAGCTAAGAGGTGAGGGATCGTGAATCGGAACAAATGGCGACGTTGAATGATGAAAGAAAAAGGAAATGCAACCAAACTAGTTAGGGTTTGAATTGGAAGAAGAGCGTACCGGTAAATGGTCAAAGAGAAAGGGACGAAAGATCGCGGATCCAGAAAATTTGCGCACAGAATTGGTCTTTATAAAGACATTTATGCAATGAAGCGTGGCTTCTTAATGTAATATAAAATGGTGCTGCGTGAAAATTGGTATTCAGGCTCTTCCAATTATTTTGGTATTAGTCAATGACGGTCATGACGTCATATTAAAATTAAAAGCCACCTGAAATAACATTAAGTTTTCGAGTAGAAAAAAAGATTCAAATAAAATTAGTCAGATTTTTTTATAATGATTATTTTTTAATAAAATTAACAGATATTTCATTGTATTAATATGATTTAAAAGTAAAAATTAATTAAACTGAAGGGGTTCTGTTTTGAGTTGTGGTTTTCTATTTCAAATATTTTTGTTCTCAAATTTTTATTGAATTATAACTTGATTCAGTCTAGAATCCAACATATGATCTTAATCATAATAATTTTGTGTCTGATTTATAATTGACTGAATTAAATGTAAATTATAGTTGAGAAAAAGTATGAAAATGCCACGTCAATCAAATATAGCGTACACTAATAGTACCTTCGATCTTATGTTAAAACGTGTGTAAGGTAATTATCGTATAATTAAACATACATACAGATTTATTTGGATGAGATTTGAAAAATATATATATAAATTAACTTTTTTGGAAATTAAAATTAGTTTATATATAAATTAAAAATAAAAATTTTAAAAAACTAATATAAAAGGTTTTACAAATTCTCTTACCTTATCACACGTATCAAGTGTGAATGAAATCGTTTACTGAAAAAACTAAGCATCACGACAACTTATTGATTTATATTTATTTCAAAACTAATAATTAATTAAATGTTTGATAAAAGTTAAAAACACTATTTCGTTTATTTTGACAGATAATATTCACCAGTTTCTTGTTGTTTAGTTTCTCTACTTCTTAACTAATACTGTATACTGTTTCAACTATGTTTA
>Ga0209389_1000576_pt1 | contig 22507 bp, 16 predicted proteins | sample CowpearedBW_FD_187526 | JGI IMG/M metagenome (GOLD analysis project Ga0209389, IMG submission 187526) | Root nodule microbial communities of legume samples collected from California, USA - Cow pea red BW (SPAdes) (version 2) | ecosystem: Host-associated > Plants > Roots > Nodule | place: USA...
TCAAGAGATACATGGTGTCCTGTTTTTACAATTATATCCTTTTAATTATTACTTTTTAAATTTAAATGATTATTCATAATAAAAACATTATTTTTTAGTTTTACTATTTTACTAATTTTAGTAACTACTTTTTTGAATTCAAGTAATTACTCAGATGTAAAATAAATCAACAACAAAATAAATAAAAAAGTAAGTAATTAAAATATAATCACGTAATAAGTAAAAGTAAAATGTATATCTAAATACTACAATTCAAATAATAATAACACTAAGATTGATATTAATATAATAATAAATACTACCAATATTATTTAAAATAAAAATACAAAACATAATGTTAATAATTATATTAATATCGATACTAATACTAATTTTTATTTTTTAAATTTAAATGATTATTCATAATAAAAAAATTACTTTTTAGTTTTATTATTTTACTAATTTTAGTAATTACTTTTTTGAATTCAATTCATTACTCACATGTAAAAATAAATAAAAAACAAAACAAATAAAAATGCAAATAATTAAAATATAATCTTGTAGTATATAAAATTGTGTATCTAAATACTACAATTCAAATAATAAAAGTACAAATAATTAAAATATTATCTCGTATCAAAATTGAAATAACAGTACTAACACTAAAATTATTTTGGATAAAAATAATACACTGATAATGATAATAAATAATAAAAATAATAATATTACTACAACTAATACTTCTAATATTTTTTATAATAATAATATTATTATTATTTAAAATACAAATACAAAAAAGAATAATAATAATAATTAGTATTATCTATAACTATATATTAAGGGACTCCCTCTAAATTTTACCCTTTACAATATAATTATTTGTGAAATTTTAAAAAATTAACAGTTAGGTTAAGTATATTTTTAGTCCTTGAACTTCGATTCAAAATTTAAATTTGTCCCGTAGTATATAAAAGTAAAATGTGTATCTAAATACTAAAATTCAAATAATAAAAATATAAATAACCAAATATAATCCTGTGTCAAAATTGAAATAATTGAAATAATAGTAATAATACTAATATTATTTATAATACTATTTATGAATGAAATAGTACTAATAATAGTAATAATAAATAATAATAATAATAATATTATTATTATTATTATATTATTATTATTATTATTATTATTATTACTACAACAAATATTTCTAATAATTTGTATAATAATAATTAATGTATAATATTATTATTATTTAAAATAAAAATACGAAAAATAATAATATTAATAATAATTATTATTATTATTATATTAATATAAATAATAATACTAATTGTTATTTTTTAAATTTAAATGATTATTCATAATAAAAAAATTACTTTTTAGTTTTATTATTTTACTAACTTTAATAAATATGTTTTTAATTCAACTACTTACATAAATTACAACAACAAAACAGATTAAAATGCAAATGATTAAAATATAATTCCTTAAATTTAAATGATTATTTATAATAAAAAAATTACTTTTTAGTTTTATTTTTTTACTAATTTTAATAATTATTTTTTTAATTCAACTACTTACATAAATTACAACAAAACAGATTAAAATGCAAATGATTAAAATATAATTTCTTAATAAATAAAATTAAAATAAGTATCTAAATAATTTTACCACTAATAATACATATAATAATAATAAAATTTACAGTAATGCTAATAATTATAAATAATAATGCTTATAGTAATACTAATAATTTAACTATATTAATCTATTTTCATATATTATAGTTAATAATAAAAATAATAATTTTGCAATTATTATATTATACAATAATATTAAAAATAATAATATTACTAATAATATTATGAATTTAATAATAACAATAATGATATATAATAATAATATTAATACATTATATATTAATGTTGCTAATAGTAATAATAATTTTACAAATTTAAATAATATTAATAAATTTAATAATAACAATAATAATATTAATAAATTTTACTAATAATTCTAATAATAATATTATTAATAAATTTACTACTAATAATATTAATAAATTTGATAATAATAATATATATTATATAATCGTAATATATAATAATAATTATTATTATTATTATTATTATTTATTATTATTATTATAATACTTATAGTAATATCACATATAACAATATTACTTATAATTGATATTATAGTTGAAATCATAAATCATAAATAAGAAAAAAATAAAAGAAATTGGATGTTGTAGGAAATGACTAAGTCATTGTAGACCAAAGAATAAGAAAATGACTAAATAAGTATAAATGTACATATAGGGATGTCAATGGGGTGGGTAGGGTATGGGTAGTAGTTCCCTCGTATCCTACTCGTTGGATAAATATACGTCCTGTACCCGTATCTATATCCGCGCGGGTATCCAGGTACCCGCATATTTTTAATATCCACAGATATCCATGAGTACCCGCGAGTATTTATGAAATACAAATTTAATATTTAACAAAAAAATTTAACTATAATTTCAAATAAAAATACAATGCATAACATTTATAAAGTTCAAATAAAGTGCAAATAACTCATTTATATAGTGTTCTATGAATGTTTACAAATAAATGAAGATTTTTTAAAACTAATTGATAAAAAATAACGCATCCAAAATTAATGGGTTAATGTTTTAATCATTTTTTTAATTTTTTTTTAATTTAAATTAGAGTATAGCTGGTATAGGTATTCACGGGTACAAATATTATGATACCCGTACCAGCCCTGTTAACATGCGAGTATAAAAAAATACTTGTACCCGTTACCCACAGGTATCCATTTTCAATATTCATTTCCTACCCGTTGCGGGTTTTATCCATGGATACCCATGAATACGGTTTTTTTTACATCCCTATGTGTATACGTGTCAATAAAAGAAAATGGATAATGTAGTTATTTTGCTAGTATTTTCTTTTCTTAATATATAATAGATAATAGATAATAGTTGATGATAATAATAATAATAATAATAATAATAATAATGTGCTAGAAAGAATATCTTCAATTAATTATCATATATAGTTGTATTCAATATATTTAATTTGTATCACCCTATTTAATAGCTTTATAAACTACTAAATAATACATTATACATATGATAATAATCAAATTGAGGAAACCCAACATACACTCTAATATATAGTTAGTCATCCATAAAAGATATACCGAATAAAGTAGATATATAATGATAACTTAAAGAAAACTATGAACATGATAAAAGAGCATAAGCTTTTCAAAAAGATCTATTTAGAAAGGAATCTAAACCAAAAGCTAGACAATTGCATCTTGATCACCCTGGGTTGGATAAACTCTTGTTTCTTCGTATGCTCATTAAAATTAAGGTGATCATTGCAAAAGAAGAAAACAAATACACATAGACCAACACATAAAATGGGTATGATAATTTACAAAATAAATTTCATACAACAAAATACTACAAATAAGTCATTTATAAAGACAAACACTTCAACAATAAAGACCATATACAACTCAATTATTTGGATATTTACATTGATATCAAACTCTGGAAATTTATGCACTTGTAGTGACCTCTACTACTATGCAGAACCATTGTCAATGAGTTTCACCCTACAACACACAAGGTTAGAGGTAAAGCCCCTAGACCTCCTACTCCTTTCACCAATACCTTATCCTTCTCTACTTGAGTCAATATGGTTATTAGAGTGTCAGTATAATTTATAATGCTAAATCCTTAACTCAATGCACACATTAAGAAAACCCAAGCTTATTCATCCTTGGATCAGTGCAAACCATTCTCATACAAATCACATACACATAAAATTTCCGTAGTAACTTATAATATTACATCAAACACATAACAAACACTTAACATTAAAATAATTAAATAGCTCTATTAGTCCCGCTCAGTGAAAACATCCATTCGCTCAACGAGTAGTGCTTGAAGGCCCACACGCCCAACGACTAGAAGTCTCGTCTAACGACATTAACATTGGAACAATTTTAGCAATAAATAGCCTAGTAAGCTAGTCGTCATCCAATGAAAATTACCACCAGAGCTCATAGGGATTTAATTGCCAAAATTTGCCAACGAAGTCCAATTACGTTCAACGACAACCAAGTCAATGAACTCTCTGACTTTGAATTCTCTTAGCGAGAACATCCTCACCCAACAACCACCAAGTTGGTGGGTTATCTAACTTTGGCATCATCCAACGATGCAATCCTTCACCTAGCGAGTGTACATAACTGTGAAAACGAATTCTTGCACACAGATCCAACCATGTCAAATTTCAGTCCAATGGTTCAAGCATACCAATTTGGTGTTTAACAATTAAGCTCAATTCAAACAATTACATTTGCAATATCAATTGTTATGTGTATTTTAAAAGTTAAAACCCCAATTTAAAAGTTCATACTCATCATACATAATAATTGATCATACAATCTCATATGAAAATGCTAAATCATTAAACTGAACAAATTTAGAACTTAAAATAATTGCAATTAACTTCCTTTACATGTGAAACAACTCAAATAACTCAACAAACCCCGAAACCCCCTCAAACGCACATGAAGCTCTACCTACCCTTAAGAACAACACAAACACAATTAAGACACACCATTAAAACCATCGATCAACAAAGAAGCCTATAGAAGGATTGAACACCCATGCAAGCCAAAAGAACTCACATGTAAGGAAAAGAACAAAAAGGACAGAAAACCAACTTACTCCAGTGAAGAAACTTATTGGTCATATTTGAAAAGCTCACCATGAGGATCACTCTAGTGGTCTCCAATCTTCAAATAGAGGAATAAGGAGTGAGAAATCTTGGAGAGAAATGATAAAGTTCCAAAAAAGTGATTTTTTGAGAAATGATGTGTTTTTAAATAATAAAAATTGTTTATAAAAATTCTATTTATATTTTAGTGTTTTAAATTAAAATAATCGAGTCTCATTATTTTAAACACACTTTTAATTTTAAAATTATATTTTCTAAGTGTTTACATTTCTTCAATAAATTCAAATATAGTGCATGTGTTATTTTTAGTATATGATGTCTGCAAAATGTATAATTCACTAGTGCAAATTTGACATTTTACTTCGCCTTATAGGCCTCGGTTATAGTGGAACCGAAGGCTATAAGGAGGCGGTGGCATTTTTGCAATTTCGTCCAACTATATTGCCTCGGGTCAACTAAAAACCGGTGCAGTAAGGAGTTTTAGGCCTCGGTTACAAAAGAACCAAAGCCTATAAGGCAACCCGGTAACCCTAATTTCAAAAATGCCACCAGCGTCAGTATTATTGGTCCCGTATTTTAATGGACCGAGGCAATAAAGGGCTTTAGGCGTCGGTTATGAATTGAACCGAGGCCATAAAGCATGTTATAATTCCCAATTTGCGAACATTTGCATTCTCTTCTCTCTTCAGGAATGTTTACTACTCTGCCACGACCAATTCTCTTCTCTCTGCACCAACCTCCAATTTCTGGTCTCCGACGAGCTTTATCCAACGATTGTGCCAACGACTAGGGGTTTTCATCGGAGCCGCCTTGCCTCAGCCCCTAGAACCTCCTCCATCACGACGGTTGTGCCGCCTCTGAACGGCTTGCTCCTTCGTCTCTTTCTCTCGCGCGTAACGCAGCACCTAAGCCCTAAGTTGCCATCTCCAACATCCCACCGTTCCCTGAATTCATCGAGAGAGTACGCCACGGCCTCGCCGATGTGGACCTCGCACACCGGAAAATCTTCGTCCACGGCCTCGGTTTCGCCTGCGCCGTCATCCAGAGGCGTATTCCTGTCATCGGCGGGGGGTCGGGTTACCTCGGGGGAAGTGGTGGTGCGAGGGGCGTGTGTGATGATGGGTTATCTGAAGGTTTTGGAAGGAATGAGAAAGTGCGTAAGAGAGAATGGGTGGTTGTACACGAGGGACGTAGGGGTTGTGCATGGGGATGGGTATTTAGAGATAAAAGATAGGTCGAAGGACGTGATAATAAGTAGGGGAGAGAATGTGAGCAGCGTGGAGGTGGAGGCCGTGATGTATGCGCACCCGCCAGTGAGAGAGGCGGCGGTGGTGGGGCGGCCGGACGAGTTCTGGGGGGAGACACCGTGCGCGTTTGTGGAGCTGAAGGAGCGGTTAGAGCGGTGGCTGACGGAAGAGGAGGTGGTGGAGTTTTGTAGAGAAAGGATGGCGCACTTCATGGTGCCGAAGACGGTGGTGTTCAAGGAGGTGCTGCCGAAGACGCCGAAGGGGAAGATTCTGAAGCACGTGCTGAGGACGGAGGCTCAGGGTATGGGGTCCTTGGCTATGCGGAGTCGCATGTAGAATACGATTTCTATTGTACCAAACAAGTATTCTGGGGTTTGGTTTGGCGTGTTTCACCTCTTTTAGGGTGAGTTAAGCTTCTTGAGTCGCCAGGATTCGGTCGGTTGAGCGGTACGAGGTGGGGAGAGACCGGTGGGTGGGGTTTGTTGACGGGGGAGGGAGGGAGTTCTGGGTGGTGGGATGGTACGGCGCGTCGCGAATCATATCCAGGGTTTCTCCGGTGGATGAGTACTACATGGATGCAGTGGTGATGGGATTTGAGGGTGGGGCGTGGCAGGAGGTTGAGGATGTATGGGGGGATGGGGAGAGAGTGAGGGTTAGGAAGATTGTGGTGGTGAATGATGAACCAGTGTACCAATGTTTATTTTTTGTTTCGAATGAATTTTGAGTTTGCATTCTATCATCAGATTGAATTCGAGAGGCATTTCTCGATTGGTTGTAACGTTCCAAGTATATGGCTTCGGTTCAACCATACCTGAGGTAGAAAAAGGGTGTTTTTGCTTCGGTTGACACCCGGGGCCAAAAGTTACTCCTTTTTGCCTCACCCTAATATGTCTAGGTTCTGGAACAGGGGCAGAATATTGAAAATAACCTAGGCCAAAAGCCCTTATTGCACTGGTGATTATTAATAAATAAAAATCTAAGTTCGGAGTATCATGAAAATTGTTGTACATGTCTATTATTAGTAGAGTTGTCAAAATCGGGCCGGATTGGGTTGAAAATATTTTATAAATTTCAATACGGATTAGTTTTTGACCCGACTCACTTAAAACCTGGCTCACCTAAGTTGAACCCGTGGTGAGCCGGGTTGGCTCACCAACCTGCAAATAAAGGGTCACACAAGTGTTTTTTGTTAAGTTGTGTTTTGCATTTGGGTCAAGTTAAGTTGTTTTTTTAGCCAACACATAGATAATTTGGTATTTTTTTTTTTAGTTTGTATTCGGATTGTATTGAAGTTACTTTTGATTTTAATTATAATTATAATTTAGTTTTGACTGAAAAAAAATTAAAAACAATTGTAGTTGGTTAATTAAGTGAGCTCGTGAGTCAAAATGGGTTGGGTCGAGTTCAAATTTTTTTGGCTCGCTAATAAATGAACCGAGTTGGGTTGACTCACTAAAGGATCAACCCGTGATGGATCAAACCCATTTTGATAGTTCTAATTATTAGTAGTGAAAAAAAAGAACATTTTTAAGTTATATCATCATCAGAGTATTATATATCTTCCATTAATTTAAACTAATAATCTGCCACTTACATTGGATTTTTTTCCCAGACAACACTATTCATTTTTTTTACATGAATAGCACATTGTGCTTTAATTTTACATGGATGGCACACTTTTTATCTTAGTTGGGAATTCGGTCCTTCGGTAGACGAATTCCAACTTGTGATGTTTAATTTGTTTTTTATTCCAAGTTAGAATTCGGTCCTTAGGGATCTGAATTCTGAACTTGTTTTTTTTTTAAATAAATTAGAATTAATTTTTTAAAATTTTTTTAATAAAATAGATATAAAGATTTATTTTTTATCTTTTATTTTTTGTAAAAATTTTACATTAAAGATTAAATATATATATTTTTAGAAATAGACATAGTATTTGTATTTTTAGTTATTAGGTATTATTTGAAAGAAAAAAATAATAAATAATATTTTTTTTTGAATTTGTTGATTTAAAAATAGGTTTTGTATTGTGTAGTAAGTTATTTTATGTTCAATTTGAAAATATAAAAGTCAATTTAATTTAATTTTTTTTACTTTGTTGATTAACTTTTTTCATAATAGTGATTTTGGAAAAAATAATTATGAATTATAATGGAGGTAACTGAACTAAAAACAATTAATGTATAATGTTTGAGATGGTGTTATATATATATATATATATGTTTATTAAATATTTAAAATTAAAAAATATTGTGGAAGTACGAATTTACTTTTTCTTTATATTTTTAATACTTTGATTTATTTATAAGATTTTTATTGATAAAATTTATATTTTTTTACACAAATAAATAATGTAAAATTTATTATTAGAATTTATAGTAGGTATTATGTTTAAATATAAAGTTAGAATTTATATTTTTCAAATATCCTAATAAATAAAGGACTAAAAATTTGGTTGAAATTAATTATTTTTCTTGTTTTATTGTAACTTGAAATTTTGTTTTAGTAATATTTGTGTATTTGAATTGAAATTTATAAAGTATATTTCAACAAAAATTATATTAATTTAATGAAAGACATTACAAGTACCATAATTGACATAAATAAATATAAAATCTATTTATAAGGCAAGTAGTTATCGGTCTTGCTATGGATTCAAATAAGGCTTACATGACTTGGTATCCCAATAAAGTACACATGTGTTGAAATATCCGTCAGCTTTTCAAGTGGTCAAATTATGTATCTTTATTCGCACACTATCCCGATAGCATTGACAAGTCTTGTCCAAATTGCAGGGTGAAAATAAATTTCTGAATTAAATATCAGCCTTGGCACATCCCAATAAAGTTGACAATTTTTGTCATAATTAGAGGGTGCAAGTGAGGCCATTTATTTCAAATATGCGTCAGTTTTTACAGTGGTCAAATTAAATTTCTCAATTGGCACGTTATCCTAATTGAAGTATTTGTCATCTTTTACAATAGTGATATAATAAATCAGCTTTGGAACCTCCAAATAAAGTTGACAAGTCTTTCCATAATTACAAGGTGCAAGTGAGGCCATTTCTTTCAAAGATGCGACAACTTTTACAGTGGTGAGAGTAAATTTCTGAATTGGCACGTTATCCTAATTGAAGTATCTATTACCTTTTAGAAGAGTAATATAATAAAGTTGAGAAATGTGACAATTTTGTACCTATTTAGTTTTTTTTTTGTATGTTTTAACATTGGTCTTTAAGATCATTGAACTTGTTGAGTTTATCTAAAGAAATTGTTGTTCGCTATTTAGCAATGAAGCATTTGGAATGATTAAGTTTTTCCATTACTGATCTTCGAAATTTTGTTAAACACGATAAACTCTTACAAACACATAAACACGACCTATTTCATATGTAATAAAATATTAAAGTACATCTTTGCCCTTTTAATCACCGTAGTGGTGTCTAGTTCCACACTGTGGTCGACGCCTGTTTCTGGTGGGGTTCCTCCTACGCACTTCAGGTCTAGGTTCTTCTACGTGTGAAGGTTGTGGTTTGTGTTCCTCCTCAGGTTGATGATCATCATGTGCAGCAGATGATGATGCTTCTGTGTAACATCCCGTCCGGATATTACGAATTTAATAAAATAAAAAGAAATAATACATCAGGATCATTTATTTCTTAAAAACAAATAATAACGTCGCAGTTAATAATACCTCATTTCCCAAAACGCGGGAAATTTAAGTCTTTATTTCATATATCGAAAATGAAAATTTAGACAAGTATTCGTCAATTATAAAACAAAAAGTCCAAGAACATAAATGTGTACAACTGATTCAAACTCATAAAAATAAAATCCCCAAGCTATCCCCTCTCCGTAGCTAAGCCTCACCAGCTCGACCTGCATCATCACCTGCTCACGTGTACCGCGTACACGATCATCGCCAAACACAAGCAGATAGGGTGAGCTAACAGTTAAAACATTCAAGAACATCTATATCAATATACACATACATGTTTAACCAGTACAAATAATATAACAACAACACCAATTCTTTCTATATACGGCATGGTCACTACCATATCAAGTATCCTTTATTTTCCCATAGAGTCTCATTCTATTTCCATCACATGGCCACCACCATGTACATCGATGCACCTAATGGAAGTCACGTTACCTTCCCTCCACATGACCACCACCATGTATATTAAGTACATCAGGGAACCTCGTTCCATTTCTTTCACATGGTTACAACCATGTTAACAGTCTTCTACTTCTCCTATTAGGTATCTCGAAGCGCCTTGCTGCCACACCTATCGACCACAACCGATAGAGCACGTGCAGAAACCATGCTACGGATCACACACCGTAACGCCAGGTGGAGTTCCCAAATACGAACATAGTCTGCAACGTCCTAGGACTACCAAACTCGTCAGTGACTCACTAAGGAGGGCAATCCATCTGGACCCATCCGTACTGGCCACAACCAGCACACTCCACCGGCACACTCGCCAACCCGAGCCATAACTCAAGGTTCCTCGTGTGTATCCGCTATCCTGAGCCACCACTCAAGGGAAATCATTCCGGGCCACAACCCATAGAATGCCACGTGCTTATCCCTATCCTGAGCCACAACTCAAAGATACGTTCCGGGCCACGACCCATGGAACTCCAGCAAGCTCCCCATCGAGATATCTTAGGAACATTGTAGATCCCCCATCATCACTCAAACTCCAATCAATCCAATATTGCAACCATTTGGCTTTTAAACCTATCATCCATCCACCTCTGGGCTTAAACATTCAACTCTCGCCTAAGCATTTTAGTTCATCTCGCTCAGGCTAGGTTACCTCGCCTGAGCGAGCACCATACATGAAACCAACCACGAACCCTCGCTTAGGCGAGTCACACTCGCCTGGGCGAGATCACGTTTCGCCCAAGACTCCCATCCCTCGCTTGAGCTGTGTGGTAAACCTCCATTAGAACGCTATTCGAATTCTCGCTGAGGCGAGAGGCTCTCGCCTGAGCGAGACACATCTTCGCCTAAACAACAAACCCCGCCTGGACGAGATGTGCAACTAACACACTCGAGGCACACATGGATTCTCGCTTGGGCGAGTCACCCTCGCCTAAGCGAGATGGTTTGTCGCTCAAGACCAAATCACCTCGCCTGAGCAAACTGCTCGAGCATAGAGAGGTTTATGAGTTCCTGCATGTCCCGCCTAGGCTAGCCTGACTCGCCTGAGTGAGAATTGCAGGTTTTGGCACTGATTCACGCACACACCCACTGTTCCAGAGACCCAAAATACAACTCACAACTTACCAATTCATTCAACACCAATTCATTAAACTTATGAGCATATTTGGGCTCGAAATTATGCCCCAACAACACAACTTTGCACAATTGTAATATATACAGTTCATAACCCCAAACTACTCATGCATTTAGGCCAACATTCAATATAACAGTATCCAAACCCAAACCCTTAATTCCCTCAGATGCAACACGACAATTCAGAACCCAAATTCATCACAGATCATGCAAAACGACACCATAAGCATAGAAATTCGGCTTAGCTCCTCTAACCTGAAAAATCCCTTGCTTAACTTCTGAAATTAGGGAATTTCCTTTGATCACCAAGGCTTGCCTTAATCACCACTTCAATTACCCTCAATACTTCTCTCCCAACTCTCTTTTCACTCCAAATTTTCGTCCTCCCTCTATAGATTTCAGAAACAGCCTTCCAAAAGCCTATTCCCCTATCAAAATTTTCCTTTTATAGGTCCTACTAACTGGTTAAGTAAAAAAAACGGGAATTAACTTTTATTTCTACTCAAGGCCCATCACTTGATGGTTTTTCAGCCCCTTTAGCTACCCTCCCCTTCTACTAAGGTCTCTCTCATCTATTCATATTCAGCCACACAACCTTTTAGCAAAAAGAAGTTAAATTTGAGTCCACCCAGGTTCGAACCCACACCATGCCAAAGTTAAATCAACTCTAAACCATCAGGCCAACCCATATTTCTTGCTAACACATACAATTCAAGCATTATCTCATACTAAGTGTGGCCCAACATATTATTAAAACATTAACAACAAAATACACATAATTGGCATACATAGGGTTCGAACCCAAGTCCTCTCACACAATCAAAGTACTCTCAACCACATGAGCTAGTACTTTTCCACGTCATACATAACATAAATTAATGTCACAAATGCACTAGCCTCCCGCATTTATTAATTAATTAATTATTTAATTAATTAAATTCCAAGGGTTTTACATTCTGAATATGGATTATGGACGTAGTAAACTGAGTCTTGTTGAGGCTGATCCAATCCTTCTAAGAAATTTGGACTTTGGGGATATGTACACAACCAGGGTTGTGCAAAAGGTGGTGTTTCATCATAAGTTGCAAACATACTTCGTATGCCTAGTTCTGAATTTGAAAAAATTGAATTCCTTGCTCCATCCATACCTGGTGGTGGAGGTGGAGTGTTGAAGTCATGCCTAGTTTGTCGTGGTGGAGGGACATTTGCCAATGTCGATGCACGATGCATTCTAGGATCATTTAACATTTACGGAATTCACAAATACAAAAATGAGTGTGAAATGTACCATGACATGTACTCCATTGTGTGTTGAAGTGGCCCAAGCATCGGTAATCCATTCAATGTTAGGTCACGCCGGTTATTCCAAACCTCTATCCATTGCGCATGTCTAGTAACCCAGTTCTCATCTTGTCTCCCCCTCATGTCTAATTTATGTAGATGATCAAGGTTGTTGGGTTTTTCAAGGATCTCTTGTGATAGCCGAAATTGTAACTTCACCCTGTCTAACTGGTGCCACTCCACAATGGCAAAACAAATTAAAGTTGTGCATGACGTCCATATTGCTTGGTCCCGATATGCTTCAACATCAATAATAGAGCTCAAACCCTCATAAGGAACCCAAATAAACTACAACAATAATTGAAAATGTTAGTCATTCATTTAGAACCATTTATCGATATAGAAATGGTAAATGTTACCTGATTTTGTTGCATGTGATCTATCCTTGCCTGATATCCAACTAAATCATTGTGGGGGACATTTTTGTAGTTCAGTACTCGACCGCCGCTCCATTGGCAAACTAGCGGGAAAGTTGGTGGAACTCTTGAAATAGGTGCGATAAAGGGCATCCGAAACCATGCCCATGATTGTAACAATGAAGCACATCCACCCATAGCCCTCGCATGTCCATCTGTTGCTCTGCACATCTCCCTATACAAGACAGCCAAACACGCTGAACCCCAACTATATCTCTTGGTTCTTTGAAGATTAGTCAAAGAGTTCAAGTACATTAAATGTACTTTATTGCCAGTCTTATCAGGCATTAAAACCCCTCCAATAAGTCCTAATATATAAGCTCTAACATGTGCATGAATGACCTCAATACTGGAATTGTCATCTATAGGCAACAAATTATCCCTTAACCATTTTAGTTTGATCATAGAACCGACAATCGATTCTCCCTTAACCGGTGTTATACCTAATAAGGTATCACACATCTCGTCCCAATCCAACATAGTTGGACCAATGATAGGGGGTCCATCGACAGGAAGCCCCAACTGAAGTGAGACATCTTGCAAGGTTATGGTGCATTCTCCAGTTGGAAAATGAAATGTGTGTGTTTCAGGCCTCCACCTTTCTACCAAGGCAGTCACTAAACCATGGTCAACCTTTAGATGTCGCAATTTAGCCACACCGCCAAACCCTACTTCTTGTATTATAGGCACAATACTTGCATGAGGTTCAGGCATGGAGTGACAGTAAGACGACACAATGCTCTCATCCGTGTCCTAAACAAAGAAGTAAAATATGTGATTACATAAAAAAATAAGGTGTGTTAATAAGAAATGAAGTTGACATACCCGAGAAGAAATGTATACAGTCCTATGCTCTTGTTGTCTCCATAGCAACATTTTTTTCACTCTTTGTAGGTTTCTGTTGATAGTAAGAATTGAGAACAACAATATTAAACATTTATAGACAATGCAAGACTTCATGAGGGAAAACTTATTCGTTGGATTACTCAAAGGAATGACATCCCTTAGATTGAGGTTGGTGCATTGTCATGTCAATGGTCATTAATGTGAATCTGACAATCTGTCATGTGCAAAGACCTTTTCAGACTTAATCTTACATGTTATTTGCACAGCATGATGGTGACTAAAGCTTGTATGAAGGTGACTACACGGTGCTCACACCTTTTCAGAATTCGGGTTCAAAGATAAAAAATTCGTGCATACCAATAAATTTTATTCATGTGAAGATAAATTAACCAGACCATAGTTCCTCAATTGTAAAAAAGGGTAGAGAATGAAGTAAAGTGAATGTCTTTGACAATTTTATTTGTCGTCTTAATGATGGGATAAATATTTTTGTCTGTTTAATTTTTTGGAATAGGGGACCCAAAATTTGAACATGCAAAAGTTTTATTTGGATGACATTGAACATAAAGGTTGGAAATTATGTGGGGAGTCATATGTAAGTGGGGAGTCAACCATTAATATGTGGGGAGTGAAGTTGAAAATTATGTTCCAAGGTTGCAGCTTTTAAAAAAATTCAATAATCGAATTGTGATCACGCAATGCAGGCAATTACTCAAATTTTGTCTTCCAAATTCCGTGACCAAAACATTGAATATTGACCATCGTGTCTAGTCTACGCGGACTATGCAGCGGAACTATCACCACCCTGTTGCTCGCGGGTGTTCCTCGCATCTGCTCACACCAACAAGTTGATGATCATCGCAAGAGAGTATACCACATAGCAGAACACATAACAAAAGTAGGGTAAGCTAAAGCACAAAGGATTTCATCCATCAGATCAGATATAATTTCACAATATCAAACACTCAATTAAACCCAACATGTTATGACTCGTCAGGCAATACACTACGACTCGACTCATTCAGATACGTATAGCCTGGTCGGATTCAGCAGATGCTTGCACTTGTGGGGCAGAATGGAAAGTGGGCCTTACAAAACATGTTTCTGGTGCTTCAAAATTGTCAAAATCTTCAACTTATTCGTAAGTGGGGAGTAAAGAATTATTATGTGGGAAGTACCATTGTAAATTCTGGACTGCACGTGTATATTTAAAAAATTTAAATATGGTATTGTGATCACACAATTCAGTCTCTTAAACAAATTTTCCATCATATAATTTCCGTTATCTGTCCTGGGTGCTTGTCTTACTTAACAATTGTCTAAATCCTCAAGTCATCCGTAAGTGGGGAGTCAAGAATTAATATGTGGGGAACAATGTTCCAAATTATGAATTGTAATTGCAGGTAGTTAAAAAATTAAAATATCGTTTTGTGATCACACAATGTAGTCACTGACACACATTTTCCTTTATACAATTTTCCTAACCTAAACACTGAATATCCACCATCAAACGTGCATATTAAAAAAAATAAAATAGGGTGAACTTTTGGTGGTGACATTTAATTTTTTCTTTTTTTAAAGTACTGCAACTAATTACCAAAGTATCCAACATAACTCCCCATTTCTACCATCACAACTCCCTACATAAGTCATAATTAACTTAGGAGACTTTTTTTCATGGACACCATGCAAAGAAGACGCTATTGAATTTCATGGCAATGGAAATTGATTTTTCTTATATGATGTCCACACTGAACATTTGGTGATGACATTTAATTTTTTTTTTTAAGTACTGCAACTAATGACCATAATAATCAATATAACTCCCCACTTTTACCATCACAACTCCCTACATACGTCATAAGTAACTTAGGAGACTTCTTTTCATGGCCACCATCCAAAGAAGGTGTTATACTGCAATCGAAAATGATATTTATTAAATTTTGAATTAAAAATTACACACCACGTGGGCTCATTGTAAAAAATGAGTCTATTTTTAATGTCTATATATCATTTTCAGTTATTTATGTGAACAAAAATTAATTATACAATAGGTGCTCAGTAGTAAAAAAGGGTGGATAATGAAGTAAAGTGAATGACTATGTCAATTTTATTTGTGGTCTTAATGATGGAATAAATATATTATTTAAACTCAATTCTATAGTGTTTTATGCAATTAAACCAATGACATAAGTTTCAGATACGACAACAAATATTAATCCATACATAATGTCATCGAAAAATAGGTACTTAGTACTTAAAAAAAAGTTCAAGTAAACACAAATACTTTGTTACATTGCACACACTAAAGTCGTTAATGGAAATTAAGTACTAATCATAAAGATTACTAAACACACTATTCAGACTTCCCTAAACACATAAATAACTAAGCTTTAGTCATCGATATTATTGCCTGCAGCTGGGTTTATTACATCCATGTTATCACTTTCAAGAGGATGTAAGGTCACTAAAAGCTTCATTGAAAGATCATGTGGGAGTGGAAGGAAGAACACAACCATGTCGCGAACATCAGGAGCTTAATTGTTTCATATTGGTCCCCTTGTCCTAACACGGGCTTGTGAAACCATACATCTTTGACTCTTCTTCCCTGACTGCAACAATGATAGCTTGCAATTTCTTCTTTCAACATCTGTAAATTCATAGTAGTAGACATATAAAAAGCACAATTCATGCGACCTTCATAGTTAACAGAAACAAGAAAACTATTGTGAATGTTATTCTCGTGATGGATCACCATCCTTGTTTTGGTAATAAGAAGCTATGGTTATGAACTGAACGACCTAATAATTTATAAGCGGATTGGTTACTTGATAGTAAAAAAGAAAATCTTGACCCCTGCATTAAAGTGGGTTCACGTGACAAAGTAAAGTAGGATAAAGCCTGATTAACAGTCATCGTACAGTGTGTATATTAACTATGCATGTGATGTTGGTATCACATGATGACATTGACTAAAGCCTACCACTCATTAAGTCCAGTGCTTTTAATTTTAACCTGACATATCACATGCCAAATAATTAAAGCTGCAACACATAGGGAAAATCACTACATCACAAACCACTATGAAAAAATCCAAGGTTGTTCTACAAAATGGATCTAAATCTTGTGCGTTCGATTAGTCTACTTTGAATCTAAACCATTAGCATAAACAAACAAAAATTGTCATTGTTGTAACCCACACTGAGCCATTCAGGCTATAAATAATGCCTTTCATCAATTCATTCATCAATCTAATCAAGTCAATGCGAACTCCTACCCCCCAATGACATCTACAACATTCACTATGTTGGTGTACTTCAATGGAATCATCTATGTTGAAGATAACTATTCCGATAAATTCATTAGCTCCAACACGGCATGGGTGACCATAACAAATACCATGACGCTGTCCCAACTTAAGCAAGCAATCCTCAAGGTATTCAATTGTGCAACCTTGGATGACTATGAAGTAGACTTATGTTACAGGTTACCGATCTTCATATCGAGCGACATTACACACTACCGATCTTGTACGATGTGTGGAGATGACGATGTTGAGTCCATTTTTTACATGGGAATGACAAAAGCATGTCATCTTCCAGTTGAGATAATGTCATTTATTATAGCAAGGCAAAACAACGCAATCCCTGACAAAGTTTATTTTGATTTTTCTAATAACTTCAACCTGTCCCTCAACTTAGATTGAGGTTTTTATTTTCTTATTTGAAGTATGTATTTTTATTTATGATGTTCTTTTTCATCAAATGTTTATGCAGCTTTTAATTTCAATGAATTTGAACTTACAAAATGGGGGTAATGAAATGCTAATTTCTTATAAAATGTAGTCAAGTCACATGCTAACATTAGAGGTCGTGCCAGTCACATGGGTTCATAATAATTTGTGCCCCTCACATGGGTACATAAGAAGTCGTGTCAATCACATGAGTACATAAAAGCTCGTTCCACTTACATGATAACATTAACTATCGTGCAAGTCACATGTTCACATAATAGAAAGTGACATGATAACTTTAATTTTGGTATAAAAGACTACCCTCACTTTCTAAACCCACAATCTTAATCTTGCAATTTTTCTTCGCTCTGAAAAATCATCGAAAATCAGATTCAACCACAACCTCAGATGGAAGGGTCAATGTTTGTCTGTGTATACGACAATGGAGAAATCGCTAGTGACGCTCAAACTGGTGTCTACTTTGCATCTGCAAAGACAATCATGATCCGCATCCATAGAGGTTTCAGCTTGTCCAAACTTATTTGCATAATAATGGACAAGGCAAATAGAGATCCAAGGGATGGAGTTCCACTTATTCACTTCAAATTTCCGACTAAAGTTTGTGGCTAACATGTCACATACACAACCACTCAGATCCAAGATGACGACTACTTGGACGATGCTTTCGACATGATACAGGCCACCCCAACTGTTACATCTATTGAACTCTGCACCACCTACAACTCAGTTATGAGACCTTCTGAAAATATTTCTTTAACACATTTTGATGCACATAATCCACATCCAAACACCGAAACAAGAACTATTTGACCTTAACACTACCTACCTAGGGGATTGGGGAAATGATATACAATCATATATCGAACTACTAACCGGTTTGTCTACCTCAAATATTTTTCAAACTCCCACACATCACAACACCCAAAGGTTCTCTCCTCCAGCTATCATAGAAGTTGAAAACCTAGGTCTACCTACAACATCCTTAGACGCGTTTAGCGAAGATGAGGACAATATACTTTTTGATCAACATGATGACCATGACCAAACCCTAGATGTCCACCCCATACAACAACACCCTCACCCTCACCCTCACACACATGTCCCCTATAACCCACCATAACACTTCCAATTATATGAAGAATACAACCAGACCCCACACCAGGAATTCCCAAACGCTTATGACCACCACACAATGTCGCATGACAACTTTGAGCACGATGTTGGCACACTGACCCAAGGAATGAGGTTTCAAACAAAGGAACAACTTTTAGATGCTTTAAATAGGTACCACATAACAAACCATTGCACCTACAAAACCACACACTCAAACACAACAAGGTTGAGGGTGCAATGTGTGCAACACGTGTGTCCTTGGAAATGTCAGGCAATATTACGTACAAGGGACCAAGTGTGGGAAATTAGAAAGGTTGAAGGTGTGCACACATGTGCAACACAACTCATAACGCAAGACCATAGGCACCTGGGCTCAAGAATAATATCTCAACATGTAAGGCAAATGGTGGAGTCAGAACCATCCACACCAATTGCAACAATAATTTCTTCCATCCAGACCTCTATGGGATATAACACAACCTACAAAAAGACATGGTTGGTGAAACAGCAAGCAATTGAAGATGTGTACGGAAACTGGGAACAATCTTACAACTGATTGTCGTGCCTACTACAAGCCATGCAAACTTATTTGCTTGGGTTTGTATTCAAGTTGAAAACCAGTCCAATTATAAATGGGGAGGAGGTCCTAGAAAACCAATAACACTTTCGAAGAGTGTTTCTGGACATTCAAACCATGCATTGATGGCTTCCCATTTTGCAAACCAATAGTGCAAATGGATGGAACCTTCCTTTACGAAAGGTATAGGGGCACCCTTCTAGTAGCTGTTGCACAAGATGGGAGAAATAACATTTTTCCCATTGCATTTGCTATAGTAGAGGGTGAAACCGTCGAAGCTTAGTTTTTTTTGCTTAAAAACCTAAGGACACACGTTACGCCTCAACAAAAATTGTGCTTAATGTCAGACCGCCACAATTCAATCAGTGCAGCATTCAACAGGCCCAGTAGTGGCTGGACTGAAGGGAACTGCGTGTAGGTGTTTTGTATTCGACACATTGCACAAAATTTTACAGAAAGATTCAAGAATACAACTCTAAAAAGGGACCTTGTCAACATGGGTAAGTTATTACATGTAAATTTGTCTTTTTCATTTTTCTGGCTGTTAATTTTTCACACCCATTATTAGAAAATAAATTCTTCTTATAATTATATTTGTAGCGTACGCATTGACGGAGCCACCCTGTAACTACTACTACAATATCATTAGAGAAGACAACCCAGAAGCAGCAGCTTAGGTAGACCATATTCCAAGGGAGCAGTGGTGTCTTGCATATGATCAAGGAAGAAGGTGGGGTCACATAACAACGAATCTAGCTGAAGCAATAAATTATGTCCTGAAGAAGACAAGGAATTTGCTAATTTCATCCATAGTATTGGCCATGTACACTAGGTGCAACACATACTTCACAAAAAGAGGTAGGCAAATAACTGCAATGGTCAGTGCTGGTCATGTGTACTCTGAATACGCAACCAACTTCCTATAAGATGCAGACTCCAAGTCAAACAGGCACCATGTCGTTGAATTTGATAGAAATACCACAAGATTCAGAGTGGAAGAAATGGTCAATCCCAGAGAAGTACGTCCTGCAAGAAAATTTATAGTCAGATTAGATGAAAGTTGGTGCGATTGTGGAAAGTTTCAAAAAATACATCTACCATGTTCACATGTTATTACAGCTTGCAAGCATGCACATCACGACTTTAGCATGTACATAAGTCCCCATTATAGGCTGGATGTCATCATGGAAGTATATGACAATTTATTTGGCGAGTTAAGACATGAAGAATATTGGCCACCATACCAAGGACCACAGGTTTGGCCTCATCCTACCACAAAAAGGAGCAAGAGGGGTCGTCCTAAATCAAGTAGAATTATGATTGAGATGGACATTAAGGAAGGAAGACAATCAAAAGAGTGTTCCTATTGTAGAACTGAAGGACACACAAGAAATCATTGTCCTAATAACCCTGCACTTAGATGATTCACATCAAACCACTTAGTTTATGTTGTACTTTTAATTGTGTTCAATAAATTTGTACTTGATTCAATTCAATTGTACATCTTTTCTTATTATCTTTTATTGTTACTTATTTTACATAAACCAATAACAAATAACAAAATTATTTAAAATACAATAATGAAATGCTTTTAAATTATTTTAGTTATTTCCATCATTTTTAAAATATTTGTAACAAATTTTCAAAGTTTATAATATACAATTTTTTAAAATTATCAAAAATTATAAGATAACTGTAATTTTGATATTTATAAACATCTATTAAAAATAATTAATATTACACAAATTATAAAAAAAAAATTAAATAAAATTGACTTTTATATTTTTAAATTGCACATAAAATAACTTACTACACAATACAAAATCTATTTTTAAATCAACAAATTTAAAAAGAAAAAAATATTATTTATTATTATTTTTCTTTCAAATAATACCTAAAATAAATAAAAATACAATACTATATCTATTTCTACAAAAATATATATTTAACCTTTAATGTAAAATTTTTACAAAAAATAAAAAATATATCTTATATCTATTTTATTAAAAAAATTTTAAAAAAATTAATTCTAATTTATTTAAAAAAAACCAAGTTCAAAATTCAGATCCCTGGGACCGAATTCTGACTTGGAATAAAAAAGAAAATTAAATATCACAAATTGAAATTCCGCTCTCAGAGGACCGAATTCCCAACTAAGATAAAAAAGTGTGTCATCCATGTAAAATTAAAGTACAATGTGTTATTCATTGATGTTAGAAAATAATAAAAAAATATTAGTGTATGAGCATGTTTTGACAAACATTTTTTATCAGTATTTCTAGAGAGAAAAATAAGAAAAAAAAATAGTAAATGCAACAAGTTAAAATTAATTTCTAAATAAATAAAAAATTAAAAAAAAATTATGAAAGATTTCTATATAAAGAGAAACTCATTTAAATTTTTTCCCCCAAAAAATACTTAAGAATTTATCTTTCCATTGTACTCTAAAACTAGAATTTGTAAGAAGTGGTAAACAAAAAAGGGAATCATGTTAAAGCAAACAAGAGAATGAGAAAGAGAGAAGACATTGATTAATTGAATTGCTTGTACAACAATTTATGTGATGGGCATGATGAATACTCAAAGAATTTTGTGGTTTCTTTTGAAGTTCTTGTTCACAGTCAAAGGTTGAAAGCTGATAATTGAAACTAAGAAAACTTTGAGGGTGGTGGGTGTCACTCACCATTATTATCGATCAACATTTTTTCCCGCTTTTATAATGAGCAAATGCCATAATTGAGTTTCGTGAGTGTTATACAGATAATATGTGTAACATAACGTGTAAGCAATATTGAATGGAAACACAAGTACATGATGATCACACTTTGGTGTTTCACATGTTTGGATCTTTTGTTTCTGTCTCAAAATTCCCTTCTCTTTAACTTCATTCATAAGAAGAACCCAATCACACAACCTTATATCTACTTATTGTTTCTAAAGATGGATTTTAATCACTGAATTTGAGAAGAAAAAAAGAAGTGAAAGTAAAGTTTTTTACCTATAAAATATTTAAAATAAAATAAAATTAATGAAATTAAATATTTCATACTAAAAATGAAAATATAGATTTATAATACTTATTATATCATTTTATGGGTTCTAATAATAATAATAATATCTTTTTACAATTTTTACTCCATATACAAAAGTTTTAA
>Ga0209389_1000578_pt1 | contig 22501 bp, 9 predicted proteins | sample CowpearedBW_FD_187526 | JGI IMG/M metagenome (GOLD analysis project Ga0209389, IMG submission 187526) | Root nodule microbial communities of legume samples collected from California, USA - Cow pea red BW (SPAdes) (version 2) | ecosystem: Host-associated > Plants > Roots > Nodule | place: USA...
GGAGGGAGATTGTGGTAGTTTGGTGTGGACGGCTGCCAGCACAATGGGTGGAGAACATGTGTGAAAGGACGTCAAGTTGTTGATGGAGTAAGGCGGAAGGGTTGTGAACCATTCCAGGGCAGGGCCCTTGAGGGTGGTGGGGAAGGCTTTGCAGAATACTGCGTCTTGGGACGTGTACAGGGCGACATGAGTGATATAGACTTTGAGGTGCTCGTCAGGGTCGGTCTCACCAGTATAGCGGTCCAAAGTGAAGGGTTCCCATTGGGCAGGTAGAGGGGTGTTGGCGATGAAGTCGGTGAAAGGGTGACGACGCCTGGGCTAGTGGGGAGGGAGCAGATGAGGTGGGATGGGATGGTTGATCATAGCGGGGAAGGTGGAGGTAAGATTGTGAGGGGGGATGTGGGCTGTTGGGAGGTATTGTGGAACATGTGTGGTGTGCAGGGTGGTGGGTATGTTGTAGGGGATCTGGGTGGTAGGGAGGGTGGCGGTAGGGGTTGGGGCTGCGGTATGTCCTGGTTGAGTGGATGGAAAGTGAGTGGGGTGGGTGAAGGGGATCGGTGTTTGTTGGGTGGTGGTGAAGGTGTGAGGGGTGGGGTTGTATTCGCTTTCTTCCTCTATGGGCTGGAAGGCTGGGGACCCTGCAGCCTCAGAGGCTTCTTTGGCCTTTCCCTTCAAGGTAGGATCAGCCTCAATCTTTCGCCTAAGGCGAGAGTTCTCTTGCCGCAGCTCCTCCATCTCATCAGCACTGCGCTTCTTCAGATCTGCCAGCTCTTGTTGCATCTTCGCTTGGCCATCCAGGATGGCGGTTAAGTCAGGGGTGATGCCAGCAGGTCCTGAGGGACCAGCATCTGCCTGCTTGTTGACTCCAGCTCTGCTGCGGGTGGAAACCATCTTCGGAGAAAAATGGGTACTAAAGGTGTTCGTCTTGTGCCCCACGGTGGGCGCTAATTGTTCCTGCAGAGAACAAACATATAAGTTAGGCACAAGCGTCACCTTACCCATGTAGTCCGCTATCTCCTCAGTTGGTCTCTTCCCGGTTGGTACATGTTGGTTTGGACCTAGGAGGGGTTACCTGCAGAAGGGACTCTGAAGCTCAAGTGAGTCAAAACTCTCAAAAGGTCAAATCTGTGATTAATGAATGCGTACCTTTAATTACTGGGGTCCACGTGTATTTATAGAGCATTAATTATGTCTAGTTATCCCATGGGCCGGGCCTTGGCTTGGGCTCTAGCTTGGGCTGTAAGTGGGCCTAGGCCCTAACCCATGCCCTTAGGACCTATTGAACACGGGGTGCTTCGATTTTACTAAGTATATTGAGGTTGTCGGCCTAAACCGACTACTATCCTTGGCGGTTTGTGTTGCTCATGTGCTATCTTAGGCAGGTTGTTCCTCTAGACGTCTAGGTTACCGGTTTTGGCCAGTTAGGCCAGCCTAGGCCGGTTACTTGAATGCTTTGGTATGGTGATCGTTTTATCATTATTTTGTTAAGTTGGCTTGGTGTGATACAATATATATAGTTAATTAATTGTGAATATTTTAATAACTTAAACGGGGACGTGTATTATGGCGGGGATATGTACATCCCCATACCCATCCCCATACCCAATTGAAAAAGTTGGAGATTCTCTATACCCATACCCATACCCAGTCAATGCGGGATTCTCCGTCAAAACGGTGACGGGTTCAGGCAATACCCACGAGGGCAGGTTTATTTGCCATCTCTACTTCTCAGCAAGGCGTTGCTGCTCATACTAGGTCGATTGTTCGGTCGATGTTACACATATTTTCATAATTTCTGAAGTGATCGCCACTTGGTCGGTTGATGGTTGGTTGTTGTTACACATATTTTCCTAATCTCCAAAGTGATCGCCACTTGCCTGACCGGTGATTGGTCAAAGTTTCACATTTTCACATGTCCAGCGTCGCAACTTGATTGCTAGGGGAATACAATCTCCCTAGCTAGTCGATGGTTGACAAGCCGACCAGCCCATATGGTACATAACTCTTTTCATGTTCTAAGACTTTGGCAACTCTTTTGAAAGCTTGTTAAGTATAATTTTTTATGCTAATAATAATGTCCATGTAAACCTAGAGAAATCATTGAATATGACCAATCCATAGAAGTTCCCATCAAGACTCATGGTTCTTGAAGGTCCAAATAGGTCCATGTGAAGCAATTCTAAAGGTCTTTCATTTGAAATACAACTTTTAGGTTTTAAAGAGACCTTAGTTTACTTTCCCTTTTGGCATGCTTCACACACTTTATTCTTCTCAAACTTAAATTTTGGTTGTCCTTCAACCAGTTGTTTTCTATTCAATTTTTGTAAATGTTGCATATGAATATGACAAAGTCTTCTATGCCATAACCATGAGCCATCTTTTTTTGTAAGAAAACAATGTATGTTATTTGATGCATGATGCAAATCAAACAAGTATATATTGTTAATTATTTCCCTATTAACACAGTGCTACCATATGCATCAAAGATAAGACAATGACTAAATTTAAACATTGTTTTATATCCCTTATCACAAAGTTGGCTTATACTTATCAGACTATGCTTTAATCCTTCAACTAAGAGTACGTTTTTCATGTTAAATGAGGATCCAATGCTTATAATTCCAAGTTCAAGTATTTTACCTTTGTTTTTTTTCTCCATAAGTTATAAATCCTTCATCCTTCAAACTCAACTAAAATTTTGTTTAATCACTTGTCATATGCCTTGAGCACCCATTATCTAGGTATCTAAAATCTTTCTTGTCACTCTTTATGACCTGCAAAACAGATTCATATTACAACATGGTTAATCATTTCTTGGTTCGTTTGGAATCAATTTCAAATATACCTTGGGTACATCATATTTTCTTGCTTTGCATTTCTTAGAAACAATTCATTTTCTCATACAATAATTACAAGCAGTAAAAGATATATCACTTGATTTGCTAGTGGAAAAGAAATTAGCAAACTTCTATACATTCTTTTCACTAAAGGAATTGTAACCAATTCCAGCCTTTCCAACAATACAATTTTGAGAGCTAAGAAAAGCTTCTAAATTCCTTTTTTCTCTTGTGAATCTAGCACAAGTTTTATAAGGTATCTGACTTTGTTTTCTAAAGTAGTGCAGTTTTCACAAGCCTGTGAAGTCCTTTTATTCTTACCAATTGTGTGATTTTTATAAATTAGATGGTGGGAAAAATTTGATGAAGTGGTTTTATAACATGCTGAATGTGAGTAATTATTACTATACACATGTGCGCTGAGTGAAAAACTTAACTTTATGAGTTATTTCAATTGTCTGGATATTATTTCTTATATTGATTGAGGATTAAAATGGATAAATTAATTCATGTTATGCTGTCGTGAACTCTGAAGCTACAATTATCATCTTTGTTGTGACACAATTAGGATTGAGAAGTCATGCGTTCTTGAAATGTTTTGATTAGTTGGTTTGAGTTTTCTAATCCATAATTCTAAACTTTCATGAGGAGATGAAAATGTTTAAGTTTGTGGTATTATGATAATTGACATTATCACGTTTTTATTTTTGTTTATTTTAATTTTTTATTGTTATTTTATTATTATCTTTTCATATATTTCAGGTTTCATTTAATAAATTTGAAAAAAAATATTTGGTTTACATTTTGAATATAAGTAAAAATATCAGAGATTTAGGAAGATTATCAACATAATCAGTGGAGTACTGAATATTAAAAGAATATCAACAAAATCAATTATCCATCAAGTTGGTTACTTCAATCAAGATGAATATTTGGTTTATATTTTGCAGAGTGAAAATCATAGAGATTGAGGAAGATTATCAACATAATCAATGGAGTACTAAATATTAAAAGAATATCAACAAAATTAGTTATCCACCAAGTTGGTTACTTCAATAACTAGACAGAATATTTGAAGAATATTTCAAAGATATTGAGCTTCAAAATATTAAAAGATATATATTCAAGATATTCCAATACAAAATCAAGTACAAAATTGTAAGCCTAGTCCAATTCAAAAGATCTATAAATAATGGGTCTAACAAAGGTGAAAGACACAACCCTTATAGGAATAAACAACCCTTTTAAGGAAAACCCCCTCTAGGGAGAGAGGGAGACACACTTGGAGAGAAAGAAACTTCTCTACACTTAAAGGTAAAAGGTCATTCTGAAGGCTGGAGGCATTCAATTTAAAAATAGTCTTGCATTCATTATGTCTAGGACTAGCTAACTCCCTCATTCACGAGGTTGGGTGTAATGTATGCTTAATTCTCTATGAATTCTTCATTCAATATAATCCTTTTCCACAATCTCTTATGTTTTATTCTTGTTTTAACTGCATAGTTTATGAATTTTGCTCATGCGGGAGTCTATATTGATCCAAAAGATAGTTTGGCAACTCAGATTAAGATCTTTAATTGCATTTTCTAGATATGGTGCATATGTGGAAGCACCGGTTGATCCAAAAAATAGTTTGGGAAACCTAAGATAAATCAACTATTGGTTTCACATGCTAGACGTAGATGTGGTCATTGGCCATTCTTAAGCATCAACATATTAATCATTAATGCAAACAAAATAGTAAATATTGCTAGACATAAAGTTTATATTATTTTAGTTTAGGCTTTTTATGGCGAAATCAAGGCATGTTACAAATGATGTGAGTATGAGAGACGAAAATAGGAATATATTGTTTAATGTTTTACTTTGAATGGAATTGTGAAACCCAATCCCGGTAGAGTTTTTATCTTATATTTTTCTCAATCAAGATTCATTGTTTTCTTTGTGTCAATTTTCTATTTATTTTTCATACTTAAATTTAAATTTAATTTTTATATAAACCAAGATGTTTTTTTTTCTATATACGTATATTAGTAAACAATCCATTAAATATAAAGAACATTAGTCCTTGTGGAGACAATACTTGGACTTGTCCACTGTATGACTTGTATGATTTGGTACACTTGCCAACATGTAACAAAAGAACTAGAAGGGTGTAACACCCTAGGCAAATATTAATTGATAAAGTAATATTTATAAGTAAAATAAATTTTCCTGTCTCATATCATTCTTGAGCACGGGAAAATTAAAAACTTTAACAATGGTAAAATAAAATACTTAATAAATACTTTATTACAAGTACAAATTCCAACTAGGAAATAAAAATTACAAAGTTCCAAAACCATATGTCCTTCTTAAATTTCCCCACAGCTAGCCCTCGCTCTTTCTCTACGTTTCACCATCCTCACCCTGGAATCACATTTGCTCCCGTGTGATAAGTCATACGATCATTGTCAAACATAAACAGAAAGGGTGAGCTTACAAAGGACTAAACATTCATAAGCAATAATATAAATCCTCACCCAAAATAACTTAACCGGTTTCTCATTTTTAAAGATCTTTGTATAAGAAGGTACATAAGCAACCCTAGTCTCATAATTTATATGATATTAGCACATACTCAACCATAGTCCTAGGGATTTCATGTGCTTACATGAACCTGTCCGCTCGTGGTCCAACCCTACGAACCTCCCCGCTCATAGTCTAACTCTACAAACCTCTCACTCGTAGTCCAACACACATGAACACATCCAGTTATGAACCTCCCAACTTATAACCCCTCAAGTGTGAGCACGAAACATACGAACCTCTCTACTCGTATCCCCACAAAAGAGTACATCCAATATGAACCTCCCCGTTTGTATTAATCACGCGTTACCAACTCCATTATGAACCTCCTCACTTGTAATCCATGCAAGCATATCCCAGACCAAAAACCACCACCATGAGGCATGCAAAACACACCACAATGCAAACTACCACTACACTATCACCTAACATAGCCTAAGCACTGCTAGACGAAGTTGCACCATAAACCACTTGGTAGTCCCAACATACCACCAAACGCCACTTGCTCCAGGGGCTTCCCTAGGTAACCTATCGCTTGGTGGTCTAATATAGACCATTGGATCGTCAGGCACTACACCAGTAGCATGGCAGCTTTTGGTTTTTGCACCCCAAAGCGGATTTTGACACACCAATCATACATGCACTCATCCAGAATACAGAATCGACATCTATATAATTTCAACAATACTCAAGTTATACTATCATACCTCATATGCATCAATCCCATATATATAATCACATGTATTCATAATTTTGGCTCATAGCAAATGTATGTAACTCCAAGGGCAATCCTTCATGTTCATAGTATAATTAACAATAGCATCCTTTAGATTACTTCAATAAATATTCCTATACAATAATATAACTAAATATAGCACTTCATAGCTCATTTACATCAATCCTAGCTATATTCACAAATATTCCACAATTTAAACCATGCCTTGGTTGACATTGACAAGAAATACAATATGCTCATAATAACTTCCAAAAACAAAAACTGCTACTATCTACAACTCATGCAAAATCCCATCTCACCTCCATAACACCTATTACCTTCATCTATTTCAATGTCTTATGCCCAATTTATATCAATATTTATAAACCCCACAGAAAACCCAACTCGTAACCAACACAGCCAAAATGCAAAGTGCATTTGTGCACTAGGTTGTCGCCTAGCCACAAGCATGGACCGCTAGGTGGTGCATCAATTTCTAGGAAAAACCAAGATTTTTCATACACCTGTGAGAAACCCTAAGACCCCATAAAAATGTGATCCAGACATCCAGTTGAACAAAACCATATCCAACCACTTTTCTAGCATACTTACATATTCAATTAACCTGTACAATTGCAAAATCACCAAAATTGTAATTTTCACATCATATTTCACATTCATTCCCAAACCCTTATTGAACCCTCATGTTCATATAATCATCCAATCATCAAATCATCATCAATAGTGGAATTTCTCAGTCAATTACATTAATAAACAATCAAGTAAAGGTAAAGGAATTTACCGAACATCCAAAGATATCACAAAACCCGTAAAAATGAAGAAAACGAACAAACCCAGTTCATGTCGCCTGGCGAGCCTTCATTGTCGCTAGGCGGTTTTGGGGCAGAAACCCATAAACTTCGAAAAACAACGTGAAATGGAGAAGAAATCATGCACCTAGTTTCAATATAGCACGAAACTCATAATTCAATTAAACACAAGTTAGTACAACTCCCCTTACATGGATTTCCTACTCCAATAGCACTCCTAAATTTCATCCAAAATTGATCCAACCCCTTGCCTCTTCCACAAAGAACTCTCCTTAGGTCAAGAATCTAGTGCCCTCAAAATTATTCTTAGCTGCCACCAGTATACCCATCTATGTATACATGCAAAAGAACAAAATGAATTAAAATATCACACAAATGGCATATACAGGATTCAAACCCAAGACCTCTCAACACCACCCAACACGCTCACCAACTTGAGCTACCATTGCTCATCTGTTATGACTTAACAAACTAATTCTCTTAGAGGTACTTCCAATCCAGAATTATCCAACCAATACACTCAACAACTTGAGCTACCATTGCTCATCTGTTATGACTTAACAAACTAATTCTCTTAGAGGTACTTCCAATCCACAATTATCCAACCAACACACTCAACAAGTTGAGCTACCATTGCTCCTTTGTTATGAATTAACAAATTAATTCTCTTAGAGGTACTTCCAATCCACAAATTATTGCTAATTAAATATTTATTATTTATTTAAATTTGTTGGGTCTTACATAGAGAAGGAAGAGCAAGAAAAAAAAGAGAAAGAGGAGGAGGAAAGAAGAGACTATGAAGACAAAAAGAGAAGAGAAAGGGATTAGAAAGAAATGGGAGAAAAAGAAGAGATTGAGGGAAGAGAAAAAGAGAAAGCGTTATTGAAGGCAGACAACACTCCCTCAATAATAATTGAAACCAAGATGATAAAGGGAGTTTTACAATCTTTGAACTTTTCTTAATTTATCATTAATTCATCTTTTTTAAATTCAACTTTCATTCATGAGAATTTTTCAAATTCACCTCCTTCTTTCGTTGTTTTAAACTCCTCATTGGATTTTTCAAAGTCACACTTTGAGTTGATGTTACCTTCTAGGTTACAATTAACAAAAAGTAGACAAAAACACTTTTTGTAAATAGGCCTTCAAAGTTCATAAGGAAATTCTTTCAAAATTAACATAAGGCCTTCTTATAATTTTTCATTTAGATATATTTTGTCGGTAGTACAAAAATCTATTGAATTTTTGTTTGATGACTATTGCAAATGGATCTTTGATCTAGTAGGAATGTTGCTAATAAGAAAACATGAAGATTTAAGGGAAAATCCTTTTAATAATGGAGGGTATGATGGCAAATGCATCACTCATGGCCAAATACACTCAAAAAGAGTTGAACTCATCTATGAAAGATGAGTCCAAACTCTTTGATCTTTGACATAGAAGACCAATAATAAGAATGTTGCCATAAGAAAACATGAAGATTTGAGGGAAAATTCTTTTAATAATGGAGGGTATGATGGCAAATGCTTCACCCATGGCCAAACACACTCAAAAAGAGTTGAAGTCATATGTGAAAGATGACTCCAAACTCTTATCAACTTGGATTATATATCAATGTTTTTAGTTGAATAAATTTATTTTGAATCTTGTATTATTAACTTAGTAGTATAGAATTTTCTTTTTGACGTTATATAATGTGCCAACTATTTATTTAAATTCAATCATTTTTTAATTAAATTAATTATCTACATTTTAAAAAAAACACCCACCGCGTAATACATGTATTTTTACTAGTGACATAGGAAAGATAATTTTTTTAAAACATTATTCATTACATCAATATATATATATATTATTTGTAGTTTTTTTTCTGATTTTTTATCCTGCAAAGTGATCGCTAAAGTAACAAACTATGTGCCACACAAGTTCCCATCTAACAACAATTTATAAAAAATGAATAGTGCGAGTTCGTTTGGCTTTTGACTCGAAGTTCAGTTTAGGCAAAGGTGACAAGAAAAAATAAAACAGCATCATCTTTCTGTTTTTAATTGAAAAGTTGTAACGCACACGAATATTATGGATCATTATAAAATTATTTCCTTATAAATCAACCTTATTATAAAATTATTTTCCTTTTATACAGTGTTCGGTATATTTTTCTGTTAGAATTTTAAATCTTGATTTAGGTGAACCCCGCAAAAGATAAGTTATTCAAGTCGTGCTTTAGGGCTTTATAAATTGAAAGCGAAACATGCACCGTATCCAAAACTCATTCCTAAGATAGAATCAAAATAAAAGTTCGAGTCAAAATTAAACAAGAATATATACTTTATGGCTAAAGTTATTAAACAGCAGTTCCAAAGTTTTATTAATTTAAACAAATAATTAACTACGCAAATGCCAAAAATTATGTTTGAACTAATTTAAAACGCAACCCAATAAATATAGTAAGATTAATTTATTAAAGTAATAATTAAAAAAAACATAAAAACCATATCACATAATCTCAAAACTAGAAAACAAAAAAAATATTTTAAATATAAGTCCAACTTAATATATGTTTTAAACGAATTAAAAATTTGTTGATACTGTCAAAAACTAGATGCCTAATCATATTTTATGTACCCATAAAGTTTAAATATGAAACCATATTTGAGGTCAAGTGCAATATCATTCTCTACCCCTAACTTATTAACTTATAAAATTAAGTAGATTAAGTAAGTTTGAAACTTAGTAATTGGATGTGAACTTAATTTTAATTAATTCAAGGTATAATTAGTGATTTGGTATCCAATATTTTGATTAAGTTTAATTTGGTTCCATACTTTTGGTTTGTTCAATTATCCCAATTATTTAAAAGGATTTAATTTGGTCATCTCCGTTAAGTTGGAGTTAACACCATGTCCGTACAGGACACGTGTCAAGCGATGAAATTTTTAATTTTTTTAATTTTTTTTTTCAAAATTTTTAATTTTTTTAATTTTTTTTTTCAAAAAATTTAAAAACTTTCACATGCCAGTTTATCATCATGCCACGTGGCAGCTTACAATCATGACACAGTGGTAATAGTTGTTCTCAATTTAGTCTTCTATTTAAATTTTTGATTCAATTTAGTATCCCAATTCTTTAAAATGATCAAATTTTCTCCTTTTCAATTTAAAACCAAATTAGTAACTAAGTTTAATTATAAATTTTATATATATGTTAAAATAATTGTTTTTAATTTATACATCAAATCACTACACCTAAATATTCAAATTATTTTACTTTTTACAAGTGTAAAAAATTTCAAGTGTAAAAAATTGCAAAGGTAAAAAATGTAAAAAATAAAATAATTTAAGTATTTAGGTGAAATGATTTGATGTATATATTAAAAAAGTTATTGTAACATGTATATGTAAGTTGTAATTAAACTTATTTACTAATTTGGTCTCAAATTCGAGAGGACAAAATTGGATCATTTTAAAGAATTGGGATACTAAATTGAACCAAAAATTTAAATAGAGGACTAAATTGAAAACAACTATTACTACTGCCACGTGTCATGATTGTAAGCTGCCATGTGGCACGACGGTAAACTGACACGTCGCAGTTTATAAATTTTTACAAAAAAATTAAAAAGTTTTAAAAAATTCTAAAAAAATTTAAAAATTTCACGGTTTGAGACGTGTCCTGTACGAACACAGTGTTAACTCCAACTTAACGGAAAGGAACGACTTGAATCTTTTTAGATAATTGAAGTACTAAATTGAACAAACCAAAAATATAGATACCAAATTGAACTTAACCAAAAAATTGGAGTACCAAATCAGTAATTATACCTTAATTCAATTAACATTAATTAATTTAAATAGATAATGTAACATAGGTAGAAACTGGTTATGCTCATTCTATTACTAACACAGGGTAGATATGTACTTTTTCTTTTTAAATATGAGTTTGACCGCTGTAAAAATTTGTTTTGAATTAAAATTATACTCAGTGATATGTTTTATTGAAAAACATATATAAACAAAATAATAAATCTAATCACACTTACCCATCACATAAATTGTTTAAGACTGATATTAACTAAAATAAGAATTCTTTAAAAAACATACATCTTTATCCAATCATAAATGAGAAAGAAATTTAACAGCTAAAATAATTAAGAAATGATAGAAAAAAAGGTAACACAGAAGGAAAAATAAAAACATTTAATGAAAGTAATCGAACACTTGTGCTATTTTATTGAATCAACATGTTAGACCAAATTTCAAAAAAAAAATTTCTCTTGGAAATAACAATTGAATTTTGAAAATTATTTTATTTATTTAATAAAAATATAAAAATTAATTAGTTGAAATAAAACTAAATTTGAATATGTGACATCCCATTTAAATAGATTAAATCTACTGTTATAAAACATCACATAATTATAGTAGTAAAAGAGCAATCAGATGAACAGTATGCATGAGGATCCACTATTCCAGTCATCCATGAAAGTGCTTAAAAGATATCAAAGCACACCAAGGATGCCATACAAAACACACTAAACAAAAGTTTTACAGTTTGCAAAAGAGATACTCCAAGAGCAGGGAATTACAAAAAGGCATTAGGGCTATAAAACTGCTCCTAAGAGCCACATACAACAGGCCATCTAAATTGCACCGCTGCCACCATCAGATCTACCTTCAACATTTCCCCCATCTGCTCCCACTAATAAGGTGATCATCGCAAAAGAGAAAGCAAGACAAGAACATAGACAAAAATGAAAGGGTAAGCTAGTGTAAAATAAGTTTCAACATATTATAGTGAATAGATACTTAAAATAGTTCTCAAGCATGCAACACAGTAGTCATAAAATCATGTTATAACAACCAAGCAGGACATTATGACTCAATTATCCGGATATATATAATAAGATTGGATTCATTGGACGCTTGCACTTGTGGTGGCCTCTATTGCTCTACAAAGCCATTGCCAATGGGTTTCACCTTACCACACACAAGGTTAGCCTTCAAGCATCTAAGGCCATTATCCAGCCAAAGACTAGCACCTCTCGTTACTCTCACCTCTTGGATAAGCTTGCTCTACATGAGACTGACTGATCCTTTAGATTTTCGAGATGCAATCCTTACTTGAATCCTTATCTTAATTATATACACTACACACCACCATGAAATCTCCCCACGAGACTCATGGAATTCGCCTATCTCACACCAATTTCATGTTTTGTCATACCATAACCACCACTTTTACCTCAAACATCCAATTCTCATGTTATCACACCACTAACCAACAATTCCATGCCATAACTCATTCCAATCGTACCAATTTCAGTGCACATAGATCAAGTAACCATGCATATTCATGACATATAGCTAATCCATGGATAAATTAAAGAAAACATAATCAAACCTGCACCTTTCTCGCTTAGGCTAAGAGCCTTCGCCCAAGCGACAACGACTGTCTCGCTTAAGCTAGGCATCCTCGCTTGATCAAGACCTACAACAGTGACACTCTACGAGCTCTCGCTTGGGCGAGACCATCTCGCCTGGGCGAGATCACCACTCGTCCAAAACCAAAGTTCCTCGCCTGGACGACGACGCGAGCAGAGAGCACAACTGGTTTCCTCGAGTGCTCGCTTGGGCGAGCCATTCTCGCCTGAGCAAGACTATGCGTCGCTCAAAACAAGAGTTGGTCGCCTGAGCGAGAAGCTCGAGCTGAACCAGGGCAAGTTTCAGCTACTCTGGCCTAGGCGAGACGAGCTCGTTTGGGCGAGAATGACAATACTCGCCACTATTACGCACATGAAGCAGAAACACAACTCAAAATAACATACAAGAATGCAAGCAAGCCAGTTTCATACGATCCAAAATATCATTCAAGCATCCAAAAACATTCAACAAACCGAAAACATGGAGAAATGACTTTAAATCGTTAAAACCTAGCTTCCCTTACCTTAAATGAGGATAGTAGAGTGGAACAGTGACTTAAAGAACGCAACCAAGGGGCACCACAACTCCAAGAATTAGGGTAGTAAGCTAAAACGTGAAACCAAGACAAAACAAGGGCAGGAGGTTAAACCCCAACCAATCCAACGTACTCAACCGATGAAAGGGAAAAACAGACCGGAAATCCTAAGGTTCAACTTACTTGGGGTTGGCCTGGACTTAGCTAGCTTGAAGATGAGAGGATTCCTCTGTGCCCTAGCAAAGCTTCTACAGCAGTAGAGAGAGGGAAGATAGAGGAATAACTTTCTGAAAAAAAATGAGACAAGTGAGAGTGTAAGGGGCTGAACAGAGTATTGGGAGTCCTCTAGTGGGCTGGCCTTGGGCCTACGAAAAGGGTCAGGCTCATACTCATATAAACTGAAAATGAGGCTTAGAGAATGTGCTAAATATAATATGAAATTTGAGATTTATTAATTAAAACGTATTTTAAAAAACTTAAAATAAATTTATTAATTTTTATAATAATTATCTTAAAAATTGTGCACCCAATAATTTACAACCAAATAATATAATATAATTCATTGAACTTATATTTATTTTTTTTTCTTTACCTTCATTTTAATTATTGTAAATTTATTTATTTTTCTTCAGTTATACAAATATCATATTAATATTAGGTAAACAATTAACTTTTTTTTTGTTAATTATAAGTATGGATAGAAATATGAATAAGTGGTTTAGAGTTATATATAACATGTATAAGTCCTTTAACTTTTAAGTCTACATTTTTTTATATAAATATAGGGTTAAATATGTTTAGTCCATAAAATTAAATTTAAAATTAGATTTTCTTTCTTTTTATGATATAATCTGGTCCCTAAACTTTTAAAATAAATGGATATAGTTCGTTTAATCCAACGACATCAATTTTTTTAGACTTGTTAAACTCTATTTCAAGCAATTATTTAGTTAGAACCTGTCAAATGGTGTAAACGGCTCAAATACAAATCTAAAATGTGTTTGACATGTTAAAAAGAAAAAAATTAACTCAATTGGATTAAAGATGGCTCATAGGTTTGAAATATTTAAAGCAAACTTAAAAATGTGTTTATGAAAACTATTCTTTTTAGGCCTAAAGTAATTAGTAGTAAAAAAAATTGAAACATTTTTTTTTCTTGGAGACGTAAAACAATTAGTACTAATTTTTTTAAAATTATTTTCTTGGAGGTCTAAAATAAGTATTTTACTTGCTTGGGCTCTGAGAGGACTTTGATCGAATTAAAAGAATTATATCTATTTATTTTTTAAGTTTAAAAATCAAAATGTTTTAATGTTTGAGACATAAACGAATTCTAATTTTTGGTCTAAATTTAGGAATTCAAAATGTATTTAACTCTAAAATTTATTATTGATAATAATAGTTATATTTAACTCTAGCATACATACAACGTTATCACGCTTGTGTATCCACATTTTTTAAATATGAATGATAATATGTTAGTAGGTGATAATAGTATAATGTTATTAAGTTAATATATAAAATAAATTTATATTTATTAAAAATGAATTGAAATATTAAAAATAAAGTGAAATAAATAGAGAAATTAATTATTGATGAATAAAAGTAAAAAAGATAAACAATTATATAGAAAATAGGTAAAAATAACCGTTAATTTTAAAAAATTTAATAAATAATTATATTGTAAAAGGTAAAATTGATATTATAAAATGTGGACACAAAAGAGGAAATTCTCTTTATATATTTTGTTATAGATTGTTATTATTATTATTATTTGTTTTAGATGCGTCTGTTAAGTGTAACACTCTTTTTTCTAAAATATAGAATGTGACTTTAATTAAGTAACTAAAGAAAACTTAAATACAATTTTGTTTATTTAAATTGAGATATTAAATATGTTTTTAGTATTTACTATCCTTTCTTGTTAATGTTTTTCTTCCTTTATTAGGTTTTCTATTTTCTGTTAAAGGTTAATTTTGATCTTCGAATTAAACCATATCAATGACAAATATTGAGTAATTAATTTGTTGTTTAAAACTTTTAATTGAAATGATTAAAAGAACAAAAATTTTAATTTAAAGAGGAAAATAAATAGAATTACAAAGAGATTTTCATCCACTAAAAATAAAGTAAAAAATTCTAATATATAGCAATGTAGACCTCAAATTAAAAATTGATTTAGAAATTTGAAATTAAAATTAAAATTCATTATGCAATAGAAAATCTAAAGTTAGTTTATTATAATTCGATGCTAAAAATGGAGAGTAAAAGGGAGAAAGAGGAGACAGGAAAAGGTTGGGTCACGTGAGGGAAAAGAAAGACAGAGTTAGAAAGGAATGAGAATGAGATGTAAAGGGAGAAAGAAGGGTCATCACATCGTAGCGATATCGCGAATCGCCTTGCTTTGCCTCAAAAGCTGACTCCACCACACAACTAGACAAGTTCAAAAGTTGCTTTGCACCGTTTTCAAATCAATGTAATGTGCCTTCCATAAATAAAATAAAGATCTTCCAAGTGGATTCCAGACATCTCACCTCTTCCATGCTACCCCAGGCCACAAACTTTTCTTTCACCCGAACTATTATATATAAATTCAAGCCTTTAAGTTATGTTACCACTTTAAATATTTTATCTCTAAAATTACTAAGTGTGAGGTATTTCATTTTTTAATTTAAAATTATAAAATTAAATATTTTTAGCTAAGTTTTTATTACAAAATTGTGATATGAAATTTTTAAAATATTTGTATTTTTATCTAAGTACTTTATTATTTATACTTTTGTACATGTGATCGTTATTTTTATCTTTTTATTTCTAAATTAACTTAGTTTATTTGTTTTTTAGTTTCTTCTTCAATTAATTGGTCGATTCAATAATTTTTTTCAAAAATTGTAATGTCTCATTTAATAAATAAACATAATTAAACGAAACATCACACATAATAATATAAAGGGCATTGTCATAGAGTGGAAATGTCACTCCTTACAGTTATCCAAAATACCAAGAGAGAAAGAATAAGGCACACCACAATGTCACTAACAAAACGAACTAAAGGTTTAACGGTACCCAAAATACATGCTCATGGGCAAGATAATACGTAGGTCACAATGCCTTAAAAAAAAACTTGGAGTAATGAGGTCCAACCCAAGGTAAGTTATGCAACGGAGTTTCCATCCCCTTGTTGACCACGAGGAGTTCCCATATCTGCTCACATCAATAAATTGATGATCATCGCAAAAAGAGAAAATCACACATAGAGCACACAAGCAAACAGAAAGGGTAAGCTAGAGTGAAAAGGGTTTATCATACAATTGAGCATACAATTTAAAAGTCAAAGATACATAAATCAACCAAGCATGTGATGACCAAGAGGCAACACTCTAAGACTCAATTATCTGGATACATATAATAAGTTGGATTCACTGAATGCTTGCACTTGTGGTGGCCTTTACTACTCTGCAGAGCCATTGCCAATGGATTTCAACCTACCACGCACAAGGTTAGCCTTCAAACATCTAAGGTCATTATCCTGCCAAAGACTAGGGTCTCCTACTACTCTCACCACTTGAGTTAGTACGTTCTACGTGAGACTCACTGGCTCTTTAGAGTTTCAGGGTGCAATCCTTACTTGAATCCTCACTAAATTATATAATGAGGCACCACCACGAAACCTTCGTGGGATTACGTCCAAACCATGAGGCACCACCATGAGCTCTCACTAAAAGGGGTCATGAAATTACGTCCTGACCATGAGGCACTACCATGAACCCTTCGTGAAATTACATCCTAACCATGAGGCACCACCATGAGATCTCACCATCAGTGAAGTACTTAGAGAGGAACTTCCTTCTAAAAGCTTCCCAAGTGACTGACTTCTGCCTCTCTTCCATAATGGACTTCATGTTGATCCATCAGTGTTCTGCCTCCCCCGTGAGCATGTACACTAAGAAGGCCAACCTGTTTTCCTTTGGGCACATCTTTGCATCAAATATCCTTTCCATATCTTTCAAGCACTGGTCTACGACATCAGGATTGGTCTTATCGTTGAGTTTCACAGGGTGGTGCTTCAAAAAGTCCTTCAAACTCCATTCCCGAGGTGGAGGTCATGGTTCGGGGCGTAAATAGGGGCAATGGTCCTGTTCTCCTCTAACTGTCGGAGGGCCTCCATGTGTTGCCTATGAGCAGCCTCAACAACCACCCTTGTAACCTCCATCTATTGCATCACCAATTGTTATTGCTTCATCGATGCTTCCTAGCGCTGCATCGACACTTCATGTTGTTGCATCATATTGTTACTTTGTTGAGTCAAGGTTGTCACCATAGCCTTTATCGCCCTTGCAATATCTGATGCATCATCATAAGGAGGTTGAGGATTTCTATGAGGAGGTGCCATTTCACTGGCTACACAAGAAAACCATCAATCAGACATGATTAGACAAGAAACTTAGCTAACAACGCTAGGAAGACACAACGAAAGCTAAGCAGGCACACAAGTCCATAGATTCTAAGGAACGACCGCTCTGATACCATAAATGTAACGTCGCATTTAATAAATAAACGTAATTAAATGAAACATCACACAAAATAATATAACGGACATTCTCAGGGAGTGGAAATGTCACTCCTTATAGTTATCCAAAATACCTAGAGAGAGAAAGACTAAGGCACACTACGATGCCATTAACAAAACGAACTAAAGGTTTAACGGTACCCAAAATGCATGCTCATGGGCAAGATAATACGTAGGCCACATGCCTTAAAAGAAAAACTCGGAGTAATGAGGTCCAACCCAAGGTAAGTTACACAACGGACTTTCCATCCCCTTGTTGACCACGAGGAGTTCCCACATCTGCTCACATCAATAAATTGATGATCATCGCAAAAGGAGAAAACCACACATAGACCACACAAGCAAACAGAAAGGATAAGCTAGAGTGAAAAAGGTTTATCATACAATTGACCGTATAATTTAAAAGTCAAAGATACATAAATCAACCAAGCATGTGATGACCAACAAGCAAGACTCTAAGACTCAATTATCCAGATACATATAATCATTCGGATTCACTGAATGCTTACACTTGTGGTAGCCTCTACCGCTCTACAGAGCCATTGCCAATGGTTTCACCCTACCACGCACAAGGTTAGCCTTCAAACATCTAAGGCCATTATTCTGCTAAAGACTAGGGCCTCCTACTACTTTTACCACTTGAGTTAGTACGTTCTATGTGAGACTCACTAACTCTTTAGAGTTTCAGGATGCAATCCTTACTTAAATCCTTACTAAATTATATAATGAGGCACCACCATGAAACCTTCGTGGAATTACGTCCAAATCATGAGGCACCACCATGAGCTCCCACTAAAAGGGGTCATGGAATTACGTCCTGACCATGAGGCACCACCACGAAACCTTCGTGAAATTACCTCCTGACCATGAGGCACCACCATGAGATCTCAGAATGAGATTCAAGGAATTACGTCCTAAACCATACCAAAAATCATGTCTCACCAACCAACATAAAGTTATCATGCATACCAATCTCATGCCAATATATATAACCAAGCATCCAATCATGCTTCGTACACAAATCATACCAGGCTCATTCAATTCCATTCTCATAAATTACATAATACATGCATATTCACACCCTTCATGTTTTAAATAGAGCAAACCAGCCAATCATGCAACCAACAACTATTATATAAGAAATCAACACATCCTACGCCAGGTCTCGCTCAAGCTAGGAGCCCTCGCTTAGGCAAGAGGAGTGGTCTCGCTCAAGTTGTAGGCTCTCGCTTAGGCGAGACTGTGAACAAAGCGAGATGGTTCTTCACTCAAAAACGCAGCCTTTCGCCTAAACGAGTGCTCGAGCAGAAGTCTGGGCGAGCTTCTGCTATTAGGCAAGACGAGCTCGCTTGGGCGAAAATATCAATTCTCGTCCCCTGTTCACGCATACATGGCAACACACCAATCCAAAACAATATTCAATTCATTTTCATACGAACCCAAGAATCATCCAGGCATATTAATCATGTAACAGAAGTAAAACAACCAACATACTACAAAAATGTGAAAACCCTAGCTTCCCGTATTTGGAAAATGCTAGCTAAAAGACTCTGACACCTAAGTCAACTAACACAACAACTCTAGAAGCATATTTGAGAGGTGATAAGGAAATGGAATCGAGCTCGCTTGAAGATGAATGAGGTCCAATATTTTTAGTAGATATGTCATTGCCAATATTTTTTCTTTTGATTTATGCATTCATAATTTTTCATTATATTTTGCTTTAATATTGTACAAGTTTATTTTACACCTAATTCTGGCCTTCTCTTTAAGGACATTCATTCTACTATTCGCGATACCCTATTATAGGGAGTAAAAAAATGGGTGTAAAAAAATTATAGTTGTCAAATGGGTGTAAAAATATTTTAGGTGTCAAATGAGTGTAAAAATATTTTAGGTGTAAAGTGGGTGTAAAAATATTTTAGGTGTCAAATGAGCGCAAAATATTTTAGGTATCAAGTCGAAGTAAAAAAATTATAAGTGTCAAATGGGTGTAAAAAAATTACTGTTGTCAAATGGGTGAAAAAAATTTGAGGTGTCAAATGGGAGTAAAAAAATTTCTAGGTGTCAAATGGGTGTAAGTATTTTAGGTATCAAATGGGTGTAAAAAAATTTAGGTGTCAAATGGGTGTAAAAAAATTTAGGTGTCAAATGGGTGAAAAAAAATTTTAAGGTGTCAAATGGGTGTAAAAACATTCTAGTTGTCAAATGGGTGTAAAAGTATTTTAGATTTCAAATTTGTGTAAAAATAAATCATAAACATAATAGTTTTCGTGATTTGTTTAGTGTATGTCTGACTGCTCATGTCGAGTGATTGGACAAACACTTAAACAAATGAGAAAAACTAGAAAGGAGTCTCATTAATTACCCTCAAGTACAATATTGAAATGACTAGAAAAGTGCCTTAAGGAGAAGGCACATCCCCTCTTATAACCATAAGGAGCTTATAAACAATCTCCAAAGACTTTATCAAAAAGGGCATGAGTGTAGAGGAGTATAGGCAAAATAAGGAGTTATATATGATAAAGGTCACTACAATAAAATCTTCAATTAGAAACCAACTTTAGAAACCTAAAATAGTTAGTCGCTAAAATGGAAAATTTAGATACCAATTGACAAAAGTAAAACTTATTGGTTACTAAAATAGTCACTATTATGAATAAAAAATTATAATTGGTCACTAATTAATTAGAGACCAATTTAGAAACTAAATCATTTTGGTAGCTAAACCCTAGGTAGCTAATTTTTAGTAACCAATTTCCTTTAGTAGCCAAACCATGGTAGCTAATTTTAAAGACCAATTTAGTAACCAATTATAGTTTTTTATTCATAATAGTAACTATTTTAGTAACTAATAATTTTTAGTTTTGTAAATTAGTATCTAAATTGCTTACTTTAGTTACTAATCATTATTGGTCACTAAAATTGATCACTATGTAGAAAATTTCTTGAAGTGGGTAGGGAATACAGAGGGGGAAGAGACAACCATCTCTTGGTTCTTTAGTGGTCTCAATCTTGACATAAGAGATAAAGTAGATTTGTTGCCCTACCAAGATCTAAATAACATGGTAAATTTTTTATAAAGGTAGAGAAACAAAACTTGAGAAAAGGTTTAAAAAGTACCTACTCTAGCTCATATGGTTAGAAAGACTATAAAAGGGAGGGGAATAAAGATGTAGAGAAAGAACCCTCCAAGAGCTTAGGGAAAGAGAAGGAGAAAGAAAAACCAAAGGAGGTAACATCATCACGCAAACATATTAGTGATATAAAATGCTTCAAGTGTCTTGGTAGAGGTCATGTTAGATTTCAATGCCCCACAAAAGAAGACCATGATTCTAAGACGTGTTGATAGATATAATAGTCAAGATGAAGAGAGTTATAATGAAAGTGAGAATTCATGTAAGGATAAAGGTGAGGATGCCTACCCTTGTAATGGATGCCTTCTTATGATGAGAAGGATCTTCAACAATCAACCTAGGCTTCAAGAACTAACTTAAAGAGAGAACATCTTTCACACAAGATGCAAAGTTTTAGAAAATACTTGTTCTCTCATTGTGGATAGTGGTTCATGTTGCAATTGTTGTAGTACTTCATTGACAAGGATAGAAAGTTTGTGTTTCGTCCACCCCTCTAACACCCTCTTAGGTGGTAGAGGATCAACTACAAATGAGAAATAAGAGAGATAAAGAAAGAGATAAAAATAAAACTAAAGAAACTTCTACATACTTAAGTGAAATCAAATGTTCAAAGTGTCAAAGTAGAAAACACAAGTCAAATGAATGCCCTAACAAAAGAGTCCTCATGTTAAGGGCCAAAACCTTTTGTAAAGAGCCAAAAGAGGTCAACTTTCATTCATCCCCTAAGGAAGAAGAAAGACAAGACCGATATTGACCTTGTGTTGGAAAAGGAAGTCATTCCAAAAATATATGGATTCAACACAAGGAAAACAAAGAATTAAAAGAAAATGCTCCTAAAACAATACCATTATCATTCATTAAGTAAAAGGTGTATGATCATTGGGAGTGATGAGGCTCCTTGGACGAACTTGATGGAACGAAGAGTTTGCATGGATCGATTTACCTGAATTTCCTAAATAATACATTTTTTTTCTTTTATGTGTGATTATGTTTAAATGGATGTTCTCAATATCATTGACTCAAATAATTTTTGGGTCAAACATTTGACTATCGCTACTTCTTTTTAATATTTTTATCTATTGTTATTTTTGCTACATAAGAAAGTTTGATTCTCAATTTTAAGTGTTCAAGTGCATAAAATCTTAATTGATTGGGTAACATAAAAAACTTATGATCTTTTTTACTATCTTTGATCATTAGTTTTCTTTTTTTAAAAAAAAATTGAAGAACCTTTGTTTTACTTAAACAATTTTCATTATCTTAGTGGTTTGATGGTTCGATATTTGACAAGTTTTCTTAGATATCTAAAGTATTTTACATCTTATTATATCCTTAATTATACTTTGTTTTGTATGATTTTGTTCAAAGGTGTATTAAATCATTTCTAAGACATCCATTTGATATTTTTTAATTCTTTTTAATATTTTGATTTCTAAGACATCCATTTGATATTTTTTTACTTCTTTTTAATATTTTGATTTGTTGATTATTTTGATCTGGTAGAAAAGAAAATATATTCTTCTAGTATTGAATAGTTTGATAATATTGTGATTCCTTTGCTGTTTTTTATTTTATTTTTTCTAGAAATGATTTAATTGATATTTGCAACAATAAAAAAGTGGATTTGGGTAACACATTTTTTTCTTTTGTGTGTGGTTATGTTTAAATAGATGTTCACAATGTCATTGACTCAAATAGTTTTTGGGCCAAACATTTGATTATCCCTACTTCTATTTAATATTTTTATTTATTGTTACTTTTGTTACATGAGAAAGTTTGACTTTCAATTTTAAGTGTTCAACTGCATAAATTCTTAATTAATTTTGTAACATAAAAACTTATCATCTTCTTTACATCTTCGATCATTAGTTTTTTTTTTTTTTTAATTT
>Ga0209389_1000580_pt1 | contig 22439 bp, 14 predicted proteins | sample CowpearedBW_FD_187526 | JGI IMG/M metagenome (GOLD analysis project Ga0209389, IMG submission 187526) | Root nodule microbial communities of legume samples collected from California, USA - Cow pea red BW (SPAdes) (version 2) | ecosystem: Host-associated > Plants > Roots > Nodule | place: USA...
GTAGTTTATGTGGGCAAAATATTTAGGAAATTAAGAACACAATATAACTTTAAAAACCTTAATAGTTAGAAGTCGATCCCCAACCCATTTGCCTTATACCCTTTCACAACACAGGCCACAAAGGGCAATTTGTCATAAAGCTTTTTCGTATACATGGGAGTAACATTTTTTATGTCACCCCCTTCCACCAAACCTGCATTTTGCATTATTTAGGCCAGTCATATTTTATCAGTCATGAGTCATGACAACATGTTCGTAGCATATATGTATAATAGAGTCTTTCAATCATAAATTACCGTGGTGTTTTATGAACACGGTCGCCCATTTCCAAGCATTTGATTCAAAGTCTCGAGCAAATGTTGTTGCAACAATGTCCTCCATAAATTGTTGCGTGGACTGCGCTATTCCTGCCTCACGGTTCATGATCATAGCTTGATAATTTCCTGCTGGACTAGGGATAAAAGACGTACTTCCACTGCACTATCGCATGAAGCTTTGCAACTCTGCTTCGTCTACTTCAAGAGGCTCCCATGGTTCCATTTTCTCTGATGCAAAATCACACAACGTTCTAATTCCAGCTGAAGAAAACCCATTAAGTGGGTCTGATGCAAAGTTGTTGACGAAAATACCCTTGCAAAGTGGTAATTTAAGTGACATGACATTTTCCCACTCCAAAGACTGTCCCGTTGCATTTCTTCTGTGACTTTTTAAACAAGCCACACACACTCGTCCCGTCAGCCATCAACATTTAATTGCATTCATTGCAATGAAGGGCATGGTCTGAATTTTCAGGTTACAAAAAATTTAAAAAAATAAAACACCTTTAAAGCCACTAAAAGCATATTGAACCTGGAATTAATGTTCAGCTGGTAACAGTGGCAAAGAATTTGGACAACATTGAAGATGTTAAAGAAGAAGTTAATACGACCATTAACTTTAACCAACAACCAACTTCGACCACTTATAATGGTGTGTTATTCTCTTCTTAAAGTCTTCCATTGACGTTATACTTCATGAATATGTATTTTATTTTGTGAAATTTTCTGAAATCCAATCTTAAGCTTAGTAAAATTTATTTTCTAAAATGCAATGCTACCCTTTACATGAATCACAAACACAATTCTTTAATTATTCCAATAAATAAAATACCGTAACTCATTAAATGACCATAAGGATGTTGAATGTATGGTTGAACTTAACTGAATGTGAATTTAATTTGATGAACAAATGCAAAATGGGGAACAAGATGACCCAATATGCTTGGATGATATTGCTTTACTTAAGGAAGAATATGGTCTAGGTACATCTGATGGAGATGATACGTATGATAAGGCCTAAGTCATTAACAACAGTCAAGAGGGTGTTGTGCCCACTGTTAGAATGCAATTTGAAAGTGCAGAAGACGTTAAGAGTTTCTACAAGCAACATGCTGTGAGATGTGGTTCATGATCACAATCATGACATTAATCCAACAAAATCGAGGTTAATACGTGGGAATAAAAGATTGAATTTACATGCAAAGCGAACACTTGATATTAACGACGAGGTTGTTGTACATTTGAACAAGACATTTAGGTCGTTGGTTAGTCATGTGGGAGGTTTTGACAACTTACAGTTTCTTGAGCGTGATGCTAGGAGCTACATCGAGCAGCAAAGACGAGCATTTGGCAAGGAGGGAGATGGGTAGGCTTTGATGCAACATTTCTCCAGAATGAGAGAGTTGAATAATTCCTTCTATTATGAAATTGAACTGATGCTGAAAATAGAATCATTAATGTCTTTTAGGCAGATGCAAGGAGTAGATCCACGTTAGTGGACTTTGGTGATGTAATCTCATTCGATACTACATACCTAACCAATAAATACAACATGTCATTCGCACCCTTTGTTGGTGTTAACCATCATGGGCAATCAATTCAACTTGGATGTGGGTTGTTGTCTTCAGAAGATACATTAACTTTTACATGGCTCTTTCAATGCTGGTTGAGGTGCATGGGGAACAGGGCACCAGATGACATCATAACTGACCAATGCAAAGTAATGAAAAATGCTATTGTTGTTTTATTTCCCAACACCAAGCATCGCTGGTGTTTGTGGCACATCATGAAGAAGTCCTCAAAAAGTTAGGTGGATTGACAACCTACAAGACCATAAAGCATGCTTTGAAACAATTAGTATACGAGTCCACCTCCACTATTGATTTTGAGCTAGGTTGGGAACAATTCATATCCAATTTCGACTTACAGCATAACGAATGACTTTCAACGCTTTACGAAGAAAGAAGTAGATGGGTTCCTTGTTATTTGAGGTGTCAATTTTGGGCTGGTATGTCCACCACTCAGAAGTGAGGGTATGAATGCCTTCTTTGATGGTTTCATAAATTCAACCACAACATTGAAACAAATTTTCGTCCAATATGACAATGTGTTACGGTCGAAGCCGAAAAGGAAATTGAAGTCGATTTTGCTTCCTCCAATACCACCCTACCTTGTGCCACTCAATCATTTATTGAAAGGCAATTCCAAGAAGAATACACTCATGCAAAGCTAGCTGAAGTTCAGCAAGAGTTAAGGAGTAAGATTAATTGCAATATCAAAAGTTGTGAATGTGATGAAATCTATTCAAAGTACATGTTTAAAGAGGAGTGCATACGTAATGGACAAAGTGATGACAAAATGAATGAAGTTGTATTTGATAAAGTGACACAACAAATTAGATGTATTTGTCTTTTGTTTGAATTTATAGGTATTTTATGCCGACACAGCTTTCTTGTACTAGCACAAGAGGTGGTCAAAAGTGTATCATCGAAGTACTTTTTGAAGAGGTGGTGCAAACACATTCGACGATGAACACTTATATAAGAGCGTCATACAAACATAATAAGGACGATCCCCATGTAGAAAGGTATGACTTCATGTGTAAGAGATTTTATGAAATTACAGAAGTTGCATGTCAATCTGAGAATGGGACAAAGTCTATGTTAACCCAACTTGACTCCATGCATGCAACTCTTGACTTATCTATATTCAATATAGTAAGTCTTCCTTCATACAAGGGGAAGGGAAAATTAACCCAACATCCAATGCACACTATGGACAACATGGTACGAAGCCCTTCACATGTTAAGAGGAAGGGTCGATCCCGAACAAATAGGCTTCAATCAACAGTGGAGAAGGTTTCCAAGAAACGGAAATGTAGAGCAGCATCGAAAAAATCGACAAGGAATCTTGATGTAAGTAATTCATCCACTTTATAAATATATTTAAACGGATTGTCTTAAAATTACTTCATTACACCCAATTCACTTAACATGGAAAGTGGAGTGCCCACAGTTCAGGTAGACACGACCACGGGTAATTCACACAACCTCTTATCACCCACACCTTCCACAAGTTTTATGTCTCTCCTAGCGTCATTACAACACAATATCGATACTCAAATGTCTGGAAATGAAGACATCATTAGGTAACATATCACACTACTATTATTTATTAACATCCAAACCAGTGAACATATGTCATGATTTTAAATTTTGGTTGCAGAAATCACTAACATGATTTGGAGGCTTCTTTTGTATTCTCTTTTTGGACACTATGCAATGTAGAAAGACAACTTTTGGACCTCTTCTATATCTTTCATTATGAAATGGTGGATGAAGGTTAATTGTGCACTTGTGCTGTTATCTCCACTTTTTTGTATCAGACATTAAACACACACATTCTTGTCAATGTAGTTTAACACATACGTTGCTGTAGGTTTGCACATAATATCATGTCTGCACTTTGTTTGTATATTTTGCATTAACGATTTGTTGACATTGTATGGTGGTATACCTCCCATGTACAAACGTTTAATGATACAAGCAAAAAGTTAATGAACAGAAAACTTATTATGTCTTACTTCACATAACCCAAATAATTGTAAACCATACAAATTCGCACTTACGGACACACGGGTTAGCACATAAACTGCACACTATTATTTGGCAGCACGGGTTAGCCATGTAAAAGTTTCTTTAAAAATCATTCATCTGGTTTAGCAGTACTTATGTCATTGTTTTGCACTTACAAAACCAATGAACACAAACATAAGCATGCGCATATATCACTCTAGTGTATTGTAGAAAGGAGTACAATCAATATTAAAGGCCTCTTGACAATATCAATATTACTGAAAACAAAGTACTAATGCTTAGCACTTATGCAGCCACGGGTTAGCACATAAATTGCACACTCTTATTTGGCAGCAGAAATAACATTTCTTTAAAAATCATTCACTTGGGTTAGCAATATTTATGTCATTGTTTTGCACTTACATAACCAATGAACACAAACATTGTTTTGCAGTTACAGAACCAATGAACACAAACATAAGCACGTGCATATATCACTATAACGTATTACAGGATGGAGTATAATCAATGTTAAATGCCTCCTCAATATCTCAATATTACTGAAAAAAAAGTACTACTGCTTAGCAGTTATGCAGCCACGGGTTAGCACATAAATTGCACACTCTTATTTGGCAGCAGAAATAACATTTCTTTAAAAATCATTCACTTGGGTTAGATTTATGTCATTGTTTTGCACTTACAAAACCAATGAACACAAACATAAGCATGTGCATATATCACTGTAATGTATTGCAGGATGGAGTACAATCAATATTAAAGGCCTCCTCAATATCTCAATATTACTGAAAACAAAGTACTACTACTTAGTAGTTATGCAGCCAAGGGTTAACACATAAACTGCACACTCTTATTTGGAAGCAAAAATAACATTTCTTTAAAAATCATTCACCTGGGTTAGCAGTACTTATGTCATAAGCCTTGCACCCAGAACCAATGAATATTAAAGACCTTAAGGCTAACAGTACTTAACAAAAAAATCAGATATTCCTACAAAATACATGACAGCACAATTTCACATTGGTCATTCTCAATCTTGGTTTCCTTCATTACACCCTTCAACTACATCTTTCACATCCATTAAACTACATTCAATAAAGAACCAGTAAAACAACCAAATATTAAGGTCAATCAACAAGTTAACAATATTATTTAAATGTTGTTTCAAACTTTACTTGTATAAATTCTTAATTCGTCCACAATTTTCATAAATTAAGCGTAATAGAATTAATTTACGCTATGTTTAAAGCAAATCAAATGTAACATCACTACAAACATGCAACAACTTCTAACTACTTCGCTTCCTCCTCCTGTCATAAGTCATAAAAGGAGTTCATATCGCTATGCTCTTGAAATGCTGCCTCGGTTCTTCCTTCAACCGGTGGAACAAATTACTACTTTGAGCTTCATCCCGGTGTATGTACGCACCAACCTCTTTGCCATGTTGTTGCAGAGGAATCATTTCAACAACTTCAAACCTATCTTGCAGCCCATCTTCATCAAAGTCTTGTCCCCCATAATGATATGCTTCAGCAAGAACCTCCTATTTCAAATTCTTGTTTGACATATCATTCATTATGGCTTTAAACTCCTCCATTGCCTTCTGCAAATCCATAATCTTAGCTTCTTGTTTATCTATTTGTATACTTAAATGTTCCTTGTCTTCTTCGTCTTCCTCGTCTCAAATCCTTGACCATATTTATGAAAACCTTCCTTCACAAAAGGATGACAAAGTTTGAACTTTGATACACCAACCTCCATGACAACCTGAAACATTATACCCAATAATTACTTCAAAGAATTTATGTGAATACCTAAAACTAACTACTAATACTAAATCCACTTTCATACCTTGTTGTTATTCAAAGCACTATTTATTTTTTCCTCAGCCACTTTCATATCCATCCATTGCAATATTCAGGGGAACATTGTGCTTGATTTTCCAACATCAGATTTTGGAATCAAAAAGTGCTCAAAAGCCCATATTTAAACCATCTCAAAAAAATAAAGTTAAATTAATACATTTCTTCCTATTTCAAACAATACAAATTTCAATTCAAACCAATTAATTAGAAATTACCTGTAACAAGTACACACAACCAACAATGTGAAAGTGTCTCTTCTTTCCTTTCTCCTGTAAGAAGATGGATGCATTGCATATGCTCTCAACTAAGTGTTCATAAACAAGGCCACCCCAATTGTATTTGCCAAGACCTCTAAGGTCATCCATAATGGTAAATAAGATGGGAAAAATTGTTCCCTTGCGACTTAGAATAAGGAACTCAGATATTCCCAAAACAATATATAGCCTACAGTAATCCTACAAGCTAACTAAGTCCCTACCTCTTCTTAGAAATTCATATAACATCTCAACATCAACGATTTCGTTATTCAATAATTTCTTACACTCGTTCTCCATACAAACGTCATCTAAGTTAATACTATCACTAACAACCTGTTATCCGAGTCCCAAACAAACATCCAATAAAGATAAACGAACAAATTTATTACTTATTAAACCCCCCCTCCTTTCAACCCACACACTAATTGAGGAACTAAGAAGTTTCCTACTCATTTTTACACTTCCTTTCAACATCATGAACCATTCAAATGGTGTCTCTTCAATTACGGACCTTTGTTCTCCAGTTAAATTTTTATTTAATGAAGCAATGTACTTGGTCTGACAACAATGCCTAAAAGTCTGCACATATGCAACAACAAAAATTATGAAATGCCATTCCATAAATTAATGAATAATAACCAAAATTTAAGTGTTCACACCTTAACCTCATGCTTCTTTTGACCACTGCATTCACTGTTATCACTATAATCAGCTATTACACTATCGCTTTTGTAAACAACTATTGTCATGTCCTGTTATATGTGTATTCACATACTAATAGGTTAGCACTTACAAACTGATAAGTTAGCACTTACAAGTTGATAGATTAGCACTTATATAATAACAACTTAGCATAAATGCAATTCATATCACCTATGAATAAATGCAACCACAATGGACATCATATGTGCAAAAATAAAAGCATGCTTTAGCACTTCAAACATAACAACATACCAAATATTTATTTCCCACTTAACATAAAATCCAACCAATCAACTCAATAACAATATGTGCGAACCCTAAAAATATACCATGAATACTCATTAACAATATGTGCAACTAAAGTGGACATCATATCTGCAAAAACAATAACCTCACTTAAAACTTAACATGTAACAGATTACCATAATTTTTTGTTTCCCAACCTAACTAAACTCATTCAAATAAAAGTCATTTATGGTTAAGTATTAAAGTGAATACCAATTATGTTGTGCAAACAATTTAAATATTCATTTCCAACTCATTACTGCAAAGTGGACAACGTTTGTGCAAAAGTAATACCTTGGCTTAGCACTTATACATTAACAGGTTAGCATAAATTTTCAACAATCACTTTGCTTACCTTTTCACGAATGTAGACCACAGCACAACCAAAAACACCAATGCTGCTCACCAATCCGCTCTTTAACAACATTGTTTTAAAAAACATCCAAAATTTATCACATATTAACCAAAAACAGAAACAAAAATCACTCATTTCCACAAACATCAACGAACACAAAAAATTTCTTGAAGTGGGTTAACCCAAAACTTTTTGTGCTCCACCAAAAGGGAAAGGGAAAAGGGAAATGACAAACCCACTAAGAAAATATCTTCCAAAACGAAGGAACAACAAACTTCGACAATGGAGGAAGAAGAAAACAACGACCATGGACGAAGAACAAAATTACAAGGCTGACGAACAATACACTTTAGAGAGGAGACGAAGGACGAAAAAAGAGTGGGCAAGGAGGAAAACCATACCTGGAGATGGAGAAACCACAAACTGCTCACCACCGCTTCTCGAATCACTTCCAATGCGCTCTTTGTAACTCCTCTCTCGCTTATCTCACTTCCTTCTCTTAGTTGTGTAACTCCTTCAACCACTGTTTCTCTCTCTCACTTGCTTCTCTCAATTGTGTAACTCCTTCAACCAACGCTTCTTTCTCGTACTCAACCATGTCTTACGTGGATTTTTTTTTAAAAAAATACTCTCTCACTACCACGTCAAGTAGTGAGAGAAGTTGTTAAAAATGGGTTGTTAAAATATCATATTCCTGTGACATTTGGTATCTCTAGAAGAAGATTAACAGAGTCGCTAAACATTTTATAATTATTTTGCACAAACATACTAATGTAAATAAAATAATGCAGAGAGTAAGGCAAAAATATACAAAGTTTTATACGGGTTCACCTCTACCTATGCTACGGCGAACCTCTTAGACCGTGGACTTAAGAAAAATAGAATGGACTTACTAACCTATTAAAAAAATGGTATAAATAGTAAACAATGGCATATTAATAGCATATGACCCAAATTATTTTTTTAATAAACAATTTATTAGAAAACAAGCCCATACTTCATTTCCCTTCTTCCTTTTTTTATTAATTTTTATTTTTTCGTTTTACTCTTTTTCTTTTTTCTTTTTCCTTTTTTGTTAATTTTTATTTTAATTTATTATGCTTATTTTAAATTTTAAACTTTCTAATTTTGTTTATTATTATTTTTGGATTTTTTATATATATTAGTATTATTATTATTTTTATATCATAAAAAATTATTTAAATACCTATATTTAAAACAAATGGTTCATCTGGACGAAATTGGGTGTTGACATAGTTATATTCAACATTCAACTTCATGAGTTGACTTTGACTTGTCTAGCATTGATACTTGTATAGTGTATTGTGCACTTGCATTGACTCATTTATTGGTAGTAGAAGTCTAATGAGTTGCCTCGTTATGTTGACTCTTCTAGTCAATGATATTTTCAACTAAGTTCACTGAGTTTGCACTGTTAAAGTTGTCTAGTGACTGTTAAGACTCCGACAAGTGTACCAGGTCGCGCAAGTAGTAACCGATAAGACCGGAATATCGTTTCCTAAGAGACTCATGTAATACTAATCAATAGTGCAATTAATAACTAATTTAAACTAAAGAATGATTTTATAATTTTGAGTTTCAAGTACGAAAGTAAATGTGTGAATAATTGATTAAAGATAAACTTTGGAAGTTAAAGGCACTTAGTGAATGGAAGATATTAGAAATTATATGAATTGATGTTGTCGGGGTTAGAATTCACCTACTTTTCTCTCATGCAGATATAATTTTACATCCTCTACATCAATATGCTAATGTCAACCCACAAATCGACTCAAACCCTAATTCCCTAGTGAAATGAGCCTAAGTTTCCCTATTAAGAATCAATCCATCGAACTCTTGATAAGCAAATCTACTTTATGCACTAGGGTTTAAGACAACCAATGGGTCAAGCCCCATTCCTAGATACAAGCTCCATTGAATTTTCTTATTCCAATTCAAGGTTTCAAAAGATATTTCCACACCCAATGAACCTAATATCATGCAATGGATGGTTAAATCAATGCAAGCATTAAGCAAAGAAAAAAGAAGACTAGTATTCAATGAAAGAGGCATTTATATATTCAAAACATTGAAATTACACAAGAGGCATTTCTTCTTCTTTCTTCTCTGGTTGACAACTTCTTTGGCTTGAGACAAAAGCTTACTATCATTAAATTGGACACAAAAATTGGGATTAGTGGTATAATTAGATCTATGTAACCCATATTGTATTTATTCAGAAAAGCAAAGTAAAAGTGAGGATTAAGTGGGTTAAAAGCTCAAGAGGAGTTGATTCTGTTAGCAAAAGATAGCCAAGATAATGGTAAAAATCTACATTATTAGTGACCTTAGTCGTTTAACACCTTTTACTCATCTTTCTCTATGCTACTTGTGTTTTTGCTATGTTTTACTTTCACTCATTGAACAAATATTAGAAGAACAAAAACATATATTCATAATAAGAAACATGGTCGTCTAATGATTATCTATGGGTATCTGATAAATATATACTTATTCCTATTCTCAAAACCCTCTAACAATACCATTTCATACAATTTTTTTAACGACAACAAATTCATTTAAAAAACCTCCTAATTTCATTTTCCTTCATATACCCAAACTTCATGCATGCCTAAGTCACTAATCCAACATTCACAGTACAAATCAAATATCAATTTCACATTCTTAATAATAAACTACAAACATGTATGTGTCCTAAGTGAATGAAAATACAAGCTTCACTTTTCTTCTTCTCATAGTTCTAAACAATAATAAATTGATTTTTTCCGAATACTCAAAATTATCCAAACAAAACTAAATCGTAGAACATTATAATTAAATAACAATCTTGTTTCCTTACCTCAATTTTTTTTGTTTTTTAGAATATGATTCAAAATTTATGTAAAATTAAGAAACTTATAACTTGCTCTCACAAAACCCCATTTAGAAATCAAATAGATCCTTAAATATCTAAGCTAACATAAATAAAATATATTGAACTCTTGTCTCACATACAAACACAAAACTTTACGCATATAAATTTCACTAAAAAAACAAATTAAGAAGTAAAGAAAAAAGTTAATTCACTAGTGCAGATTATTATTTTGAACTCGCCTTATATGCCTCAGTTATAAAAAAACCAAAGCATATAATGGCACGATGACATTTTTGCAATTCCACCCAACTTTTATGCCTCGATCACAGAACACCCAAAGCAAAAAATAGTTTTATGCTTCGGTTGATAAAAAACTGATACCAAAATCTAGCATATGCCTCGATTGTGAAGACTCGAAGCAAAGAACTTGCATATTTGGCCTCGGGTGACAGACAACTGGTGCCAAAACCAATCATATGCCTCAGTTATTAATTGAACCGAGGCCATATAGCTTATTTAGGGTTCAAAACGTGAACCCCCTTTTCTTTTTCTTCTTCCCCGCGCTTTCCATTTCTCTATGCCACTCCATTTCTATCTTTTCTCTCCCTGCCTTATGCACCTCCACTATCCCCTCAACCTTTTCTTCGCAAGACCAAAGCTTGCCGCCTCTGTTGTAGCTAGCCGAAGACACCACCAACGACACCAGGTGCGCTCGACCTTCGCTCCCCTTCTTCTTAGTCGCGACCCAAACAACCTCTGCGCGAGCACCCGAGGCCACCGTCGACGACATTGATCAACCCCGAGTCGCGCTCGAACCACCATGACCAATGGTGGTCACGCTTCCACCGCTCAATCTGTGGTGGCCAGTCTGCAAGCTGTTACTCCATGGTTCTCTCCCAGACGCGTTTCCGGAAAATTCGTGGTGGTTCAGGGTTGAACACTAATGATTCAGATCTATGATGGTGCGTGCTACAATGGTGGAAACATGATGGAAGTGAAACTCGCATGGCGTTTGAAAGTCCCTGCAAGTTCGAGAATGGTGGTGCTTCTGGCGACGTGGGCGTGGATGGTGAAGAAGTTACAGATGCATTTCATATCTAGTTTGTGGATGCAGGTTAACGAAGTGTGGTGGACGAGATTTGGTGCGAGAATGGAGCTCACGTTTCTGCAGTGTTCGAACAGAGGAAAACACACAGTGTTTTGCAGCATGCACTAGTGTTTTGCAGCAAAGGAGGCTCGCATTTCTGGTGGTGGTTGTATGGCTTCGGTTCAGGCGTGACCCGAGGCAGAAAAGCGCTTTATGGCTTCAGTTAACACACCTGAAGCCAACATCCCCTTTTTACCTCGCCCCTATATGCCTCGATTCTAAAACCAAGACAGAATAGCAAAAACAACCGGGGCCAAAAGCCCTTACTACACTGGTGATTAAAATAAGAATATGAGATTGTGAAGGAAGAATGTGAAGGAAGAAATTCATAATAATAATATAATTTGTAAAACTATTCTCTACATAATTAAAATTCTAATTTATTATAATAAACGTATCTTAAAATTTTAATTTTTTTTAAGCACCCTACTAAACATGAATCTTACAATATCCATAAAAAAAGTATATATATTAAAAATTGTTACTATTTAATATTAACTAATCAAAATTATTTATAAATAATATTAATGTAAGCAATTTAATTCTACATTCTACATTAAATACAATAAAGACCTACTAAATTTAATTACATCCAACACTTGTTATTAAGTTAAAATTTCGAGTGAAAACAAATTAAGTCTTTATAGATATATAACATTTAGTATTATATTAATACTATTTTTAATTTTATTTTTAAATTAGTTATATCAAAATGATTTTGTGAAATTGATTTTATAAATACGTAAGTAATTTTATAAATTCATAATACTCTCTACTTTAAGAGACTAATTATATTATTATATGTAATATATAATTTATACACAAACTAGCATATTTTAATTGTAATTTATTTATTATGCTGATAATTAATATAGACATCAGCTTTTCATGACCGTTTGATTAAGTATACCCAAATTAAATACTAACAAATCTTAATGGTATTAAATTGACATTTAATGATATCAACACAATGATTAAACTGCTTAAAATTCAATTTATTATCATAACTATATGTTCTAAAGTAACTAATATCTTAGGATACGGAAAGTAAAACAGTTATATTTAGACTTCCACTTCTTAATAAAATTAATTATATATGAATACGATTTTTTTTTAATTTCCATAAAAAATATTGATGCATAGTTAATGTAAGTGAATGTCTAAATTATTATAAATACAAGGGGTTAAATTTGTTTTTAGTTTTTAATTTTTAGAGAAAATTAGAATTAGTTATTCTTTAAAATTTTGGACCAATTTAGTCATCATTCCTATAAATATGTTAATTTAGTCCTTTTAATCAAATTTTATTAAGTTTATTTGACTTTTCAAACGCGTTTTATGATAACATTCATCTAACATTGAAGCAAGAATGTGTCAAACGGTGTAAACAACTTAAATATTATCATGCTCAACCAATATTCAACTAACATCGAAGCAAAAATATATCAAACGGTGTAAATAATTCAACAAGAATGTGTCAAACGGGGTAAGCATTTAAGTTGTTTACACCGTTTGATACATTTTTACTTCAATGTTAGTTGAATATTTACACCATTTGACACATTTTTGTTGAATTATTTACACTATTTAATACATTTTTACTTCAATGTTAGTTGAATGTCCATTGAACATGACAACATTTGAGTTGTTTGCATAGTTTGACACATTTTGCTTTAATGTTAGTTAAATATTATCATGAAACGTGCTGACATATTTTTTCTTTGTTGAACCTCCTTTGTTGTTTTCTTTTATTGCTCTTTTCTTCAATGTCTTTTGTCATTGTTTTTTCTTTTTTGAAGTTTCAATCTTGAAGCTTTCTTGCTTTTTATTTGGTTGAATATTATGTTTGTGGTTCCTTTGATGATGTTTGTATATTGTTGTTTAGAAGTTGCAAGGTTTTGTTTGTTTTCTTGGTTGAAAGTTAGTTCCTTCCTTTGTCATAGTATTTTATTTTTGTAAATTTGAAGCTTGAACCTTTTTTGCTTTTTCTTGGGTCGAAGGTTACGTTTGTAACTCCTTTTTTCTTACTTGAAGTTTGTTCTTTTCATCAACCTTATTTGAAGCTTGAATCTTTATAAGTTTTTCTCTGGTTGAAACTTCTTTGATGTCTACATATTACTTTTGAAGATGTATTTATTGCTTTTTGTTTGGTTGAATATTACGTTCGTGGTTCCTTTGATGTTGTTTGTATATTATAGTTTTGAAGTTGCAAGGTTTCATTTTTTTTCTTGGATGACAAAGTGTTGTATAAAGTTGTTGTTAAAACTTTGCCTGAGATTATCACCATGAAAGAGGTATTATTCCTTTTTTAGTTGTATGTCATATACAACAAGTAAATTGTGCAGGTTATTCTAATATGAAATTCTTTATTATGGATGTAGGATATGATATGCATAATTGTTTCCAAGATAATCATATTTAATTTAGGTAATGATGGGTGGAGTTTATTTGCCTACAACAATTATAGGAAAAAGACAGATGAAGTTAGCTCTTTCAATTGTACTTTTTGCGACACATATAATAATAAACCTGGAAAGAGGTTAGAAAGATAACATATGTAGTGGGTATACCTTTTAGTAAACAGATAGATACAAATTTATGTTCATGTATGTTGTTGTTTGTTTTAAGTATAAACTTGAGATTCAAGTGTCTGATGGGAAGAGTTTTGGTAACTTTGTTCTATGGGACCAAGACTGTTATAATTTGATTGGCATATCAGATATTGATTTAACTTCCAAAATGATTAAGGTATTACTTCTTCATCAATATGAATTTAATTTCTCCCAAACAACATTATTGTCCAATAACTAAATATAAATTTCATTTCTTAATTTTAGTACCTATAATGTTTTATTGTTTTGTATCTTTTTTTAGGATGGTGAAGACAATCCCAACTATTTTCCTTAAGACCTAGATGTTTGATAAGTGTCAAGAATAAGTAAATTTTCCATTTGAAATGGACACTTATCATGTATCAAATGATGCTATTTGTGTACAAAACAAGTCTCCTTAGCTTAAGATACAAAATGGGATATTGAGAAATAGAGTTTTATGAATTATAATGATATTTTGCTATTTTGTAATAAAAATAAAAGAAAATATCAAGTATGCAGTCGAGTCACAATACTGGAGCTGAGCTATGGAAGTAGAAAATATAGGACAACATATTTGGACTTTCTGGCTGGACACAAGAAATGGAGTTGAGCCTCATGAGGAAACCCTCTTTGTAAGGAATCTTGGAGCCCAAATCCATAAGGCTAAGCAGCCAGGAAAACCTTTCCAAGACAGAAAGGTCACTTGCTAAGCACTAGGACAATGGGCTGAGTTGAGAAGAAAACCCACTTGTGAAGTAATCCTTGTGGTTGAGCACTAAAAGTTAGGTTGAGCATCGCCTAAAAATTCTTATAAATAAAGACCTTGGGTCTTCATTATAGGCATTGAGTGGAAGTTCCACAATGTAGCACTAGGGTAGAATAGGGTCTGTGAGGCATGAGGGATGTGCTCTTAGTGTAGATCTTATGTGTAGATGTTGCTGGAATTGCATTGTAATATTATATGAGTAGCTGAACTCCCTCGTGTCCAGGTTTGATGTAATCAATTTTGATTCTATTCACTTTTACTTCTTAAGTATTTATCTTTGCTTTTATTCAATTGTTTGTGGTTTGATTTATGCTTAATGATGACTTGATCACTCATGTATTTAACTAGTTTGGATTTTGAGTTGAGAAATCGGTCTCAAACTGTGGTCCAATCAAATCATCATACATGTACTAGATGCTTCATTGCATACCAGAGTGGATGCTGGAGGAGAGTGCCTTGCACATTAAAGTAAGGACTCATTCAACCAGGAGTTGAGAGATTACACTAGGGTTTGGAGTCCTTAGGTTCTAGTGTATCAGAGATGAAACTATATATACATAGAAAGAGTACTTCCAGAACATTAAATGATTTGCAAAGTAAGTAAACAAGATGGTAGTGGTGTAGTAGAAGAAGATGAGATGAAATCAATTCATAGCCCTTACTCTACTCAATCTATCTAATTACTATTATTTTTATTTACTTGCACTCTCTATCAATAAAAAAATCCAAAAACCAAACTACCAATATACTTGCTAAATCCATGTGGATACAACACTTATTGATACTACTATGTACCAATACATTTGTTGGGAAATGGTTGTCGTGAAACAATCATCAATGTTCTCTTAGGATGTACTTTTGCCTTTAAGGTTAGGGTCCAAGGTAAAAACAGAATTGCATCAGAAATGAAGGTTTCAAGTGATTTTGAGATTGTGGATCATGTTAAAAGGCTTCTCCCTCAATAAATGGTACAATTTATGAACAAGTTTTTAGTTGTGGAGGATATAACTTTGTCTGTTCGATTTTTGTAGTATATATACTAATACATTGATTTGTGTTTCTAATTATTGACAATTAATCGAAATTAGAAAATATAGTCAGAATGTCGTTGTTGATTTGGCAACTGATACATGTGAAATACTGGTTGATACTGACTTGAGTGGATCATCAACTTTGCATATGAGAGCTTCTGTCACAACAAAAAATGATCTTGATATTGAGTTTTATGTCACACCTGCTAAAGGAAATGCTGATAAAATTGACCTAAAACGTTTGAAAGAGTTACCATCAACCATCCCTGAGTTTGAAAGTTTGGAGGATGTACCATTAGCCCAACTTTCAACAACAAAGACGAAGAAGACTATCATAAAGGATATAAAAAAGGAGAAATGTTAATGGTTCTGTTTTTTGTGAAACAATGTCCATTAATATGTTTGTTTCCATTATTTTTTGTTGGTGGTGAATTATGTCCCAACTATATAATAGAGGTACTAATGTTGGAAAATTGTACGTTAATATTTTGTAGCGATTAATATTGTAGTTTAATATATTCCAAGTTTAAATATTACTTTAGTATTGGGAACAAAACATATAGGTTTGCATGTTTGAATGACAAACTGAAAAGTGGAATATTTTGGACTGGAAATTGAATATTTTGGATTACCTAATATTGCAATTTATTAATTGAAGTTTAAATTGTACTTTAATATTGGTAATAGAAACATATACACATTTTTGTTTGAATCATGAACTCAAGAGTCATTAGTGTTGATAACATAACATTTACACAAAAATTGAATTTAGTACATTGAACATGCATAGATATATAATTAAATTTGTCAACATTGGATATAAAAATCATGAATTGACATGCATTTAATGTCCATAATTAAAATTTTTCACGTTGAATATATAAATCATGAATTGACATTCATTTAATGCACATAATTAAAGTTTTCCACATTGAATATATAATTCATGAAAGCATGCATTTATTAAATGAATGGACATGAAAATAAAAAAATTACATTTAATGATAAGACATTCATTTATTAATTAAATGTACATGAAAATAAAATCTTTACACTCAATAAAAAGATAAATGACGATGAAAAGAGAAGAAAAACTCTATACTGAATGAAAAACATTTAATAACTGAATTGACATGCACTTTATCCCCATATTTAAAGATTTTCACAATACAAAAAAAAAAGTACCTATTGAGTTATACCTTCACCAGAACAATTTTATGTGAATCTAATTAGGTTTTGAACTCACATGCGAATTATATTTTGGTAAAAGTCATTATGTTAGTTATTCCATCATGACAATAAAAGCTTTACAATAAATAAAAATATAAAAATACATGCATTTATTAAGTGAATGGAGATGTACTTCATGAAAAAAAAAATACAGCTTCATGAGAAAAACTTTGGAGGCCATTATATTTTCATGTTAGTAGTTGCAAATTAGATTTTGATAAAAGTCATTATATTATTTACTCTTACATGATAATAAATACTTTACACTAAATGAAAACACATACATTTATTAACTAAATGAACATGCTGTCAACACTTAATTTCATCTAGGTGAATAAATTTATTTTCAAAAATAAAAAATAAAAAATAAAAGTTTTTTAGTTAATGGAAAATAAAAAAAAATGTTAAACAAAATTTTTTTCAAATTTTTAAACTTTAATTTTAGAAAAAAAAAGAAAAAAAGAGAGATGAAAAAAAGAAAAAAAGGAAAAAAAGGAAGAGCATATTTTGTTATCACACTCCTCTTTATGAGCCCAACAACTCAACATATCTTCTACCTTTGTTCTGATAGAGAAATTAGTGATATGATTCTAATAATTAAAAACAACATCTCTTCATATAATTAGAATCACTACTACTGATTGGGATTGATTTTTGTGCTATGATTTGTTAACGGTTAGAATCAATATTACTGATCTTGATTATTTTGTTCTCTAATTTTCTATGATTTGATCCCCATAATGTGCTGCTATCATGATCAATTTATTTCTTATATTGTTCATTACAATTAAGTCTGAGATTGCATTGATATTGCAAGGTGTGAGTATAAATACGCACTTTGTCATGACCGAAAAGAAAATATTCTCTACATTTCCTCTTTCTTTTTCAATACCACTCACACATTCACACCTCCATTCTATCTCTTTTTGGGGAGAAGAGCAAAATTCTCATTAGAGGAGGTAGGAAAAAATAAGAAGAAAAGAGAAGATAGTTACAATGTAGGGAACAAAAGAAGGAGATTGATAAAGAAGAAGAGGAACTCAAAAGTTTAAAAGGTATGTTAGTACCAAATTTTTTCATTTATTCATTCCCAAATTTTTACTATATTTTGTTTTAATATTATACGTTTTTTTTCACCTACTTTTTTTTATCTTATTCTAAAAATCATAACAAAAAATAGTTTTCCTCATTTCTTTAGTGTTTGTCCAACACCAATTTTCAAAATTCTATTTTTTTTCCAGAAAATATAAAAAAATAGATAAAAAACTAAAATAAAAAATGTTTTCTTTGTTTAATTTTTAGTGTCTGTCCGACATTCAAATTTCAAAAAATAAACATAAAAAAAATTTCAAAATTAAAAAAAAATCAAATAAAAAAGTTTCTCAAATAGATTTTCATAAAGAACTACGTAACTCTGATTTTCCCATTATAAATTGAGAAACATAGGAGCGAGGATTAATCCTTGTCGGGCCCAAAAAACCAAAAATATATTTTTATTGCTTTTGTACATTCTTTTATTGTTACTTTTGGGAAAAATTAAATATTTTGTAAACCACATATTTTTGCATATTTAATCAAAGGTACCGTCTTAGGACGGACGCTGTGGGGTGCTAATACCTTCCCCACGCGTAACTGACTTCTGGATCCAAAATCTGTTTTTTTTTACCAAACCTTGTCTTATCTTTTTGATTTTTCCGTAGTTTTCCAGAATAAACTATGGTGGTGACTCCAAACTCTGTTTTTGCAAATTTTATTTTTGGTTCGCCGTCCCGTCATGATTTCGGTTGCGACACATGCACTTAATGCTCATACTTAAAGTTTTCCATATTGGAAAAAAGAATGTATCTATTTAATTGTAGTTTCACCACAAGAAATTTATATGAAGGTATTGAGTTTTTTATATAAGTAGCTGCAAAATGGATTTTGGTAAAACTCATTATGTTATCTACTTCATCATGGCAATAAAAACTTTACAATAAAAAAAATATGCATTTATTAACTGAATGAACATGTACTTAATGAAAATAGTAATACCTATTGTACAGCTTAACCATTATAACTTTTAATGGAGGCCATTATGTTTGTCAGAAGCTTCAAATTAGATTATTGTACAAGTCTTTTTTTATTTACTCGTACATGCAAATAAAAACTTTACACTCTTGTAAAAGACATGCATTTATTGACTGATTTGACATGCACTTAATGCTCATGAGAAAGGAAAAACTTTTAAAAGATAAATATCTATTATACAACTTTACCATGATAACTTTAAATGGAGACCATTATGTTTTCATGTCAGAAGCTTCAAAATAGATTATTGTACAAGTCATTACTTTATTTACTCCTACATGCAAATAAAAGTTTTACACTCATTCACAAGACATGCATTTATTAACTGAATTGACATGCACTTAATGCTCATGAGAAAGGAAAAACTTCCAATGAGCAAATGTAAAACTGATTATGTAATTTACTCTTATAAGTGATTGAGTTACTATTCATTACATCATGACCACTTCCAATGTAGAAATCTATTTTTATCCATCATATAACAATTGGCGCTAAGAAACAATGACAAAAGTAGAAAGAACTTCCCAAAAAACACTTTTGAACATCGCAAAAGCATTTTGTTACACACTAACAAGAATCAATTATACCCATTTAATGTATAACAAGTTTTAATCAATGAAAAACAAGGAAATATCAAGCACATTGGTAACTCATTCTACAAAATTTCATTTGTTATTATTTGTTAAATTAGTAATTATTCCACTGAAGCTTATTGTCAATTTCAAGAACTCCATTCTTTTGTTTTACTGGGATGAATGAAAATTAACAAAGGCAACATTAGTGCCTTAAATGCAAGAATCAGAAGGAAATTCATACTACAAAAGAAGAGGACAAATTTATCATGCATATAGCACAACAATCCTACAAGGAAAACCAGAAATTCTGCACTATTATGTCATGTAAGTTTTTTATTGGTGAATGATCACGATAGAGAAATTCATTGTGGAAGTCAAGATTTGAACCAACACTTGAAGCTACCAAATCCTACTACAAGTACAGACAAAGAATTAAACCGTGAAAATCTGATTCAAAACTTTCAAACAAGTATTAATGTCGTCACAAAAATAGGTTCTGTAGAATATATTGATAGGTCAACCAACAATTGTCTTACCAGTACACAATATCCATCAATAGAGCTATTTAATATTAACCAACACGGACCCAACAAAGACAATGCACAGCTACTTTCTTCCCCTACACGAGGTACAAACATTAACATTTAATAATTTGAAAAGTCATGTTACAAATTTCATTTTCAATGTTATTACTAATGTTTTGCCAATATAGATGATATCTCTTTCATGAATGATAACATTTAGTCACTGAAGATGGTTTATGAACTTATGAGCTAAATATGAATTATCTTCCAATTTTAGAAAATCATTTTCATACCTACTAATAACAATTTACTAACAAATAATTTAGAACAACTTCGAAATAAGGCATAGAAAAAATATATGAACCTTATAGGTTACTACTCATTTTGCATTACATCATATGTTTTTATTTGTTAATGAAATAACTATTATTCATTTTGCACTACTTCATAATGTTGTTGTCAATTTCAGGAAACCCATTCTTTTCTTTTACTACCAAGGATGATCAAATTAACAACAACAGTTTGTATGCCTCAAATGTAAGAATCAGAAGAAAGTTGTTATTGCAACTAAAGAGGACGAAGTCTTCATATGTAAAGACAAACATCCTCAACAGAAAATCACAAATTGTACACCGTTATCTGATTTAACTCTTTAATGCTCAATGAATAGGTTATAGGAATACAGTCTGGAAGGGAACATTCCAAGAAACAAGTGAAGGATCAAAATCAGAAAGAATCAAATCAACAAAATTTAATTTAGAAGTTTCAACCAACTATTAATGTTGTCACAAAAACATGTGTTGCAGAATATGTTCATAGGTCAACCATAAACTCTCTTAGCAATATTTAGACTGAATCAATGGAGTTACAAAATATTGAACAACATGGACCCAACAAAAAGAATACACTAGGGCATTGTTCCCTTACACGAGTTACAAACATTAAAATTAAATTATTTTAATAGTCATATGTTACAAAATGCATGTTCATTGTCATTAGTAATGTTTTTTCAATATCCCACGAACTATGTCTTCAATGAATGATTATTTGAGAAATAATAATGAAGAAAATGTTTTGAACTATAAATCCACGAAATCCACTCAAGATAAGGATTCCATACAAACTCTAGACTTATTAACATTCTATCATTAATTCAACTAACAACTATGTATATTTGCATTGTGTATGCAAATATTAATTTAAAATGAATGCTCCAAACAAAACCTCACATACAAGCGAGATGATAAAGTAATCAAAATTAGGTAAAAGAGGGCATTTCATTTTTAACATAATATTAATGGATCTTTGATATCTAACTTTTCCACCAAAAGAGCTTTCATTGATAAGAACTTACCTTTTTATCCATTTCATGGACACCTATCATTTGGAAAGATACTTTTCCATCAAACCTTCTTTATTCACATTCTTGCAAAATTTTACTTTTTTGGTCTTTTGAAAAAATAAAATACTAGCAAGATTTCTTTACAACCCATCCTGAAATGTGATTTTTCTTTTATTGTTACATTTTTTTTGAATGTGAACTTAGTTTAATAGATAAAAAAAATGTAATTTTAAAATTTATATATTATTATTCTTTTTAATATTGAAAATAATATTTAATTCATTTCAATATTAAAAATATTATTAAATATTTTATCTTCGAATAAAAATTATATATTTCGTTCACTTCCGTACATATCCACTATTAAATTTAATTTACTATCCACTATTAAATTTAATTTATTACGTAAAGATTACTCAATTAATAATTCTCTTTTAGTATTTTTTAATTTATTGATTAAAATTATATGTTTATAGTTATACATAATTATAATATATTATCATTTAAAATTTAGTATAATTATATTAATTTTTAATACAACTTAAAAACAATATAAAGAATAAAAAAACCGTGCTTAAAATTTTTTGTCACCATCTTCTTTCATCTAAAAAATCTAACACTAATCATCAATTTTTGGAGAATGCAATTATTTTTTATTTGAAACGGTTTCTTAAAAATAAAATATTAACATGGAATGCAACTTAATTTTTTCTATAATAATGTAAAATAATTTAATTTTGTACGGTCAATATTCATATTAAATTCAATTTTGACTCTTTTTACTTTTAAAGTCGTATTTTCATATCAAACAAATTTAAGAAGAACACTTAAAACATAAATTTTGAAATTTAAAATTAATTTAAACCCTAAGAAACCTAAAATAAGGATTTGCGAAATTGATCAAGTTAAAG
>Ga0209389_1000582_pt1 | contig 22389 bp, 8 predicted proteins | sample CowpearedBW_FD_187526 | JGI IMG/M metagenome (GOLD analysis project Ga0209389, IMG submission 187526) | Root nodule microbial communities of legume samples collected from California, USA - Cow pea red BW (SPAdes) (version 2) | ecosystem: Host-associated > Plants > Roots > Nodule | place: USA...
AACTCTCTACACATGTGTAAGCTCTTTTCATAAAGAACATGGAGCAAGAAACATATATCAAATCTAGTATCCCTACACATGTTCCAAAAGTGGGATAAGATGGTACATTGCATGTTCACGTCCTCTGTCCCTCCTTGAAGCTATTTGAAGCCCATGATTGTTTGGTATGACTCGTCCAATTCCATGGCTTTATCTACACAAGTGTGAAAACCTCCTCTGCATCTATCCTATGCTTCTTGAAAATAATATATTCTTTTGAATCCATATGTTCCAGTTAACTACAATTCATATGCATCTCCCAATCTTGTTACCTTTGTTATTAAGATACTATAACTCAGATTGATAAAACTCAATTGTAATATTAAGAGTATTTTTTGTGTAATCTCATTGGGGAGAACTCGAGCAAACACCGACTTTGGAATTGTGTGATACAAAATATACGTAAGAGTTTGTCCAGATGGAAGGGTAAACACCTATAATATAAAGGCAGGTTTCCTAAGCTTACTTTTGGTGTGTTTGTTTTATATTTCCTTCCTTAAAATTCCAAGCATGGTGGTGAATTTGAAAAGGGTTTTCTTGGGGATGGGGAAGTGAAGAGTTGGGGGGTGGGGACATGGGTTAAATGTAGAGGTAGGACACCGGCAAGAGAGCATCTGGGCATAATATTTAATTTGGAGAAGAGTAAGATTTGTACGGGGATAGCTCAGGAGGAACAATTTCTTTAAACATTAAATAGTTGAAGTTTTAGAAAATGATGCTCAAATACCTGGATATGGAAGAAAGATGAGGATGTTCGATTAAGTCTACCTATGTTGTAGGGAAACATTGGAAGAGAAGAAGGCGGTGTATTGAAAGTGTTATAGAGCACTAAGGTAATCCCAAGACACATTTTTTAGGATGGAGTTCTTGGATAAGTTGCTAACAAAGGTTAGATTACTTGTAAGGGAGGTTCAACAACAAAATATTTTATGCGATCTACGCTTAGCTTAGAGGAGAGTGCAAAACATCTCTTCTTTTCCTTGCTTAGTCAGAGTTTGTTTCACACTAATACAATCTTTGCTCAACCAAACCATAAACCAGAGAGCAACATATCTTGAGCGTCAGGTCTCGTCCAACAAGATTTGTAGGTAGAAAGCATGAGAACATTGCTTACAAACTTTGTCCAACAAAACCAAGTTCTAGCTGAATGAGTCACTTATGGAATGCTCTCTTTTTGGCTAGAAATATAATCTATGAAGGGAGAAAAAGGGAATGAAATAGGGAAGAGAAGGCTACAATACCCATCCACTAAAGACACTATCCATGATTTCCACCTCCATTTCTTCTTCATCCTTTTGTATAATTTCATGTTATTCAACTCCATGAGTAGTTAATTTGTTTTTTCCTTGACGTTAGATGTAGTCACCAAATTGTCTTGTACATTTTTCCATATTAATTATTTGTAATGCTATATTATTCTTTTTATTTGGTCTTTAATGTTATGATCACTATTTATTGTGATCAACCATAAATTAGTTGAAGTTGTAAGAAGTTTTGTCAAATCCTTATAAGTTCTTGGACCTAAGATAAGACAAACAATAAATCATTTGTTTAGAAATGACTTACTGATCATCTTTAAATCCTTGAACTTAATGCACCAGTGCAGTGAAGGCTTTTGGCCCCGGTTATTTTCGTGGTTCTGCCTCGGTTGCAGAGAGACCGAAGCCATAAAACCCTCTTTTCTGCCAAGACTCTGCAAGTAGCTTGTTAACCACATCACCACCACCGTAATCACCTTCTCCCAACATATCTTCCCTTCTCCTCTGCAATAACCCCAACTTACTCCATAACCTACTGTGAAACTTGTTCAATCCCTGTTGACCATCCTCAATTGCAACATCACAAGCATCAACCTTGGAACCAGACCCCATTACACTATCAGACGATTTCAAATTCACATCCCTCAAACTATTCTCAATGATCAACACCTTCGCCCCATAGAACAACTCGGTTGTGGCTGGAGAAACTTTATCATTAGATATCACTCTCAATTCATCAACATCTCCCATTATCGACTTCCTACGAGAATTTGATCTATCAAAACTCCTCCTCCTCCTATGCCAATCAGAATAGTAATGCTTCATTTGAGTAGAACCACCAGGACAACATTCTTCGCCATTCTCCAAAGTCACGTCTCCCTTTTCTTCTTCCCCAACCAAAACCTTATCACCAACACGAACCATGGGGGAAACCCTATGGTATGCTTTCCCAATCAAAGAACCATCCCAGGAAGCTCGAGGAGCTTTGGACGAAAACCGTGATTCATCAACGGATAGCCTCGGATCAGTGTCGCACGATCTTCTACCCAACGTGAAATTGTATTCTCCAACCTCTGATTGCGTCTCCCGCAATGACTTAAACCCAAGCTTTTCGACCGAACAAACGTTTGCGCCGGCGACGTCGCTGTGGCGGTGGTTTCTTTTCGGATTCAGCTTTCGTTTCCAGTTCATCAATCGCTTGCTGAATTCAGAAGCTGCACCGCAAAAACTCGCCGCGATGTCTTTGAAATCTCTCCATGCGCCCTTCCTGCTCCACAATTCGAGATCTATGAACTCTTTCATCGTCTTCCCCTCCCCGTCTTCATCGCCAGAAACCCTAACTGTGTCATCGCGCTCGCTCTCACCGATTTCTACGCCAGCACTGCCGGAACGGATCTCGGTGTGCCGATTCGTTGGCTTCTTGCTCTTGTAGTCGCGGGGAAGAAAAAGGGGGTTCGCCAAATTGGAACCCTAAATAAATCCTATGGCTTCGGTTCCCTTAACAACCGAAGCCATATACCCCTTTTTGGCATCGGGTCTTGCTGGACCGGGGCCTAAGCACTCTTTGGCACCAGTTTTGGGCGAACCGAGGCCTATACCACTCTTTGGCTTCGGGTGTTAGGTGAACCGAGGCATAAAACTTGGCTATAATTGCAAAAATGCCACCGCGCCATTATATGCTTCGGTTCCTGGCCAACCGAGACATATAAGGCGAGGTAAAAAAGAAATTTTGCACTAGTGATGTAAGATTTTTGAATTGAGTTGACAAGGAACTATAATTCAACAAGGTAAAACTTAGGGTTTGCTCTACAATATTGAAGTATAACTTTTAGTGGTAAGGATTGATGGCAATGAAGAAGTGGAAAATTTGTATTCATCAGCTTAATGAAACAATAGCGTAAACTAGTCAAGTCTAATCCCACCATATTTATATCGTATATTTATTTCTGACTAAGTTTCTCATTTAAAAAATGCCCAAAATAATGTAGTGTTTAATTTTAACTTCTATTTTAAGCTTTTGTTATTTAATCTCTATTTATATATTATCATTTATTTTATACTTACTAGTATAAAGTGGAGGTAGTTCTTAGTATTACACAAGGTCCTTGTGGATTTGATACTCTTACTTTTAAACAATAGATGATAATGGTGCACTTGTCATAAATTCAACAAGTTTATGGTGCCAAAGAATGAAAAGAAACAAGATGATAGAAGTTACAAGCGATCCATTAAAACTAGAAAACCACTATAATACTTGAAAGATTATCATCATCAAGTCAATAACTCTAACTATTGAGAAAATTTTGTTTCAACACAAAAAAATGCTTATCCTATTTCTTCTATTTTATCATATAAAACCTTATGAAAACAACTGGAATGGATTGATGTTATAGGAAAAGGAGATTAATGTTGACAAAAAGAAGAAGATGGACATCTTCCTCCAATAAGGAGTTTTGATGATGATGATGACTTATGAAGAAGTATGGAAGACTTGATGATGATGTATGGAAAAATGTTGAAGACTTAAAAGAATGCTTTGATTCAAGAGATGCATTGAAGACTTAAGGGTTTAATTGTTTAGGTCTTGTAATATGTGTATGTTATTTAAAATAGTTAAATTAGCATGTCAAGAGTCAAAAGGCAAAACCCAAGTAGTAGAGCACTAAGAGAATTTTATTTATTTGCAAAACTCACTGGAATAATCGATTATTCTTAGTGATAATCGATTATCTTAGTTAAAACTGAATTTTGAGAAAAGCCTATGGAATAATCGATTATCACCAGCTGATAATAGATTATCCTGGCTGATAATAGATTATCACAGCGAGAAAAATATTTTTGTAAAAGTTTATGTGATAATCGATTATCAATTATGACAATCGATTATCCTGGTCAGTTGGGCGCGACTGTTCAGTTTTTGACCTAATTTCCGGAACCCCTATTTAAGGAACATCAGAGTTACTTCTCACTTACCTTTTTGAGAAGCTAGAGTGCTAGTGTTGTGACTACAAAGAGTGTTCTCTGACTGTTCTCAAAAGAAGCTTTGAAAAACCTAGTGTGGGTAGAGCGATAACTTTTCCTGAGAGGTGTTCTGGGAGATTGAGTGTTGCTGCTGTTGCTAGGAAAGCTAAGGTCAAGATTCTCTGTGTGATTCAGAGAAAGGTGTTCATCTCTTGTGTGTTCAAGAGAGGTGTTTTCTTTCCTTACTCTTTTATTATCTGATTGTAATCTGTTATTTGTTAGTGATTTAGTTAATCTCGCTTTTAAGAGATTAACAACTGGACGTAGGGTCTTTTGATCCGAACTAATATAAATACTTTGTGTTCAATCTTTTTCTCTATCTCTTTATTTCATCTATTATTGTGTTTAAAGAAATTAATATTTTGATTTAATCGATAAATTTTGGAAAAATTTTAAAGTATTAATTTTATTACTTAAAACCAATTCACCCCCTCTTGGTTTTTGTCACGCTTAAACATTCCGTTGCACGATACTAACAATTAAAGCCCTTCAAGACAACAAACTCTACTACTTGCCTTCTCTAGAGGAGGTCATTCCCATTGCCAATAATTTGTAGGGTATACAATGACTAGATTCACCTCTAATAAATCTTAATCTGTATATTTTTTTTCTTAGTCAATTGCATTGTTTTGTGTAGGTTTAAGTGGTTAATTAGGAGTAATTAGTCTATAATTAGTTTAGTTAGGTTTCTAGTATAGTTTTGCAAATATAGCTTAATTAGGCACTTTTAATGGATTCTTAGTGTAATCCTTAGGAGTGTTATTAGTTTGGTCCAGTTTCACATGCATTTTAAGTTAATAAATCCATAATGGCATAATAGTGTAAGTCCTAGTTTGATAGATAGACTTAGAAGTATGATTGCTCTAGTTTTGGGAGTCCTTAGAAGTAGTTTGATATGATTAACATTGTTTTCTTAGATTTTTGAGTGAGATGCATAAGGAAGATCTGGAATCTTATCTCATAGTTTAGAGAAGTAGTGAGGAGAAAGTTGATCTAGCCAATAAACTTAAAAATGGCAAAGCTGACTTTTGGTGCAAATGTTGACCAAAGTTTGAACAAGAGTTGACTTTTTGCTTTTCAATTTCAAATCAGATGGCAATCTTTGGGAAAGCTTTAGGGAATTAAAAGACAATTTTTCTGACTCTGAATGCTGAGGGTCAGATTGGAACTATTGAAATGGAATTGAGTGTGAAAAGATGTTGCTTTGATGAAAGGTGAAGTGAAGTTCAATCCATGTAAAATTAGCTTGAGAAAGACCTTTGAATGAGTGAGTTTGGAACTACTTTGAGCCAGTTGGACTTAAGCACGTACTGTAGCAGGTCGTGGACATGGAAGCATCACCAAACATGAGCAAGTGACCTGGAGTAAGCTGGCACAACTGTTGGGAAACGTGCCACCCAAGTCCCAAGTGGAGATTATAAAGTAGATAGGAACAGTTTAGGGTAGTTAGTTAGTTAATGAAACTTGTAAAACCAGTAACAAGTGTTGATTATATTAACCAGGGTGCCAAATCACATTCGAACCATAACACATCACACACACGCATTCACCACCATACCTCTCTTCACCATGAAACAATTTTCTCTCTTCTCCACAACATCACAGTTGTTATTTCTGCACCATTTCCACACATTTTTGCTCCTAATTATTGTTGTTTTGATCTGTGTTGTAAACTAGTTCTTTCATTCTATTGATTACAGTTGTCGTAAACGTATTTTGTGCTATGAAATTGATGTTTTCTTTTCACCTTGACTGATTGATCATCATGAGTTTTGTCATTAGTGGCTGAAGTGAGTTCATGATTCAATTTTGAGTGATTGAGTGATGTTGATCTACAACAACACTAGATTTGACTTCGAAACGAGTTGAATTTGTAAAGGTTGTACAGTTCATCCTATTTACATATCAAAGGTCGATTGATTATGATCAACCATAAATAAATCATCGAATTGAATCATGACTTTCATTTTTGCTACATTGAACCACTATTCCATTCTTCTATAATTTTTCGTTTTCGATTAATTCACAATTCTTATGTTCAATTATAGTTTTGAATCTTCATTGTGAGCTTACATGCATTGTTTATGAACCATTTGCATAATCAATTCATCAGCCATCGCATCCAATTCATCATTCATGCATCAGTTCGTCATTTATGTTATTTAGTGTTTAAGATCTGGGAATTCGATGTTTAAACAATCACTATTGTAGTTTTGTCATTTTAACTAGTGTTATAGGCCTCGGTTATGACTTAACTGAAGCATAAAATGACGCGGTGGAATTTTTGCAATTTTTTCCAATTTTTATGCCTCTATTCAACATATACTCGAAGCAGAAAACGTCTTTCTACTTCGGTTCTTAGAAAACTAGTGCCAAAAGGTCTTATATGCCTTGGTTTTGAAGACCCAAAGCCTAAAAGTTCGCTAATATTTCAAAAATGCCACTCGTAGTGATATTTGGCCTCAGGTGGAATTGAACCGGTGCCAAAAATTATTTTTTGCCTTGGTTAAAAATTGAATTGAGGCAAAAAAATATTTTCTGCCTCAGGGGGAATTGAACCAGTGCCAAAAACTGTTTTTTGCCTTAATTAAAAATTGAACCGAGGCTAAAAGGTTTGTTAGGGTTCAAAAATCGCGAATCACCTTTTTTCTTCTTCTTCCTTGCGTGTGCGTTCTCTCTCTCATCCACCCACCTCCGCTGCTGTTGTTGCACTCCGACCACTCGCAAGTGTTCGACGTTTGGCTCATTCGCATTATGGCTTGGCGAAGTGTGATTTGGGGCTTGCGCAATGGGTATGAGTTTGTTGTTTTGCAAGTGCATGGCAGATTGATGTTGTGCATAGATAGAGATATATCGTTGATGGTGGCGAGACATATGGTCGCGACAGCGTGAAGAAACCTATCGTTGTGGCGAAGGTGGTTTCACGATTTGGGGGAGGAGACGCGATTTAGGGTTTGTGATTTTTTTTTTTTTTGCGTTTATGCAAGTGTGGTGTTCACGTTTTCGTGTATGAAGAACATGGAGGTTCCATGGTGGTGGCGCAATTCACGAACTGCTATTACGGTGAAGCAGAAGATTGCAGTGGCTGCAGATCTTTGGTTGTGAGTTTCAGATGTGGCGGTGGCTGACAGAGTTATGGTTGATGTAAAATCTGCTAAATTTAATTAATTAAATAAATAATTAATTCATAAATGCGGGGAGTGGGAGCCTTTATGGCATTAAATGTTGATTGATGTGACGTGGAAAAGTACTAGCTCAAATGATTGAAAGTACTTGATTATGGTGAGAAGACTTGAGTTCAAGTCCTATGTATGTTATTTAATTTATTATTATTTTAGTAATATGTTGGATCATGAAGAGTGATAATATAATCCTAAAATTATAGGAATTATCACGAAACATGAATGGTTTGAATGGTTGTGCATTGATTGGACATTGGCATGGTGATGGGTTGGAACCTTGGTAGAAACAAATTAAGCTTTCCCTTTTGCTAAAATTAGTTTTGGCATGAATGTGAAAGGGTCAGAAACCCTAGTCATCATAAGTGGCAGCCAAGATGGCTGGAAAACCACCTGGTAATGGTGCTTGAATGACCATTAATCCAACCTTTAATCTATTTTAATTTTTTTATTTACTTGATGAAATAAATGGCTAAACACTTGAGAGTAAAGGGTTTTCTAGAATATTTGGCTAACAACTGAGAGTGAGTGGTGAGGCTATGTTGAGTGCGTGGAAAAAGAGAGAAGTGAGAGTGAAGAAAGAATATTGAAGGAGCAATCACTAGCTAAGGTGAATTGAGATCAAGGACTCAAGGATTGGACACATTTGAGCAAGGAATCCAGGTTAGGAGAGCTAGACTCCGTTATTTTATTTGTGACGTTATTCTTGTATGATTGATTGATTATTTGGATGCTTGCATTGTGATAAAATTGCGCGATTCCATGTTTCTGGAAATTTTCCAGAAACTGCCTAGCGGGCCTACAAAGTCGCCAGGCGACCCATACCTTTTTTTATACATTTCTAGGTTACAGATGAGGAACCGCCTGGCGGTACGAGCCTGACCGCCAGGCGACACATCTGTGCCCACCTAGTTTCTAAGTTTTTTATGAACTACCTAGCGGTGATGAACACCCGCCAGGCGACGCGAGTTAATTTGACTCGATTTTGATGTTGTGGGGTTTGTGGGATGATTGTGATCGACGAAAAAGATAGTATTGACTGTTTGTGAGTGGTTAGAAGTCATATCTCGTTGAATTATATGTAATTAGAGGTTAAATTGGATGAAAATTTGTATGAGCATCTTTTAAGGTTTGAGAATTGGGGTTTTTAGATTCTGGATCCAATTAATGGGAGAATGTTAATATAATTCCTTGAGTTGGAAGCAGTGTAAGAGAATTATGAACCTAAACTGATTAGGGTGGCTTCTTAATTGGAAAAATTGAGAGAAATTGGAGTTGAGAACTCGTGTAGGTGCAGAATCAGTACTGGAAATTCCAGAAACTGGTGCACCGCCTGGCGGGGCTTATCGTGCCGTTAGGCGACAGGTGTAGTACAACAGAGGGTGAACTTGAGTTGGCAACGAGTGTGACATTCAGTAGGGTTAGGTTTGATACTTAAAAGCATAGCTGAAAAATGTTGGATATGGTATTAGGAAGAGTGAGTGATGCATGGAGTGGAACTAGAAAGAATTATAATGATTAAGTTGTGTTAAAAGAATTTAATATAATGATAGTGCAGTAGAGATCATTGAAAACTAGAACATCATTGAATGATTAGGCATAGTCTAGCTTAAGAATGGGTTGTTAAGCAGAGTTGCCTAAGGTGAAGAAATGATATGATGCTAAGGTAAGTTATAAATGGGTATGTTAAGTGTAATTGATTTGAGTTTGATGTAACAATGGAAAATCGTGATAAGTTTCAGGTCTAATTGTGACTTTGGTCTAAATTGTAGTAATATGGTATTACTTTAGTTGATTTAAGAGAAATTTGTATGATCAAGAGAGTGAATTTATCAATGAGGATGATTGTGATACATGTTTATAGCTCATTACAAGCCCTTAGCCTAAAAACCATGATTCATCCTACCTTAGGAAATTTTAGAGCTTTAGAATTGTTTTGGGAATCGGTGCTCTAATAAGTGTAGTTGTGCGCATAAATGTTTTTTGTTCTTCGATTGCTCATTAATAAATTTATAAGCGACTTGAGAATTTTTTTTTCTTCATTAATCAATAAAAGAAATGAGAAAAGAAAAAAATGAAAAGAAAAAGAAAATAAAGAAAAGAAAGTTGGGTTTGAGCATTGTGAGAGAATTGAATTTGGGAGTGTTGGAGTTTGGAATTACTTTCATGCTTGATTTTTACTTATTCCCCATTGCTCCTCTATTTCCTTTGGTTCTTTAGCTACTTATCCATATGTTCCATATCTTATCCCCAATCCCGTTACAACCTTGAAAAGTCCTTCTGATCTTGATCTACATGTGTTTTGGTTGTTCATTTTAGGGGCTTGCCAAGTCTATTTGATGCTTGTTTTTCAAGGATTCTTTGAGAGTAAACAGCAGGCTAGATATTTTAGTGATACAATGCATATTCTATGAGGTTATGTTGCTTTCAATTTACTTTTTCAACTTAGTGAAAACTTGACATGTTTTGAATTGCTTAGATGATATTTATGGATATCTTGTAGCTTTGACTCCTTATGTGTTCGATGTGTTTCCATTTGTCTCTTTCGTGTCTGTTTATTTGTGTCTCTTTCAAATTTCTATTTGTTTTGTCTATGTTCTCCATGCTCTACTTTGCTTTGTTTTGCTTTTTTAGTTTTTTCCTAAGAGTGCAAAAGGGTAAGTATGAGTGATTTTGATCAGTCATTATTTTTCCTTAATTTATTGCCTTTTTGTGCCCATCTTGATTGTTGTTTAGTGCTTAATTGTCTATTGTTAGTGCATTTTCATCTATTGGACTTCATTGGGTCATTACTTCGAATTTTGGTTAATTTGGCATTAATTGGTCTAATTTTCGTTTCTAATTATATTTAGGTATTTTTGTGAAGCAATTTTGGAGCTGGGACACTAATCTTAAGATGAAGAGGGAGTTGTCGCATTATTCCCACATCATTGCCACGTCAGCGCCATGTCAATTCACTTATCCACATCATCATATCAACATTTTCGGCCCAGAGTGGCATTTTTGTAATTTTAAACCCTTTAATGGAAGTTTTGTAAATATGAGTGGCAGATTTGAGAGGCCACATTTTTAGGGTTTTAGAAGGGTTTCAGAGAGCTCTTTTCTTCCTCATTCTGAATTTCAAGTTTTGAGGGGAGCACTCACTTGGTGATATTTCGTTTTCTTTATTATGTGACCATTAGAGCACCACCCAACTTAGGGCTTTCGTTCCCTTCGATCGGAATTGTGTTTGTTCCTTCTTCCCTTACTATTATAATGCATTTTTGTTTCTGTTTGTGTTGAAAGTCCATTTCCATGGCTAACTAAACACTACAGTTGATTTTCGGAGAAGAATGTAATGAAATCTTGAGATTAAGTGTATGTTTTTCACTGTTTATGTTGCTCTTTATCATTTTAACCAGTGGTTTGTTGTTGAATACAAATTCTGGGCATGCTTAATATTAGGGTTTTCATTGTGGCATTGAAACTGACTTGAAATCATGCTTAATGCGTGCCTAATTTGGTAATCTGTGATAGGTGGAATTAAATTCGAATCAAAGAGTCAATGCGTTTTTTATAATCTGAAGTTGCTTTGCTTTGCTTTGCTTTTTCTAATATACCAACCACCCCCCTTGTGTTGCATATGGAATCTCTAAATGAAGATATTGATCACTAGGAGACAACCTTGGGTTGATTCCTAAGTACTACGTTTATTTGTTTTATTTGGTTGGGTACGACCTCAATCAAATTTTGGTTTCATTTGCAGTTTCAACACTTTATGGCATGACATTCTTTCAAGGGGAGGCAAGTATAACATGTTTTGAATCTACTACAACAGCTAAATAAAGCCACCATAGTAATAACCACCATCATAACCAAATACATAATTTGTTAGTACTGAAGTTGGTCAAGTAGATTAAAGAAACGAAGTAATACAAAAGATGAGGATTCTTAATTCTTTAAATTTGAGGATGAAGAGTTCTTTGATAAAATGATTTGTTGCAGGAGCCACCTAGTGGAAGAACTTGATGGATAGAAAGATTGAGCGAAAAACAAAGTTCTTTACATTTTAATTTACGCTATTAATTTCAGTTTTAATTCTTGTTTTTTTTATTTTATATAAACTACATAGGTATATAAGCACGTACTTTTAGGTGAATATTTTGATAACTAGCTGATAAAACTTTTGGGGATTACATAAAATATTTTTCTGAATTTTTGGTTGGAACAAAGAGTTGGGAACAAAACTAGAAAAACTCTTTGAGCTTTTAAATCCATAAGCGGTTGCAAAATAAGGAAAAATGGCCAATCCGAGTGCTTGAAAGTTCAAATGCATTGAAAATAGAATTCACAATTTGGAAATTAACACGAAATGAATCTACCTAGTAAGAGGAGTGAGCCAAACACTAATAGCGAGATGAGTAAGGCACTTATTTTGAGTAAATTCACTAAGTTTTGTGTTAAGTTTTTGGTTTTTATTAAGAATGATAAGCATGGATAGGATCAAGGCAAGTTCTTTTCTTGCCTACAACCAAACAACCAACCCAATACAATTAAATTATCTTTTTTAAACCTCAGTTGTACATAAAAATCCTATGCCCACAAAATAATGTCAAAATCCTACCTTCTTTATTATAACGTTCATTTTTACCTATTTTTGTATGTTTATTGTCATAAATAAATCAACTATTTCTTAGCTTTTATCTTGTATCCTCAAGTTTATTGTGTTTTGTATTAGTCTGTATTTTAAGTGTTTTATGTTTGTTTTACCTATAATCTTTTTGTTTAAGTGTGTGGAATAAATGAATAGGGAGCAATTCTAGTAGAGGAAAATAAGCAAGAACTGAATGGAGCATGTTTTAGATAAGAAAAGATCAATTTGAAGCAAATACCCAAGTCAGGCGTCACTGGAATCACTCACAGTGTTTCCAATACAAAATGTTGTCAAACTGCCTTGGGATCTGTGGGGCTAAGCACCACAGGGATGAGTGTCACAGTGTTAAGAAGTGGAAAATGGCATTGAGCGCTAGTTTAACAAAAGTCACTAGTTCATGTTTTCACTAATGGCATTCAGCAGTGCTAAGATGGCACTTAGCGGTGGCGTCCTTGAAATGTCAAAATGGGTTATTCATTCATGCTTTTCGTTAGTGTTTTGGCTTATTCCACATTTTGCATGATAGAAAAACACTTTTGGGTGCTTAGAGAACCTCTGGGATGTTGCTAGGGGTGTTGGGAAGCTCTCCAACTCCTCCTTGGGTCATCTCCTCCATTTATGGTGGTTTTCCCCCTTTTGGTCTTAAGAGGAAGATGGGTTATGATTTGGAGATGGAGATATGAATGGTAGGCACAATTAGAGCATGAAGTGGCTGCCAAGAACCTTGAGACAGGGCTTGCATCTTCTCTTTGGTTTTTATTTCTTCCTTCTCTTCTATTCGTAAACCATAGGTTCTCCACCATGAAGAGTTAACTTTATTTGTTGAGATTAGATGTAATGAACTAAATTCTAGTGCAATTTATGATGTTAATATATATATATATATATATATATATATATATATATATATATATATATGATTTTCAATTCAAGTTAGCATTTGATTTTTTTGCTTAATGTTTATCGTGGTTTAATCACCCATGACTTGTTTGTTGGTTCTTGAAGAGTTAGAAAATGTCTTTTGATCCTAGAAATGAAATTGACTACCTAATGGAGCTTGTATCTAGGGATAGAATATGATTCATTAGTAATCCAAAGAATCCTGAACTTAATGCATGATTGCTTGTTGATGATCCAAGGGATTGGACTTTGATGAGTTATGATAGGCTCAAAGTCGCTAGGAATAGAATTTGAGTAAATTAGTAAGTTAATTTTAACTTGAATATGGAATTGAGATGCTTGTGAATACATGAGAATGAAGTGAATGAAATATAGTCTTGACAATTGTATATACTATATGTTAAATTTTTGTTGCACCTCAACTGTTTTATAAAATACCAAAAAGAGTTTCTTAGTGTTTTTGTGAACTTTGTTGTCTAATTGAGTTGTGAATTGCAAGAGTTGTCATGTGTCGCACAAGTCTTTGTGGAGAGAACGATATTTATTACTTGCTACGTGTGAACATTGCACTTGTTGTTTTCCACTAACACCTTACTTATAAGGGAGATAGAGCAATATGTTTCTTGTCAAGGCAAAAAGGAATATGTTTCTGAAGGAAAAAGAAAGAGAGGTCAAAGTGTTATCAACAAAGTGTAAAAAATAAAGGTTGATAAGTGTCTAGATTACTTAATTAGATATATCAAACTAGCATCCAATTAGTATATTTTTAAGTAAATTGAACCCCTTTAGCTTAGAAATACAAAGTTGGGTAATGAGAATTAGTTAGTTGTTAATTTAATGAGTTTATGATGAAGTGCAACACCTTTGCACGAATAGAAGAAATGTCGTAGTTGAGCATTGAGACTAGTGTTGATTGTTGAAAGGCAGTTTGTTAAGATTTAGAATGTGACTTTCATAACTGTGCACCAAAAGATGTGTTAAGCCTTGTCGGAAACACTCAAGGGAAAGAAACCGTAGTCAAATTAGATCTGGAGGGCTAGACTCTGAAGATGAAAAACTTATCCACAAGAGTAACTAACTCCCTTATTTATGGGGTTAGATGTAATGTATTTTTAACTCTTTGTAAATTTCATTATTCAATATAATTATTTTCCTTCACTCTTGTATTCTAATCTTGTTTTAATTGCATATTCTAGATTGATTGTATGTGTTAGAGTACTTTTGATTGAAAGATGGTTTGAGAAACCTAATTAGGATAGAACAACTAGTATATTTCACATGCTAGACATAGATGTGGAACATTTAGTCATTCATAACATCAGAGCCTTAATCCTTAATGAGAACTTATAATAAAAATTGCTAGACATCGGGATTTTATTATTCAAGTTTAGACTTGTCTATAAGATATTACGACTTGTTACAAAAGGTGAATGCTAGAAAAGGAAATAAAAGTATATTGTTTGGAGTTTTTTCTTTGAATTGAATCATGAAACTCAATCCTAGTGAAGCCTTTATCATATATTATTGCACACCATATATTCTATAAAAATACAAAAAGAGTTTTATTTTTGTTTTTCTGAAATTTGTTGTCTAATACAATTATGTATTGCAAGAGTTGTCAAGTGTTGCACAAATCTCTTGGGAAATGATACTTGGACTTTTCACTTTAATGCTTGGGCGATTTGATACATTTGTCAATCACGTAACAATGTTGGCCAAGCTTCCTTATGGTTGATTGGATGGAACAATAACTTCTTTGTACTCTCTTTTCACTTATGCAATCATATTTAGATGTTTATGTTTTTCATTGATTTAGTTTATTCTTAATGCTTATCTCAGGATATGCCTTAAAGCTTGATCTAGTTGTTGGAGGGTCCTAGGAATGCGATTTTAGTAGTTGAACTAACTAAATCAAACCAAATACTGAAAGTCATCAAGGATGGGATTGTGCGTTTGGCTCCACTATTCTAACTCTTAATGCAAGTATTGAACAAATCTTATCTCAAGGAATTGGTAAGTTGTTCATGACTTAGATAAGCACTACAAGATAAATTTACATGTTCTTGGCCTTAGAGGATAGGGTAAGCAATAGTCATCACCAAATGACCAACAAGAATATCTACCAGACATGGGGATATATCTAGTTGTATCATCCAAAGAGAAACTACCCAAAAGGGAGCAAATCTTTTAGATTGAACATTCGTAAGGTTATTGATAATCTTACTACAAGGAATCAGTGTAATGTTATTTTAGATTGTATTTTTTCAATCTATCACATTTTGTAGCTAATAATACAACTTTGAATCTAGCCTCTCTGCATTCAAGCTATACAAAACATGTTATTTTGTTTGTTGAACTTCACTACATTTATCCAAATTTCTAACCCAAAAATCAACTATCAATACTCCCTATGAATACGACATTTCCCATTCAGTTGTACTACAATTGACTTGGTGCACTTACCAATAGGTCATAGAGCTAATATTTCTTTTATAACTTGATCTATCAACTCGTTATTGTGTGAGCCTAGGACTTAATTCATAGTGGCCATAAAAAGCACAACACTTGTCGATGAAAGATATTTGGATAATATTGTGGATAAAGGAGACATGTGTGGATAGAGGAAATTAGTGTGATAAGAGGGATAGGTGTGAGGAGATTTATGAATATGAATGAACGAGAAGAATGTAACAATATAAAAAGCCAACTCTTATTAAATGAACTCTCTTAACGTTGACTAAACTATGGTAATCCAAATATTTATTTTTCTTAAGAGTTCAAATTAATTTTATTCATTTTTTTATTTTTTAAAACTTAATTAAATTTTTGTAATATGTTAGACTCATCTAAATTGACTATAATACATCACAGTTTAGCTAATAATATTTAAAACTAATTTAGTGTCTTTCATAGTTACAACACATGAAAAAGAAGACAGTCTTAACTAACTACAAACAACCACAAAATCTTGCACCGCTTTTTCAACCCTATAAATTACGAGCATTCATAATATTACTTGACAAAAAAATGTTAAGACTGAATATTCTACCTCACCACCACCTATTTATAAGTACATATAGACAATAAATCAATTCTCACGATCCTCACCAATAGTTAGATTATTGTCCTTTGATGATTACAAACTTTCAACTCTATAACCTAACAAAATATCGAACAAAAATTGATTTCTTAAAACTTATCATTATTTATACTTATTCTGGAGTTCAGTATATGAAAATATTTTAACATCTCAAATTATTGAAACACCTCCACAACAAAACTAAGAGATTCTAAAACATTTCGATTACATGTTGATAAACAGTTAGATCAATAAAACTATTAATCAACTAATAATCAACAAAACAATTAATCAACTAATAAAAAATTAAAATTGACATAAGTTATTAGCAAAATCTATATAAATAAAAATTCATTAAAAATAGTATAAATAAGTCACAAGATAAACATTATTTTATAACCTTATATTTACTTCTTATTTTTAATCGAGCATATTGGTCAAATTCTCGGAAGACATTCTCGACAAAGCATAAGTGAAATAATCAGAAAAAAGATATCTCAACTAATAATCATTTGTATAGTAACACTTTTCTTGTATAGTTTATGTTTTATTTCTTTTAAAAAAATTAAAAGTAGACACCAACAATCGAATTGAAACTAATACTTGTATGAAGTGAAAGCAAGTAGCAAAAATAACACTATAATGAAATACCTTCATGTCTTCAACGTTGAAGCACTTGACCCCTGGTTGCCAGTTTTCACAGTTTTCCCGAAAAAACCGCTTATATCCATTGGAAGGAGATAACATGGTAATTGTGAAAGATTTGAGGTTGTTCTTTAAGAAACAACAAGTTCTTCAGTAAAACGCCATTACTCTTCTTCATCTGCGCTAACAAGGTGGTTCAGAAAATCGCGTTCTCTGATAAGTGCTTCTTCTGGGTCCAATCTGCGATCCAAAGGCTCATTGATCTCCATTGTCTTTGGTTTTCTTTTCTGATTGTTTTGTTAGAAAAGCCTAAGGTGAAACCTAGCACGTGCATTATTAGCAAGAAATAATCCAAAGTTATAATTATGAATTCGGAATCTGGAGACAAGTGCAAGTGCTCAACCAACTTTTGCACTCTCCAACGCCGGTGGGAGCCAACCGATGAAGGTTGACAACAAATGTGCAGAGTGACGTCACCAGAATTGCGTAATGGGGTTTTAGTATGACGTCAGCCACCTCCATTATGAATTTTTTTCTTATTAATCTATTATGAATAATTGCACTTGCCCAACCAACATTTCTAATTAGTGATAAATTAAATACAAATAGATGAGTGATTTATTTGATGATGTGATAAAATATATTTCTTTAATAATTAATATATTTAAAAATTATCAAAGTATTTATAAACATAAATAAATGATAAGAGATATTTAAAAGTTTATCAATTTAATAGACACTCGTTATAAATCTAATATGCTCTTTTATAAGATATTTTTATTATTTATTATAGTATTCTAATTTTAAAAAATATATTAATATCAAGTTAATTTTAAGAAATATAAACGATAATTTTTTATAAAATCTAAATAAAAAAATTATATTTTGCAACAAATGTTTTTGATATTTATGTAACTATTTTGATTTATTTTATTTTAATAGAAAAACGTATATTAATAAAGTATTAACAATTATTTTTTTACTGAACCTATGACTAAATTTTCCTTTTTTTCATATCAGTTGCTGTCTCTGGAGATCCGAATCATAATACAAATGTTTGTAGGTTATGGTCTCTTATAAAATGAGAGTTTTCTTTTAGCATTTTAAGTGCTACTCATCAACAGTTTTCAATTTCTATTTCTCTTTCTGGGTTTGATTTTCACGTGCATGGTGTTTATGGCATCCACACTTATACTGGTAGGCGTGATCTTTGGAATCTTAATACTTTTCAGGGAGGTGATTTTAATCTTATGCTAAGTTCGAATGAGGTCAAAGGGGATGCACAACCTAACTATGCTTTTTGCGCCTAATAATTAGATTAATTCAAGGGAGTTTATCTCTTAGTTTAAGACGGTGATTTGTAACATTTTTCTTCATGTACTATAATAAAATTATATGAAATCAATTTTAATAACAAAAAATAATTATTCATTATAATGAACAATTTAGATACTATATAAATTAAAAAATTATTCGTTATTAAAATAGTTACTATTATAAATAAAAAATTTATAATTGGTCACTAATTATTAAAGATCAATTTAGTAATTAAGTCATTTTGGTAATTAAAATCTAGGTAGCAAATTTTTAGTAATCAATTTTCTTTGGTAATTAAAACCATGGTATCTAATTTTAAAAACTAATTTAGTGATCAATTATAATTTTTAATAATAACTAGTGACTATTTTAGTAATCAATAATTTTTAATTTTATAAATTAGTATCTAAATTAATCACTACAAGTTGCTAAGGATAAAAGACCTCATTCTATCCTTCTATAAAACTTCTAAGGTGTTATATAATACTAAACAAGTTGTTCTTTTAGTTTATTATATTTTAGTTCTGATTTTTGCTCTTATGTCTTGGAATATTCGTTGATAATTCAGTCTTAATCTTTAACTATAACTCATTACCCTACTTAACTTTGATAATATATTTTATGTAAGTTAAATAGTAAATTTTTACATATTTGAACATGTCTAATGTAATAAAACAATAAATTTGTATACATTTGAAATAAGAGAAAGTAATAGGTTCTCATTTGCAAACACGTGGAACAAGAGAAGTGTTAGCAGGTTTTCATTTGTAAATGTTTGGAATAAAGAAAAGTAGATTAGTAGATCACAAAAGCTTTAAATGAGTAAAGTATAACTTGAGTATTAATCATATATACTTTGGATCCATAGAAATAATTATATATTTAGGAACTCTAAAATAGATAGTGAGGAAGTGTTCACATTAGTACAAATTAAATCTTGGACATGGATCACAAGTAAGTACCCAAAAACATTTTTTTCATATTCTGACTGGTGTTTGAGCCCGATCACTTGCCTCAAATCTATGTGCTAAGAACTTTTGATGCTAATGAAGAGAGGTGTTGGGTAGTTCTCGTAGTAGATGACTAAATATAAGCCCAAAGGAAAAGGTGGAAGTAATGAAAATGTGTGGAATGCTAAAAGTAGAGATGCCAAAAATATACTTGCTCTTATTCTTATAAAGATAAAAGGTTGTGCAAGAATATGTTGAGAACTAACATGCAGGTGGAATCCATGAGAAAGGAGTAATAGCCAAGAAGATCGAGTTCAAACATCAAGCCAAGTGGAGTTGGGAAGCTTAAATGAAAAGCTATTAAGGGACCTTTGCAATAAGGTTTGATTGCCTTAACATGTCCTATAGGTATAAAAGTAGGAACAATATGTAAAGAATATAAAAGTAGGAACAATATGTAAAGAATATGAAGGTTGAAGATTATTCTTTGGAGTCATTACATGTATGAGCTCTTTAAATATAAATGTGGGATGGATTACTAAAAAGTATTTTGAACATCATCATGGTGGTATTAGTTATAGTGCTCATGTCAATGTAAATTAGCTACTTTATTATTGTTTTAGTGTCGGAACTATTATGGAGTTACAATATAATAGTAATCAAGTTGTAATGTTTTTGTAATTTGTAAAAGGGTTAGGGCATCCCAAATGTCCTATTATATTTATTTAATTTTTGTTGCTGATAAAAAAAAAACTTTGGAATGAATAAGATTGTTATCAAATTAATTGAAGCTTGTTTGAGTTCTTCACTTGTAAATTAAATGAATAAAAATCATTTGAAAGCTATGAAGAATTTTAAAGAAAAGCAACTTGTTTTTTTTTTCCATATTTGTTTAATTTCTTTTATATAGTCTATTATCTTTTTTTTTACCATTTTATATTTGGGTTAAATATGATTTTTATTCTTTAATTTCTATACGAAATTAGAATTCATTCTTATCTCAAATGTTACATTATTTTTATTTTATTAATGAATAAATGTAATTTTCGTCGTTTGATAAGGTTAAAGTTATTTTTGATATGAAAAATAATATGATTCCTGTGTCCAAGTGTTGACACATTTCTTTTGTTCCATCAACAAATATTTATGCTCAGTTTGATAGAAAGAATTACATTCATTCGTTAAAAAGTTATTAAAAATTAAAAAAAAATTTCACCTTTTGTGGACAAAATTCAATTTTGAATGAAAGTTAAAAAGTAAAAACAATTTGACTTTTTAACTTCTTACTACTGCATATTCAAATAATATTGTTTTAAGTACAATTCTAAATTTGTTGGAAAACAATGAGTTAACCTTATTTATATTTTGTTTTTTTTCACCCGCAATGCAGCATATGATTAATACGTAATACATTAATCTAGTGACATTTATTTGATTGTACCAGTGATAACAATCCATAATACTTTGGCAAGATTTAAGGTACAAAGGTTTTATTGAAGAAACTAGTTAATACAACATTGAGATCTAAGCTGTACAATTCTAACTAGAAGAAGCTATCCTCCGAAACAAATACCTACTCATCAAAATCCAAACTGTCCACAAACATCCTCAAATTGAACGGGTTCACCCGACGACAGGAAAGTGGCATTCCTCGAATAATCAAAAGAAACATCATAATCGTATAATAGGAGGTTCTCTAACGCAGACAACTGGTTCTGAGCACAATGTTCATCGCGAATCACTTTCTGAGGCTCCTGCTTGATTGATGCAAGTAGTGGCGAGGGAAACGGGTTTTCTTGTTTACTATGAAGGCTGTTATTAAAGCTAAGTAACGTGGAAGATGCAGAAGGAGAAAGAGGTTCCAAAATAATCTCGGGATTCGAAGGGCTTCGACAAGTGTGATGGCCGTAATAGGTTGTTCGGTACAATGGAGGATCATCTTGAATCCTCTGCACCTGTTTCATTGCTGAGCATCTTTGATCATTCTTGTATGTGCACCTGTAGTAGCTCCTGCAAAACCATGTTGGATTCATCATTCCGAAATCAAAAGAGAGAGAGAGAGAAAATTATAGTTAATTTGGTTTGAAACTGAAGAATATACCTTAGGTATTTTGCGTGCAATGTCATTTTTTGTCCGTACTTTCTCCATGCATAGCCATCTTCAATCAGTATGGAGCTGTCCTTCTCCCAAGTTGGCGAAATTGATCTTTATACATTAAGACAAAATTATCAATTTAACAATTCATATATTTCAAGTATTTTCACACCTAATCCAATTATCAATTCACTAGAATAGTTAAGAAAAATTGCGACAAATAAGAATTAATCCGAATAACCTGTAATCATAGTCATTTATGTCTGGAATTCATTAAAGAATGTTCTTACTAATCATATTATTCATTAGGGTTGATCTAGTGATGATAAATTATATATGTATTTTACATAAAATCTTGAACTTAATGTTATATTGTATAGAAAAAATATCTTAATAATCATTTTACTATTTATACACTCCTTTAAATACACCCTCTTGAGCTAAATTTTATTGAAGGTTACAAAAATTGGTTTGTATTACTTTGTAACGAGTTTCACTTAAGATTTTGAAGTTTTAATAAATTAAAATAGAGAATATATTGCACTAGAAAGTGCTTATTGGCTCAGTAACTATGAATCATGAAATTCTTACTTTCTTTTGTAGCACCTTCTTCGATTATTAGGGTTGAGAATTTTGCGACTCTTGCAGGTTTGAAGCAGAGACTCGATCTGAGGGCAATTGGTTGATGATGAGAGAGACGGTGTGAGTTGATTGGAGTTCAAAAGCAAAAGAGTGTTGGTGAATGAGCACAAGACCTTGCGAACAAGATCTTCAACAAATGGTAACACTGACTTTGACCTATCCTCATGTTGAAGATGAGTGTTCAATTTATCATGACCAAGTGCTTCAAGTAACTGGTTTGCCATGTCACGCCCTCTCATCAATTCTTCTTCCATTGCCTTTTTTCCATTTGAAAACTCACTCCCCATTAGTTTCCTTTCTGGTTTTGGTTAAGTGTTTGACACTGCAAAAACAGAGAGAACACTGCCTTTTATTCAACCCAGCACTTCCTCCACTTGCCCATTTAAAAAATGTTACATCAAAACTTCCACAGCACAAATTTGACAGCTTTCGGACACAAGCTAATGTTTTACGTGAAGAACACGCACCGATGAAAATGTGCAACGTAAGCAGTGGTTTTGTCTGATTGCAAGTGTGAAGGAACGAGGAAAGAGAAGCAGTGTGGTTTTTTTCAAGGGATTGCATGGTGAGCTCATAATGGTAACTTCACGCTGAGATAACAGCGAGGGATTAGACAATAATACCCTTTGG
>Ga0209389_1000589_pt1 | contig 22297 bp, 18 predicted proteins | sample CowpearedBW_FD_187526 | JGI IMG/M metagenome (GOLD analysis project Ga0209389, IMG submission 187526) | Root nodule microbial communities of legume samples collected from California, USA - Cow pea red BW (SPAdes) (version 2) | ecosystem: Host-associated > Plants > Roots > Nodule | place: USA...
ATTATTCTTTTTTACATAACTGAAAATATTAATTTTAAAACAAATAATTTCAAAAGGAGTAGCACTTTACATGTATTTAAGATAACATTTTAGTATAACAATGAATTTATATTTTATAAAATATAGATTTTTATTACCATGAGATCAATCTTTTCGTTGTTAACTTTCTTTTAAGTAAAATTTTTTTATACATAAGAATTTTTTTTATTAAGTTTGTAAATTAGTGAAGTTATGAAATTACTTATATTGATCTTTTGTTATTTTAGCAAATAATTTTATCCTTACCTTTTGCTTGAAATTAAAAAAAAAATATAGAGAGACACTCAAGACTTTGATAAGATTCAAGCACGAGAACTAATTGTAGAGTTGTAATTAGAGATCGAGGAGAAATTCACTATCTTCTCATGATTTGTAGTTGTCGGAAGTTTATTATGACTATTGTTATGGTCAAGAGTTTGATAGTCTCACCCTCTAGCTAAGTTGAGCCAAAGCTTGAAATGGAGACTATGGTGGATGGTGGATTCGCAGAAGCTTGGTGTTAAGAGAAAATGACTCTCGATTTTGGTGATTTAATTGGTGATATGAAGGTTGTTCGTGGAACTCTAAGAGAGGTTAAGCCAACTCTAGAGAAAGGAGTGCTAGAGGGACCTCTTATGATGCTCTAACAAGTGACTAAAAGAAGAGGTATGACTTAAAAATAATTTTGGCAGTATAACATTATCATTCTCAAAAGTCAAAAATACATGGGAGAGACACCTCTATTTACAGGGTAAGGTGTCTCCAAAATGGTCTAAAACCCTATAATGTTAACATTTACCAAAACTCTAAAAATGCTATCTTGATGAAGGGGAGTTTGACATGTGGCAATCCCCACTCTCACAAAACAAACCACTCATGTGTTGCCATGTGGAAAGCTATTTTATGAAAAGTCTTTCCAATAGGATAATGATGCATGACACTACCTATGTAAGAGAACTTTTCACTAAGAGCTTGCCATGTGACACATGTGGGATGCCCTTCCTAAGCTAGCTTGATTAACATAATTAAACATCAAAGAATTGCTTAAGTAGGCGCATATAATGCTCCTTACGTAAGCAAGATTGTTTTTTAAAACCCTACACACTTGACCCTTAATACAAGGCCTAAAAGAAACCTACACTATTTGACCCTTAATATAAGGCCTAAAAGAAACCTACACTACTTGGCCCTTAATACAAGACCTAAATATTCATAATCTACTAAAGTACTCCATTGTGGCCTAAAGAAAAGAGCTTTGCTCCACCTTGCAAAGATGACTCTATCTCTTCACGAAAGTGCATGGCCATGCTAGGGGGTATGCTTTCATCCCCTTCCTCTTCAAAAGGATTTGTCCTCAAATCTTCAAATTGTTAAGTTCACATTCTTCCTTCTCTTGGAGATGTTTGGTTTTCTTCCCACAAGGGTCAAATATCCTTCTTCAAAAAATAAGAGACAAGGTAAGTGCAATAATCATACAAAGCATGTAGCTCCCAAAGATTATACGCCTTGGAGTTAGGGAGCCTTTCTCTTTAAACTTTTGTGTGCCTTGAGTTGGGGAGCATGTGTTTGAAGTGACTTCCTTTTCCAACACAAGGTCTTATTTGGTCTTATCTTTCCATTCTACTAGGTGGAAAGAATACCTCTTTTGAATCTTCACACAAGCTTTTTGGCCCTTAACATGGGCACTCTTTTGTTAATGCACTCTTTGGACTTGTATGTACTACTTTGACACTTAAAACAATTTATCTCACTCTTGTGTGTGCAAATGTGCTCTCTTTCTTTTTCCTTTTTTTTCTCATTTGCACTTGGTCCTCTTCCACTTGAGAATGTGTGAGAGGATGAAGTACAATTTTTTCCTCTTGGTGGGTGAAGGTTATCTCATTGGTATGGTCATGGTATATGGTTTCTCTTTCAAAAAGTCAAGGCTTGCCCAACAAGATGTGACAAGCTTCCATAGGTACTGTAACGTCCTAGCCGGAAATTACTATTTAAAAATAAATAAGAAATCAGATTTATAAAACATCACATTTATTCTCGCAATTTCCTAAAAACGCAGGAAAATTAAAAGTTCAACATCGCTTCCGTAGTAATTAATATCGTACTATTCAGTTATTACAAAACCAAACCATAAAAAATACAAAAGAAAATCATAATAAAACTGAGTAAATAATCCCGTCGTGATCCCCACTCTATCTCTACGTATCCGCCTGCTCACCTTCATTAACATCTGCTCCCATGTAACAAGTTACATGATCATCGCCACACACACACAGATAAGGTGAGCTCATTTAAATAAAACCAAACAAATATAATATTAAATTCAACGTCGCGATAGTAAAACCCTGGGTTAGTATTCTTCTCCCTTTTTTCTTTACTCTCCACTTCCAGTACTTGCATTTAGACATCTATCATTTCTATACCCTTTAGGTGAGAACAATGATCGATCTTTGTTGCACGAGTGTCTACTCGCCCCTCCGACTACAGGCCACCACCTGATAGTCCACGCGTGGGAATAACCTTGCCACAGCATCTCACCGTGACACCAAGTGGAGCTCCCCGAAACAAACATAAAGTTTGTAGCTGTTCCAGACTACCAAAACTCTATCAGAATACTCTGAACAGGGCAATCATCCTAACTTCGTCGTACGAATCACAACTCGCACACTCCACTGGACTTCCTAAACCACCAGGCTACAACCTAGAGTGGTCACGTGTTACTCCAATACGGGTTACACTCGTAACTGGACCACCAGCCAAAGCCTCGCATCATGAACATCACCTAAAGCTGTGTAGAAACCTTTCCTCGCGCACCATCACTGAACCAAAACCGCTTGGCGCACATCTCACGTCGCCAGGCACACACTAGGTTCAGACCGCCTGGCGGGCATCACACACCGCCAGGCGCCACGCGCCTGCAGCATCATCACTGCATCGTCACCGCCGGGCGGACCCACCATGCCGTCAGGCGCCACTCACCGTCACCGCCTGGCGCACCTGCCTCGCGCCGCCAGGCGCCACCGCACCATCAGAGTCTCTGCTGCACCATTCCGCCTGGCGGAACCCTCCCTACCGCTAAGCACTATGACCATTGTTGCTGATTGCGTTCCGTCCGCCTAGCGGCTCGCTCGCGCCACCAGGCGCCATACCAGTAGCGCACTGTTACTGGTTCCTTGGCACTTAAACAAATCCCAAGGGATCCCAATCATACAACATAACAATTTACAACACAGCCTGATTTTCCAGTCATAACAATTTACAACACAGACTAGGGTAAAGTTTCACCATCCATACCATATCTCACATAATTATCTCACTCGTACCCAACTAACATACATTCTGAATTTAACTTACGACATGCACCCAATTATGCTTCATTAGAAGTTACTTGAACTCATCAAAGGCTTATTCATGTATTTTACAAACTCCAAAATCAGAAATATTAAGTAATGTATATCTATAGCTACTGACCTCCAAATCCAATCTCCACCGTTCAAAGGTAAGAACCACATGTTATGGACCACCTGTCAAAATATGACCTAAATCGGATGGTTAACGAACTGGGAAATGCAGTTTTACGAAAACTGCGCGAACTAGAAAAATTGGTGGCGCCTAGCGCCCAGAATCAGACGACTGGCGCCCAGCGGGACTAAAATACCGCCCGGCGGTTACTGTTACGCGAAAAGTACAAAAACAGCGTTTTTCGTGAATCAACACACCACGCACCTCTGGTGTGGCGCCTGGCGGCCAATATGGTGCCGTCAGGCGGTTCCTACACCTGCGAACCTTGCCTCCTTCACAACAACTCTGATTTCATTCAATTTATGACTCAAAAGGTTGTACTCACATGTTTAGGTTCGTGATCCATTCCTAAAACTTCCAATAAGTAAAATTCCATTAACCTTTTTCCTTTAATTTAGTGCGACTATGAAATCCCCAATTCATCAACCCACCAATTGATATTCATGAAATTTTCAAGTTCATGTAATGTCCAATCAATTTAGTAACTACAATCCCATAATTCGTCATGCCAATTAAATATGTACAATAGAAATACAACCCCAACACCACGGCATCGCTGACAAACCAACCAAAATGAAAAAAATAAGAAGACGCACGTTGCGTCGCCTGGCGGGCCACCCTCAGCTGCCAGGCGGTTCATAGGCAAACCCAGAAAATAGGCTGAAAACACATAAGCCAACTGGCGGTTCATGTCCTACCGCCAGGCGGTTTTTGGAAAAATCCAGAAACACGAATATAACGAGAGAAGACAGGTTCCACGGTCTCAATATGGTTCAGATCATACATTCATATCATTGCGAAATAAAATAAGCAATACGAACTCCCCTAACCTAGTTTCCTCTGCCAATTGAAGATTGCAAGCTTTTTCCTTGATCACCAGTGGCCTCCTTTATCTTTCTCTTCCCACTCACCCCTTTGCTTCACTCAATTCACTCAATACACTCCCAATTTCGTCCTTTTTGCTCTCACCTCAAAGACAGCTTCACAAAACCCTTTCTTTTACCCTTAATTAGCTTCTCTTAATATGGTTTGATTGCACCAAAATGAAAATAGCATTAATCCATAATTAATCTTCACTTAATGGCCTACTACCTTCTGTTTTCAGCCACCCTTGCTGCCATATGCCTTAGGGTTTACGTGCCTCTTCACTTCTATGCTAGTGTAGATTTTAACAAAAAGAAAAATCATTTTGTTCAAGCCAAGGTTTGAACCCATCACCCCACAATAGAAATTCAAGTGCACAACCAACTCAACCAAGTCATCTTTCATGCCAATATTTATGCATCTATAACTATCTACACATCACGCCCAACCGTCTCTTAAAATAAAACAAATTAAATAAGACACATAGGACTCGAACCCAAGTCCTCCCACATAATCAAAGTACTCTCAACCACTTGAGCTAGTACTTTTCCACGTCATGAGGGTTTACATTTAATTCCATAAAGGCTTCTCCTACCCGCATTTATTAATTAATTAATTATTTAATTAATTAAATTTCACGGGTCTTACAGGTACTATCTCACATAGCACCCTATCTTCAAAATTCCCTATGTAAAACTTAACTTCCACTTGTTGATTAACTACCATGCCTTCATCATCATTAATCCATTGAAGTTTATAAGGGTTAGGATGATGCAAGATAGGCAAAGCTAACTTTTCAACCAACCTTGTGCTACAACAATTTCAACATGAGTCATTATCCACAATGAGAAAGCACGTGTTTTCTAAATTTACATCTTTTCTGAAAGATGTTCTCTCTTTGGGTTAGTTCTTGGTGACTAGGTTGATTCTAGAGAGTTCTTCTTATCATAAGAAGATCCTATTGCAAGGGTAGACATCCTCACTTTTGCTCTTAATTTCATCCACACTTTCACTATAGCTCTCTTCATCTTGACTACTATAGGATTTGACACCCCTTAAGATTATGGTCCTTTTGGAAGGCCATTGGGATGAGATATGACCTCTCCCTTGACATTTAAAACACTTAATTTCTCTAGTGTGGGTGTGTGATGATGTTCCTTCCCTTAGTTTCTCTAGGTTTTTCTCCTTCCCTAAGTTCTTAGGGGGTTCTTCTTCTAACACTTGCTTACCCTCCCTTTTGTAGTCTCCCTTACCTTTTCTCAAATGTTGTTGCTACACCTTGATGCAAATTTGTACCAAATCATTTAAGTCTTGGTATGACAACAATTTCGCTTTGTCTCTAATGTCAAGATTGAGTCTACTTAAAAACCTAAAAATGGTTGTTTCCTCTCCTTCCCTAATGCTTGCCCTCATCATATAAAGATCCATCTTTTGCTAGAGCCTTTGGATATTGTCCATAAGCTCCCTATTGTAGTAGGAAGGTATGTGTTTCCTTCTTAGGGCACTCTGTAAACCATTCCAATACTCAACTTGGGGAGAGTTGGAGAGTTTTCTTTCTTTCACTAGGGAAGTCCACCAATACATGGCATTCCCTTGGAAGCTTAATGTGGCTAAGGAGACTTTTCTTTCCTCACTCACTTGGTGGCACTCAAAAAGTTGCTCAACTTTCATTTCCCAATCTAAATAGGCCTCTACATTCTCTTTCCTATGTATATAAGGAAGGTCAATCCTAACTTCTCCAAGCTCTTGATGTTCACGCTCCCTTCTTGGCCTTCTAAGTGGAGGAAGTTTATAGTATTGCTTCAAAATTCTACAATCCCCCTCATAGTGTGTGAGTTGTGCATTGTGTTGGGAGCTCCTCCTTGAGTTGCTCCTACTCTTACTCCTACTTTTGGTTTGTCTCAACTCTTCTTGGACTTTAGCTTGTTTTGCATTAAGTATCCTAAGCTCCTATTCTAAGGTTGTAAGATATTCATCCTTTTCAACTCTTTCTTTTTCTTTTAAAATGGATTGTCTTTTGCCAAATTTTTAGTTACTTTAGTTATTTAGCCAAATGTCGTAAACTAGGCACTTCACTAGAATCATTAACAATTTGGTAAGATGGAGCCTTAGAAGGAGCATTAGACATCTTAAAGTTTTCGAAAAGATGTTATGCAACAAATAAACTTGTATTCCAAATTCAAATTCCTTAAGAGATTTTAAGTAAGTAAAAGGATTTTGAGTTCACTTCCAAGAAAGGGAGAAGAATCACTAAGGATTACTTAAAATCCAAGCATTTTCTTGCCAAAGCAATCTCAAACCTTCTTACACCTAACTTCTCAAAGGGAATTAGGTTTGAAAAGCAAGTAGACTCACACTAAACTACCACAAAAAAGAAAACAATTAAGGAAAGCAATTTAAACTAAATTATGTAGCCTAATGGTGGAGTTAGAAGGCACCTTGGAACCTTCAAACGTCACCAACTAAAACAATTTTAAAAAAATATTTGAGGTTCAAGTTAGGAGATGAGATTGAGTACCTAAGATCCCCCCAAGACATCTAACTTGGCCATGAGTTATAAGTACAAATAAATACAAATTACAAGTCCAAAAATAATATAAACAAAATCTTGCGTATTCCTCTCCAAGTATTTCACTCCTTTTACTTCTTGTCTCCAACTCAAGCTTTAAGGTCCAAAGAGGTCTCCAATGCCTCCAAAGATCTTCCTCTAGTCTCGACAAAGCCTCAAAGATTCTACACCACAAATCCAAACCAAAACCAGATGGTAGAATCCAAGGAGAAAGCAAAGAAAGGCCAAAAAATGAACAAAGCTCTTTAAAAGGAATTTTATGTAGACAAAACCGAGAATGTTTAAGGAGACAAGCAAGAAAATAAAAGCTAAGAACAAAGGTTAGACACACAAAAGAAATACCTAAAGAAAAGCTCTAGACTAGATCACAAAAACAAAAAAATACTATAGTAGAAAATGATGCTTTTTGTCTTTAAAAGCCTTAAGTCAAAGGTGTACTATGGACACTTTTTTGTTTGCATCAAATGCATGAAGCCCGGACGTTGAACATATATCAAGTAAATCAGCCCACCAAATCAATATGATAGTGCTTGCACGACTTTTGGCGGTAGTGGTCTCCTTTTCTATTTTTACTTTTCACTTTTTACTTTTGCTTTTGTACTTTTTCTTGCTTTTTTTCATGTACTCATTGTTGTGATTTTTTTTCTTTCTTTTCACGTTTTCCAGCAACAACACACATCACTACCACACCAAATCTAATTTTGAAAATACTTTTGGTAGCTCAAAGGTTCAAGACGCACAAAATAGAAGAAAAACCTACTATAATCAAAATAGGGCATGAAACTCAAACAAATATAAAAGGAAACTTAACTTTAGGAATTTACCTATGGTTTAATGACAAATATGAACTCAAATATGTAAAGAAAAATTACTAAAAAGGTGGTATATGGTGCACTTTTGAAAATAAATAAGAATATATATTTTGTGATTTTTGTAAGCTCAAAACTAGGAGAAAATGACATTAAAAGGACTAAACATGACTCTAGACATCATGGATGGATTTAAAAATAAAAATAACACAGCACACATGAGATGACCAAATGGTAACATTAAACAAGACTAAAAAAACATAAAAACACACAAACAACACAAACTATGGAAAATTAAGCACAAAAACTGAATGGTTCAAGATGTAGTAGAAGATAGAACCATAAAAAACGCTGATGTTGGAAGATCTGACCTTTGCTGACTATTTTACTCATATCTCTCTCCATAAAAGTCCAAATGCATTCCTTCCTTTTTGTTGGAAACTAGACTCAAAGGGCTTTCTTTTGATATAAAGAACGTAATTTTTGGACCACTGAGCTAGCTGCAGTATTTTGTTTTTTTAAATTGCCCACGTTATTACCAACATTGTTTTGGTGTGGAAGAGTTGATTTGGAAACAAGACAAGAAAGAAAAACACATGAACACAAAGAATAACAATAACATAGGTAAGGACCAAGAAACTTAGTTCTTGTAGAACCAAAGCTCTTGATACTAAATGATAGCCTCCTCCTCAAGCTAGGTTGGGCCAAAGCTTGAAATAGTGACTATGGTGGATGGTGGATTCGTAGAAGCATAGTGTTGAGAGAAAATGACTCTCGATTTTGGTGATTTAAGGGTGATATGAAGGTTGTTTGTGGAGCTCTAAGAGAGGTTAGGCCAACTCTAGAAAAAATAGTTCTAAAGGGACCTCTTGGGATGCTCTAGCAAGTGATTAAGAAAAGAAGTATGACTCAAAAATAATTTTGACAGCATAACATTATCATTCTCAAAAATCAAAAATACATGGGGAGACACCTCTATTTAAAGAGTAAGGTGTCTCCAAAATGGTCTAAAACCCTATAATGCTAACATGCACCAAAACCCTAAAAATGCTATCTTGATGAAGGAGAGTTTGACATATGGTAATCCCCACTCTCACAAAAAAACCACTCATGTGTTGCCATATGAAAAGATACTTTATTAAAAGTCTCTCCAATAGGAAAATGACACATGACCACTACCAATGTAAGAGAACTCTTCACTAAGACCTTGTCATGTGACACATGTGGGACGCCCTTCTTAAGCTAGCTTGATTAACATAATTAAACATCAAAGAGTTGCTTAAGAAGGCGCATATGATGCTCCTTACTTAAGCAAGATTGTTTTTTAAACCATACACTACTTGTCCTTTAATGCGAGGCCTAAAAGAAACCTACATTACTTGGCTCATAATACAAGGCCTAAATTTTCCTAATCTACTAAAGATACTCCATTCTGGCCTAAAAGAAAAGAGATTTGTATCACCTTGAAAAGATTACTCTATCTCTTCATGAAAGTGCTTGACCGTGTTAGGAGGTATGCCACCAGAGTTTGAGGCTCTAAATCAAGAAACAAAGAAGAAATAATTTGATTATCTGATTTAAAGTTAACTATATTTTAAGTTAGAAAGTTCAAGTCCTTAAACCTTAAAACTATCTTTTTTAATTTATAGTCTCGAAAATGTAATATTATATATATCTTTAAGTCCAAAAATATAATAACTACCCAAAAACATAATGGTTATAAGATACCATATCTTAATAAAATAAAAAGCTCCTAAGTCTTTGACCCAATTTTTAGGGTTAATAACTTTGTTATATTTTGAAACTTTCTGATAAACTCAAAGTAAATATCACATGTATTTGGGGAGTTGTGTGACAATTTATCGATATTTGAATTTAGGTTCAAACTATGGTAAGATCCAAACAATCGATATAGGTTTTAATTTTGAATCATAAACAAATCTAATCTAGTAAATAAAGTTTGGTGAAATTTATTTGAAGATTTTCCCAAGAATCGAACAACTTAAAACATTTATTTATTTTGACTTTTCACTTTTAAGCCATGTTTTCATGTTTTTGTCTTTTTTCCTTTTTTTTTCTCTCTAATACGTAAAAGTAACTCTTAACTATTTTAGTAACATAATAACGGTGTCCCTTTTAATGGTTTGAAACATATTAACGTATGTATTCACATAAAAAAAATTATTATAAAATATCATAAAACACAAACATACGTGTAATATGAAAATAATAATAATAATAATAATAATAATAATAATAATAATAATTCCAACCCTTAATCATTATCGATTAATATCACTTATAATATTTATATCATTTTCCTTTCTGAATAAATGTATTTAGGTATTATTTAGTTTTTGAGGGGTTCATAAAGTTTTCTATGAAAACACTAAAAGACTGATTGGGTTTCCACTTTTTTCTTTCATACACTTTAGTAATCTTTTCCTCTTCTCTCTTCTTCTTTTGGGTTGGGACTGTTTTATAACAATACCTCCTCCCCCAAAACTCACCTTGTCCTCAAGGTGAAGGTTGGGAAATGATTCCTCCAACTTAGACCAAGATTCCCAAGAATATTCACAGGGTGATATATCTTTTCATTGCACCAAGATTTCTCACTCATGATCTTCCCTTTGTCTTCCAGCCAATATCTCTTGAGGTTGAGCATCAACTCACAATTTTCTGTCACACATGGGGAAATGGTTGCACCTTAACTTGAGTTGAGATCATGGGTTTAGGCAAGGATATATGAAAAACCAGATGTACTTTGCTTCCTTCAGGTAATTTCAGTTTGTAAAAAACCTCCCTTACACGTGCCACGACCTCATATGGCCTATAATATCTAGGGTTGAGCCTTTGGTTGATCCTTTTAGCCAACTTCTTGAGTTTGTAGGGTTGGATTTTACCGACCTTTAATTCCACCATCCTTTTGTGCTTATCCGCCTAGTGTTTCATATGGTTTTGGGCTTGCTCTAGATGTTCCTTCATCACTCTTAACATCTCATTTATGTCCTTTAACATGGTTGACACCTCATCTATTGGTGTCGCTGGCACATCTCCTCGGATGATCGGTGGAGGGTCCCTCACATAAAGGCCTTTAAAAGGGGTTAGTTTAATAGACTCATGATAGTTGGTATTGTACCACAACTCTGCCAAACTCAACCACTTATGCCATTGTCTTGGTTTCTTTCCTGTCATGCACCTCAGATATGTTTCCAAACACTTGTTGACCACCTCAGTTTGTCCATCAGATTGAGGGTGGTATGCTGAACTGAATTTCAACCCTCTCCCCGCCAACTTAAATAGCTCGATCCAAAATTTGCTCATGAAGATCCTATATGTATTTGATACAATTGATTCTGGAAAGTTGTACAATTTCACAACCCCATTCAAGAACACTTCTGCAACTTCCTTAGCACTATAGGGGTGTGCCAAAGCCACAAAGTGGGCATACCTGGCAAGTCTATCTACCACGACCAGAATGGTATCATAGCCTCCCGGTTTAGGTAAGCCCCCTATAAAATACATAGAAATGTCCGACCATATCTGTTTAGGAATAGGAAGTGGCTAAAGCAACCCTGTTGGGCTTAGGGTCTGGTACTTACTTCGCTGGCACACTTCATAGTTGGTCACATATTCCTGTATCTTTTTTTTCATGCCTTCCAAATGAAATAATTGAGTGATTCTCTTGTAAGTTTTGAAGAAACCAGAGTGGCCTCTTATCGCTAAGTAATTAAACTCTTTTAATATATAATCCACTTTCAAGGAACCTTTGGGAATTACCAATATATCCTGATAATACAACTTCCCCTAGCTACCTTGTAACCATTTTGCTAATCTTTATAGGTTAAAAGATCTTGTAATATTTTTTTCAAAGTAGCATCTTGGTCAATCTCGGTCTCCAAGTCATCCCACTCAGCTATTTGAATCGTGTTAATGGCAGCGAATTGCATTCGTCGAGATAGTGCATCAGCCACATTGTTTTCGATTCCCAGTTTGAATTTTATCTCAAAATCAAACCCAATTAATTTGGAAATCTACTTCTACTGGCCTTCCCCCATCAATCTCTGATTTGAAAGAATTTCATGCTTCTTTGATCTATATAAATGATGAATGGTCTCCCCATTAGACACCTGCTTCTGATACACTACAATAGCACTAAACCTTCCCCTCAAATATCCTTAAATTACATTTACACAAATCATAATTGATACCTTAACCCAATATTACGTAATCACGCAATATCCAACAGTACATACTTAAAGAAAACTATGTTTTCCATAACCCACACTCTCAATTAGAATAATCATTTCTCTCTTTTAAATTACCATTCCCACATCACTACCAAACTACACATTAAAATAAACATACCCTCATATAGTCTTCATTGCTCATTCTAAACCACCAAAGTTTAAGTGCCATATTCTTGTCCACATGAATTTATATTAATACCCCAAAAACTCACCCACGCGTCCAACACAACCAGAATGCACTATTGTAAAATTAGGACTATCGCCTAGCGATAGGTTACGCACCGCTAGGCGACATATCAGGTTCTGGTAAATTCCCAGTTTCCTTCTCTATGCGAAAATCTCCAATCTTCTACTACATAGTCCCACCATACGATTAGACCAAATTCAAAAGCAATCTAGGAACTACAACACTCAAAACACTACTACAACCAATGGCAATTAAACACTAGAATCAGGTTCCTAGTTTACCTATTTCAAGCTTTCTCCTAATCCAAAGATCACCCACTCACCATTGCTCAAAAAGATTTATCGTGCAACCTAATTCCATTTAATTTATAGCATTACTCATCAACCACGTAGTACAACAACCAAATTCCAGAAGTCGTAATGACTCCTGCACCAATCAACACAAAAACAACCAAATTAACAGCTTCGCACCGCTTGGCGGTAGTTCATCGTCATTAGGCGATTCATAGTAGAACCCAAAAAACTAGGTCAAAACTGATGCATTGCCTGGCTGCTCATTCCTTACCGCCAGGCAATTTCTGGGCAAAGCCCAGAAACTACGAAAAATAGCTTGAAAGGGATGGGATTTCATGCAATTGGGTCATGGCAATGCTAAATACATTATTCACGAATCAAAACAGATAAGAATAGCTCCCCTTACCTGGACAATCCTTGCTCAATTTAAATAAATGGAACTTTTATTACACCACAACCAATCCAGCCATTGTTTCCTCTGTAATGCACTCTATATCCTGGATTTTCACTCAAAACAATCCTCAAAACCTCCTTTCCACGCTACTAATTCGTTTTCTCCTTTGTTCCTTCATGTTCTCTCTCTTTCTTCTCTAAAAACCACCTTAATTAGGCCATTAACTAAGCCTTAATGCTTGTTAATGATAGGAAAACGAAAATGGCTTTAAGTTTTGTGTTAATGGCCATTCAAAGACCATTATTGGTTGTCTTCCCAGCCCACTAGGCTACCCCTTTTTGCAGCTAGGGTTTCTCTGCCCTTTCACATTCATGCCAAAAGAAATTTTGGCAAAAAGAAAGCTTACTTCACTCTTAGCAAGGTTCGAACACATAGCCATTCAATTGCAAAGCAAGTGCACAACCAATTCAACCAATTCATGTTTTGTGATAATTCCTACACCTCTAGGAATCTAATATCACGCATCATGATAAAATATATCACTAAAATAACAAGCAATTGAAGTAACACTTCAAACAAAATTTAGCATACATAGGACTCGAACCCAAGTCCTCTCAACACAACCAAGTACTCTCAACCATTTAAGTTAGTATTTCTCTACATCATAAAGACTTATACGCATTTATTAAATAATTATTTAATTAATTATTTAAATTCCTCGAGTCTTACATTGTTGGGTCTTATAATACCGATAGTCAATATTCCTTCACAAATCTCTCAATTTCATTTTTTTGATAGTAAGGATATCTGTAGGGCCTGATGTTCGGAACCGTCGATCTTGCCTTTAATGTTATTGCATGATCGCAAGTTCTCGGGGGAGGTAATCCATGTGGTTCCTGGAATAATTCAGCAAATTCTTCTAATATAACCATCATAGACGCCTTCTTCCTCCTATTGTATGGCTTCTAAGACTTGATACGAAAATATGAACCCCTCTTCTTCAAGAGCCTTCAGCAATGCCTTCCGTGATGTTTGTGACTTGCACAAAGAGGGATCACCGCTTAGTTTCTTTTTCTCTCTCCCGTGGCCCCATGCTAACTTCAAATTTTTAAAGTTAGCTCTCACTTCTCCAAAACCCGCCAGCCACTCCAGTCTCAATGCTACATCTGATCCTCCTAACTCCATGAGGAAAAAACGTTGTTGTATAGTAATACGCAGCACCTCTAATCGCAATTGCGGGCAAATTCCCCTGTTTTTCACCTTTTCCCCCATGCCCACTTCCACTTCAAACTCTAGAGTATTTTGGACCTCCAAATTAAGAAGTCGTGTCAATTTTCGGGATATAAAATTTGTTGTAGCTCTGAAATCTACCAGTACAACCACTTCGACATCATTAATTGTTCCTTTCACCTTGAACGAATGGTTAGAGGTCAGGACCTCCTTACTCTACAAGGAGATTTGTAAGACTTTCATTGAGAGCATCTCCGATTTCACTTCCTCCTCTCTGCTATCTTTTGATTTCGCACCTTCTGTCCTTTCCGTCAGCACAAGTTGTAAGTATTTCATCTTGTAGACATGTTCACCACCCCACAATTCACCACATTTAAAACATAACCCTTTAGGACTCCTTTCTCTAAGCTCAGCTTGGGATAACCGCCCCCTCCATTGATTTTCTTATCCCCTCCTTCGACCTCCAATCTCCTACTAGAGTTCCCTTCTTTCCCTTCTCCTTGTTCCCACCTAGTAAACCCTCTATTTGGTTTCGTTAGTAGTTATTCCAGCGTTTTTTTTTTCTAGACTTAGCAACCCCACTCGTCGAAGCACTTGATTCTTCTCTTCTATTAGTAATGCACAGTCCATTAGTTCATCTAGTTTAAGCTCGGCTTGGATTTCCTCCTTCAACCCGTTTAGGAAAATGCCCTTCGACATGATCCTTTCTTCTTTTTTTAAAGGGGGTTGATTCTCTTTCGAATTTTTCTCGATACTTCATCATTGTTGTCATCTGTTTGATGCGCAATAATGGTCCAAAGAGGTTTTGGATTACCCAAAGTTGAAATCGTCGCACCAGAGCACCTTTGAAAGCTTTCCAGTTTATCTCTGAGTTTTGCTCCTTCCATCATTGGTACCATTGAGGGCTTGATCCTTTAACGCTATTACCAGCGCGTCCAACTTGTCCTCCTCTTCGAGCATGTTTAACTTAAAATACTGATCCACTTTGATTATTCATACATAAGCATTTTCTCCACTGAAAATGGGGATTCGCAGTTTTTGTCCCCCAAAATCCCGTGAAGATTCCCTACTACTCGAGTAGGTCGTATCACTATCGTCGTCTATGTTCTCCACCTCACCGTCTTTGGTCGCCTTCATACCCCTTCTTCTGAGTGAGTGTCGCTTGTGGGAACGTCCCCTACGAGAAAGGCTTCTGGCTAGTATCAGATTCTTTAACTCTAAAATTTGGAGTTTAATTCCTTCGATGCGTCTTTCAATGGTGTTCCGTGTAAGAACCATGCACCCTAAAGCCTTGTGTTGTGATACCAATTGATACTACACCCTAGAAGTAATAGAAAATTAAGAAGAAAAAAAGGACAACAGGGATATAGAGAATATTGTTTTATTAGTCTGTAAAGAAAGATAAACATAACAATGACTCTCGAGAGAGAGAGCATACTACCACCTCAGTCCAAACCAACCAAAAGCCCCCCCTCTCTGCTCATCCGTCTTCCCCCTATATTCTTTCATCTCCTGCATCAACAAAAAGATCTACATAATTCTATTTTCTCTTTCTCTTCTTGCGAGCTCATCTAATACCATTATCAACCTCACCGCCTTTATATGTGCCAGTGGATCCAAGCTAATGGGTTTCCACTTTCTCCTTTCATACACTTTAGTAATTTTTTCTTCTTCTCTCTTCTTCTTTTGGGCTTGGGCCTGTTTTGTAATTAATTTACTCATGTAATTAATTTAATGATATCATATATTTTCTCATCAAGATTTCATAAACTCTTTTTAATATTTCTTCACTATTATCCGGCGTTGGTTACAGTGATGCGTAATAAGGTGTCACCAAAAGCAAAGGCAAGAAAATAGGAGTCTCCACTTCCCAAATTGCAACCAAAGGGGTCAAAACCCGAAGGGAAAGGCAACAAAGAGTTATTGGAGTTTCTTTCCATTGAAGAATGTGAACCCAACATAAGAACGTGGAATTTAAAAGTGATCACTAGAGGAAAAACATGTCCAAATTCCTATAACAACAGCATTATATTTGAGATAAGAATAATTTCTTATGGTTATGACATAAAACCAGAACCCCACCATTTGCAACTTTGCCTTTGCATACCCTTTTGTTATAGCCAAGACCTTGCTTCTCTCAGATTTGTGAAGAAGGAGGTGGGGGAAGGGATAGAACAGGGAGAAACCTAGGAGAGAGAAAGTTAAAGCACAAATGTGAGGCTCTTGTTGAAACACACAAGTGTTTTGTTTTTCTCAACTTTGTGCTTTTGTTTGTCCTAGTTGTAGATTCAGTTGCATGCATAAATTTTGGTTCACACATATTTCTCTCTCTCTCTCTTATAACTTTACCTTTCTATCCTCTGGGATTATGAAGTGGTAAGGAAATAATCAGCCACAGACCTAAAAACAAACCAAAGCTTCCTCCTTTTCTCCAATGGCAACTTGGGTTTTATCAGAATGTGGTTTAAGGCCTCTTCCTCCTGTATTTCCACGGCCAACAAGGCCCATTTTGTGCCAAAAGCCTTCAAAGTTTAGATTTTTTAGCACAAATAAGGGAGTGGCAGATCTGAAGCTCCAACCAAGAGGATTTTCAAGTTGCAACTATAGGGAGAGAAGGTGGGAATTGGGAGTGAGTGCACCGGTGAGGGTTGCCACCAGCGAGGGAGAAGAAGAAAGTGTGAATGGCGTTAATGGGGTTGGAGAGGAAGTACCTGAATTTGACCCTAGTGCACCACCACCCTTCAATTTGGCAGATATAAGAGCTGCCATTCCTAAACACTGTTGGGTGAAGGACCCTTGGAAATCCATGAGTTATGTAGTGAGGGATGTCATTGTGGTTTTTGGTTTGGCTGCTGCTGCAGCTTATCTCAACAACTGGATAGTTTGGCCTCTCTATTGGGCTGCTCAGGGAACAATGTTCTGGGCCCTCTTTGTTCTTGGTCATGATTGGTAATAGCAATTTCCTGTTTATGTATCCATTTTGTTTTACTAATGCAGATCTAGATTTGATTGTGGCAAAGTTGGATTTCAAAAGCTTGTTATAATAACCATGGTTGGTGTTTTGGATCTTTCAGTGGTCATGGAAGCTTTTCAAACGATCCCAAGCTGAACAGTGTTGCTGGGCACTTGCTGCATTCATCAATTCTAGTTCCATATCATGGATGGTATGCTTGATGAGCTGTTCTTCTAGTCCCCCTTTTGTCTTTTGTTCTTTGCTTATATCCTAAAATTCATTATTTTAAGCCTATGTTTTGAAACTGATAGTTTCATGAATTGTACAGGAGAATCAGTCATAGAACACATCACCAAAATCATGGCCATGTTGAAAATGATGAATCCTGGCACCCGGTAAGATGATCATCTTTGTTGGGGTTCTTGTGGGAAATCTGCTTTTGGCTCCAATAGTTTATATCAAAGGGTCTAATTCAAAATATTCAATGTCAATCTTGTAGTTGCCAGAGAAAATTTTCAACAGCATGGACAATGTAACACGTACTTTAAGATTTAAAGTACCTTTTCCATTGCTTGCGTATCCCATCTACCTTGTAAGTTGCAGTACCTAACAGTTTCGGCATAACTTTAAACATTTATTGCTAGTGGTGCTGGTGTGGGAATTATTGACCTTTGTTATGATCTTTCAATTTCAGTGGAATAGGAGTCCTGGGAAGACTGGTTCTCACTTTGATCCAAACAGTGATTTGTTTGTCCCAAGTGAGAGAAAAGATGTTATAACTTCAACAATTTGTTGGACTGCTATGGCTGCCTTGCTTGTAGGTTTGGGATTTGTGATGGGTCCAATTCAATTGCTTAAGCTTTATGGCATTCCCTATGTGGTAAATTCCTTATCTTTTTTTAACTATGAGTCTTTCTTTCTTTCTCACTAACAACCAAATCCTAATTTGACTTCTGTAATTGCAGCTTTTTGTTATGTGGTTGGATTTGGTGACTTATTTGCATCACCATGGCCACGAAGACAAATTACCTTGGTATCGTGGAGAGGTATCATTTCTTTCCCTTTTCTTTCATTTTCAAGAAAATTTTCGTCCAACTTGGTCATTTCATTTCACCTTTAGAATCAAGAACAAGACTTAGATGTAGTAGTTCCTTATGTATTCTGATTCTGCTATGCTATCCAGTTAAAGTTGAAATTTTACCTTCTTCATCTGCATAATATATGTTTGCATCAAAGGTTGGCACAGGTTTCCAAGTTGGAAACCTCTAATTTTGATTTAAGAACAACACCAAAGACACATAAGAAGTTGTGTCTATGTTTTGTTCATAGATAAATGTTAATAAGTGGATTTTAAATCTAGTTTAACCTTAAAAAATCAGCTTGTAAGATGAGGTTTGCACTCACTTGTATATTATGAATTGACTTTATTTGTGATGACTTAGAATTGGAAGTGACTTAAATTCAATTTTTCTTCTAAGCTTCATTCTTCACTGTGTTGAACAGGAATGGAGCTACCTTAGGGGTGGCCTAACAACTATTGATCGTGACTATGGATGGATCAATAACATTCACCATGACATTGGAACCCATGTCATTCATCACCTTTTCCCTCAAATACCACACTATCACTTAATAGAAGCAGTAAGTATTCTTCTGCACATTTTTTGATGAATTAAAGGAATGGTAATTTTCATTAATTGCATACCCTTTTGGATTTGTCTTTGCTTCATTACAGACTGAGGCAGCTAAACCAGTTCTTGGTCAATATTACCGGGAGCCAAAGAAATCTAGCCCTCTTCCATTTTACCTCATTGGAGAATTGCTAAGAAGCATGAAGAAAGACCATTTTGTGAGTGACACTGGGGATATTGTGTACTATCAAACAGATCCTACAATTAGTAACACTTCCACATCACAGTGAAACTTCCATTTTTCCCTCTTGAAGACTGAGAGAAGTCACTGAATATGTTGCTGCTGCATATGACAATTTCTGAACTCTGAAGATTTTGTCTGAGAGCTTATGCTCTCAGTGAGTCTACATGAACTTCTTCCTTGAAGAACAAGGAATCTGTAAATTGCTAATTCTTGATGAAGGGTATGCTGTCTTCATCGATTTAATTAATATTTTTTGCTCAAACTCAAACACCAATGATGAATGATAATTGAATAGAATTGTATCAACAGATGTCATGTCACTGTCTTTTGCTTATCACTTCTTTTTGTATTCCTCTTCGTTTAGTGGTTGTTGATATTTCTTTAGATAGTGTCTCAAATCATGTAATCTTCTTATACACTATATTGAAGGTTGTTTTTATTTTGGTCCAGTTATACAATATATTATATGTGATAATTTTAATAAAGTTGAGTTTGTGAATTGTATGGGCGAAAAGTCTGAAACTGAAAGAGATTGAACGAGATGAAGACAGAAGAAAATGAGAAAACATCTTTGAATTGTTTGTTTCCTAGTTTTTGAAACATTTATTTTGATCAAGACATCAAAATTATTAATAGATTTAGAATGAGAAGTTCATTATTTAGTACTGTGAAATTGTTAAGGAGAGTTTTTAAAGTTAAACAGTGACAAAACCAAACAAGCTTGTAGTTTTACTATTGTAGAACCACACGTCCTGAAAAGAAGATCTAACATTCATTTTCATTCTGAAAAGGATGTTTCAAAATAGAAATTTTGGATTCCTAAAGGAAAGAAGATGCACTAATTTTTTGTGGATTGAGAATAGGCCAATTAAGATAAGTGTCTTGAAATCCTAAAACTAAAGGGAATAATTTTCTACTAAGGTACATTTTTCACGTTTTGATTATTCAGAATGTGATAGCTGAGAGCCACAGAACCCAAATTGTGGGTCTCTTTTCTGAGAAAGTTGAATCAGTGTCCATGTGTTAATTTTAATTTGTAGTGAGCAATAATAGAAAAAGTATGGTTGAGAATAGTCAATTTCCCCATATGCTACATGCTTGTGTGGAAGAAATGGGACCACAACCTCACAACCCAGACTTAGTTGTATTTCAAAAATTTCCACCATTCATATCTTAACCCTATCATAATCTCCATCACAATATGCACCCACCAAATTACCACACAAATGCAGAATTTTGTTTTATTTTTGAGAAAAAGTGTTTGCTTGAAGGTGAATAGTCAATTTAGTACAATAATTACAGCTGTGTTTATGTTAATATGCAATCAAAATTGTACCTATTAATGTTAAATTTTCTTTAATAAATGTGTCAACTTTTAAAGATTTAATATACGCTTAATTATCTCATTAATTTATAAAGTTCAAACAAAATTAATACAATTAAAGTTTTTATATTAAGATTGTGTGTTTTATTGTTTTAAAAATGAAATATTTCAATATTTATTATACTGAACAGACTATATAGACTATGTATCTTCGCTTAAAATGAAATAAAAGGTTGTTAATTTACATTGATGTGTTAATTACAGTTATCTTCTTAAATTGGTCCCACCAATTTCTTTTAAATATATAAAAATTAGTATATAAATAAAAATATATATTTTTTAATGTTAATATATTTTATGTATTCGATTTCCCAAAAGTTTTTGTATACCAATATATTATGAAAAATCCATCACAATCTTTATTGAATATTTGGTTAAATTATATTTTGTTATAAGAAATATTAACATATGAATGTAATAGTATTTCTATCTAATACTCACGACACTAATAAGATAACAATGAGGCTAATATTTCAAGATGTATTAGAGATTATCAAAATGAGTTTTACTTCTAATAATAAAGTATTTTTCATAGTCAAAGAATCGAACCTTTGTCGACATGCGTACATAAAAAATGTCGTTGTTTACCAAATATATTAAATCTCGTAAAAAAGTGTCATAGGAACCCGACATAAAAAAGGAAAAATTAAGTATCACCATTTGAAAGATTAACCTTCTAACATATTGATGTGAATGTTAAGGAGGATCATTATTATAAGTGAGTCGTTATGCATTACTATTAATACCTAAAATAAATTGGAATACTTGATAAGTTCAATTTTTTTATTGATTTTTTTTTATGTTATCTTCTGGAACATTAAAAATATATTATATTGATATATTAAAAATTATTTTAATATATTTCAAACTTTTAAAATCAGTAACCACTGATGTATTTTAAAGATATAATAGAAAAAATAATAAAAAAAATCCAACCAAGAATCTAAATTCTTTATTATTATATTACTCTTTTCATGTAATTCTTTATTATTATCTTATTTTTTCATGTTTGACTTCTCTCAAAACTTATTTATAATTGTTTTCCCATCGCTTTCTATGACTTTATCACCACTCACCATTGTCACAAATATTATTGCAACTCACCACCAATCCTCCACTCTCTCTTTCTTGGATATTTATACCCTAAGATGAACCATAATCATCACTTAGCATGGGATGCAATCATGGATGAACAAAAGGGTTCAAAATAGTCTTTCTCATGAACTCAAAGTTGAAATGAAAACCTGAAACTTCAAAGCAAACCCTAAAATAAAAAATTATTGAAATTAAAACCTAAATGAAAAAAAAAACTCCTTTGATCAAAGTAATGATCCATTGTCACCATCTCTCTCTTCTTTAACATTGTGTCTTGTGCTTATTTCTTCACCCAGAACCTTCACTATTGTCATTCTTTACACCATTTAGAAATGTGTTCTTGTTTGAGAGTGGATTGTGTTGGTTTTGAGCGTGAACAAAGTGTCAAACATGTATATAAGGTATATGAACAAACATCAAATATAGAAGATTAAAGAGATACTAGAATATCAAAAGTCATTTTTGAAAACAAAGTGAGACACACAATAATATTAAAGGTGGTGTTCTAATTCCGACCCAAGTTCATCCAGCAACCATCGTTAGAAATGACCACCACGTGGAGTTCCATCACAATTTTGTTCTTAAAAGACACCTTAGAAGGTGGAGGAAGGTAGGAGTATTTAAACTACGCTTGACCTCGAATCCTAAGCCATGTAGGACTTATTGAGTGTATCAGAACATGTGGGATGAAAATGATGGTGGCTTTGTGGGAGATGGTGAAGCATTACCAAAGGCAATAGAAAGATGCTAAAACATTTAAAACGAGAAACAAATTTGCTGAGAAAATGAATAATATATACCTTAGTTTGAATGAAGATGGTGGACGATGAAGCATAGTGAACCAACTATAATTTTAT
>Ga0209389_1000601_pt1 | contig 22088 bp, 17 predicted proteins | sample CowpearedBW_FD_187526 | JGI IMG/M metagenome (GOLD analysis project Ga0209389, IMG submission 187526) | Root nodule microbial communities of legume samples collected from California, USA - Cow pea red BW (SPAdes) (version 2) | ecosystem: Host-associated > Plants > Roots > Nodule | place: USA...
CCTTAGTCGAAAATACTTAACATATTCAAATTTGGAAGATGCAACGTCAAAGATGAAATGAAGCAACTCCTTTTCTTTTTAATATAACATTATTTTTATTAAGATTTTAATGAGGTGTCGCTTTGTTATTGGATGTGTCCAACACATCACATTTAGGTTAGTGTCCATCCACATGCCCAAACACCAGACAACGTCGTACAATAGCTGTAGAGTAGCAGTGAAGAAATGGGAAGGGTGGTGCTGCAATGGAGGAATTTGAGTGTCACCCATCTTCCCACTGTCTCTCTCTCTAACTTCAAACCACCATTTCAATGGTCAGTACTTTCTCTCTCTCTCTCTTCCGTTCTCTGGATCTTGTGCTTTTCTACACTTTTGTGGAGGAAAATAAAATATAAAAGTGGAGGCTTTACAACAAAATTACTTATGTCCCATAAGATTTGAATTAAACGCTGACCATACAATTATGATATTCTGGATTGTTGTTTCAATTCTACTGCTCAGAACTTGAATACATGTTGCAGTGACCATTACATGCATTAAACATTTTTTAGCACAGTCAAGTAGCTCTACAGTTTAAGATTCAGGAAAACAATGAGTAGTTTTTTAACTTATTAACACCGGTCATTTAGATGCAGAAATCACGAAAAAGAAATTTTAGTCCTTGAAGTTAGCAACTGAGTCATTTAGTCCATGATGTTAAGTATCTATCTACTTGGTCTCTATGCTTGGCTACTGCTATAGTCATTTTGGTCCTTGACTTTGGTACACATCGAGCATTTGATTCCTAATGTAGGGACCTTGTCGGTTGATGAGTGTTAAATTTAGCATCAGTTTGTCAATGTTAACACTTTCAGGAACTAAAGTAATTGATTATGTAATCGTATGGACTAGTGACCGGACCGGTGAAACCAATTTCAGGGCTTAATTAATTGTCAATTCTGAGAGTCAGGGACTTGGTTTTCTTATTATAACATCAAGGTCTAAATTGAATAGAGCTTATGATTTCAGGGACTAATTGTATGCAATACTCATTAAAGATTATTTTTTAGAAAAAATAGTGAAAGTGGATTGTTAAAGCATGTCAGTTAATATTCAATAACCTCAACTTTATTTACTTCCTTCATTTTCACTCTATTGTGTTAACTCGAACACCAAATTGCAAATCATGTGCTCGTGCTCGTAATGGATTTTCAGTATTTCAATAGGTTACTATGATGCCCGTCAGCTCATATATACCATGCCTTATTATGGTATGGAATTTTTTCCCTATGTGGATGTGAAAAACCTAGATGTGCTCCTTCATCATCAGTTCCAAAAAGGCATAAAAGGAGGCTGACGAGAGTTAATTCATATAATTGGATTTCGGATTAGATCATGTCAATTGTATTCTGTCAAGTTGCTTTTATTATTTTTTTACCGAATAGGTGGTGCAACTCTAGTCCTTTATTTTGTAGTGAAAGTTCTATAATTTATCTGCATGCAGAAAAAAGCTATATTTAGTTCAAGGTTTACCGAAAATGAGGAAGTGGTATGGAGGCCTGTTGATAATAGCTTTGGGTATGATGTTGTTTTTCCTCTACAACCTGAAAGGAATTCAGCCAGAGAAGCAGTCAACAAAACAATCAGCATACAATTTCTTTAATAACCATACACCAGATGATTCTATCAAACAAAGCAGTAATATTCCAGTAAACTCTTCCAAGATGGAACAAAAAAGGGTACCGAAACCAACAAAAAGGCCATATTTGGTACATATTGCAGGGCTTGATGATCTGTATGGCATGAAAAATTTATCCAAAGGAGTGATGAATTCTGTGCTTGTTTGGGATTCCTTACGTACTGTGCTGTCAAGGTCAGATGCTTTGGATGAAACAGCTCAAGGAATTAAAGAGGCTTCTGTAGCATGGAAAGAGTTGCTGTCCACCATTGAAAAGGACAAAGCTTCCAAGGTTAATGGCCCAGAAAACCAAAACTGCCCATTCTCTGTGGCTTCACCTGGTAAGGCTGAACTAGATAATGAAATCACTCTTGATCTCCCTTGTGGTCTGGTGGTAGATTCTTCTATTACACTGATTGGAATCCCCAATGGACAAAACGGAAGTTTCCAGATTGACCTTGCTGGGCAAGAGCTAGAAGCGGAGCCAAATCCTCCAGTTATCTTGCATTATAATGTGAGTCTTCCTGGAGAAAACATGACAGAGGAACCATATATTGTTCAAAATACATGGACTAGTGATTTAGGGTGGGGAAAAGAAGAAAGGTGTCCTGCACATGGCTCTACCAACATCCAAGAAGGTATATTAAGTAAATTTTTCATTTCTAATCATGAATTTTTTTTGTTAAAAGTGATGAGCAGTTATAGATCTTTAATTGTTAAACTAGTCTATTCTGCACACTACAATGGATTAAAAGCACTTTTTAACTAGAAATATCTTCCTTTTCTTATAGAGGATGTAAAATTGTAAATTTATATTGTAACTAGGATGATGTCTTGTTTGAATATCATTTTCCCTCTTCAATAGGCTATAGCTGCAGTGCAGCACCTCATCTCATGCTTAGGCGGCTAAGTTTGTAAGATTAATCATATAATAATTAATAACAAAAAGCTCTTTTGTTATGTGTTATTATGGACCCTTTATTATTCTTGAGTGCAGTTGTTTAAGAGGGAGGCTTGCTGTAACTTCTAAATTATCTAACTGGATGTTGTAGTTGATGGACTTGTTCCCTGCAATGTGCAAGCAGTCAGAAGTAACACCAAAGGGAATGGAAATTTGGCTCAACCTGCTAGTATACCTTCTAATATTTCCTCAGAAAGTGCACATAGAAATGCTATTTTCCCCTTTGCTGAGGGTAATCCTTTCACTTCCACGTTGTGGGTTGGTTCAGAGGGATTTCATATGACTGTGAATGGAAGGCATGAAACATCTTTTGCATATAGGGAGGTATGGGAAGAGAAATACTGCTAAAAACAAAAGCTTTTAATAAACTAGTCATTTTAACCTTGTACAGGTTTTATGAATGCAGAAGCTTGAACCATGGTTAGTCAGCAGTGTTAAAGTAGCAGGCAGTTTAAGTCTCTTATCAATCCTGGCTAAAGGTTTACCTGTTACTGAAGATACTGATATAGTTATTGATGTTGAGAATCTGAAGGCACCTTCTATCCCCAGAAAAAGGCTTATTTTGTTAATTGGAGTGTTCTCTACTGGAAACAACTTTGAGCGTCGCATGGCCCTGAGGAGGTCTTGGATGCAATATGAAGCTGTACGTTCTGGAGAAGTTGCTGTCCGATTTTTCATTGGGCTTGTAAGCAATGCATTTTAAACTTGTTCAAGTGAAACTATACATTAGTATAAATCTTCTTCTAGTTTATGCACTAATTCTGCCTCAGAATTTTGTTAAAGCTCTGCTTTCCTGGTTATTTTTGCACTTATCTTTGTTTGAAAGAAATATGGATGAAATTGGCTGGCTTATAAAGAAATTGAAGTGTAATAATTTACGGACCATTGTTATAGGTGTAATCAGCCAATGGTTCTTAAGTCAAGTGCTTGGTTTTGTTTTATGATTGCTTAAATCAATTTGTAAAATAGTTTAGTACAACGGAGCATGGGAGTGCTAGTGCCATATTCATGAAGGAATATACTCAAGAAGTTGCATTATGTAGGATGACTGTATGAAGTGGTTGGGATATTACCTGAATTGCTGAAGTTGTATTCATTATTAAAATGAATAATTTAATTTATTTTAGTTTTTAGCACAAGAAAACGGTAGTTGAAAGCTGAAACCAAAGCGGCTGATTGATCTCTAGAACTCTAACCCACGAAATTCTGTATCTTGAGTCCATCAAGCATTCTAAATTTGTTTTAAACTGTTTTTCTCTTCAAATAATTGTTGGGTAACATTTTATTTGATTTTATTGCAGCACAAGAACAATAGGGTTAATTTTGAGTTATGGACTGAAGCTCAAGCATACGGGGATATTCAATTAATGCCTTTTGTAGATTACTATAGTTTGATTTCTTTGAAGACAATTGCAATTTGCATTATGGGGGTAAGTTTTTTAAGATATTATTCACAAAATATATTGGGATTGCTATTGTTTATCTCGATTCAAATTATTGAGTCAACCGCTTACACATTGACTTTAAAGACAATTTTCAATTAATGCCTTTTCTAAATTATCAAGATAGAGTGGTGTGGAAGTATATATACACATTTTTTTTTTGTGAGGTATGAAGTTATACACTTAATTGCACTTTTGATTCTTCAAATGTTGTAATTACACAATTGGTCTCTTTCAATTTTTTTATTAAATACTTAACAAAGTTTGCCCACATAGCATTGGTTGCTGAAATGTTACTTGATACATTTGGTAGTTTAAATTACACTTTTTTGTAAGGGATCAAAAGTGTAATTAAGACACACCTAGACGTGTTGGGCAACATGTTAGCTGTCATATCTCATTGAGTATGACATTGACATCAACAAATTATGTTAAAAATTTAACTAAATATTGAAAGAGGGACCAAAATTACACAATTGCGATAAAGGAGGGATCCAATTTATGCAATTGAAATTAGGAAAGCCGAAATTGTACAATTGCAATACTTGAAGGACCAAAGTGCAATTAAGCCAAGTTTCTAATAGTTCTTTGCACTGACAAATATTATACAATATATAAAGAAAAAAAAAATAGCAAAACATAGAAACATTTTTCAAGTCATATTGTTTTATTCCTTGTTGTACTTGCTTTTCGTAACACAGCAATGTACTTTCAGTTCTGAATAGTGTTAATTAGGAGAAAAAAAATTGGTATCACTTCTATTATGATTACTGTATGAAAATATCTTAGACATGTGTATACACTATACATCGTACACGCACTTTAGTTAACCTCTAACTTAAGAGCTCTTCAAGAGTTAATTATTCCTGTAACTATGGTTAACTGATACCTTACTAATATAAATACATACACGTGCCTTATTAGGCTCACAGTTTCATTATTACTGTATTTGGCTGTAGTTGGCCCAATGGTCAACTTATTTCAGTCATGTTAAACTAGTTGCATCTCATATGGTGCCATGGTATACCTGTAGTTTTGCTTGAATTGCACATCTGTGCCTTACACATGTTCTTTAGGGAAAATGTACTCTTGGACCTAATCTATATACGAAAATTTATGGAGACTGATTTGCCTTAAAGAATATTATTTACCATTCTATGTTTTTGTTGAAATTACAAGGTTTAGGCATAGACTATAGAGGAAGGGAAAGGAGTACTCGTAATAAATTACTTCTAGTGTGATTTATTTGCGGTTAAAAGAATGACATGACATTCACATTTCAACTTTCTCTCCATTAATGCATAATGCAGGGTGGTACTGCGGTATTGCTCTTATCTACAATGTTAAAATTACAGGCTTTAGGTATAAAAAGAAAATAGGAATAATCAAAAAAAGTAAACTTATATTGAAAGTGTTGTGAAAGATGTCATACAAAATAAAAAATAAAAAAATAAAACTAATTACTACTCCTAAGAGATCATGTAAGACACTTTGTATTATGGAGATCCAATAATGATATTCTGAGTTATTCTTTCTAACAACCTTTATTTCTGTGACAGTGTCATTTTTTATCTAAGCAAGGGTTTTTGTAACTTTATCTGTTTATCAAATCAAGAAGTTGCTTGTAACTATTTTCAAGACCTTAAAATGATTTCAATAATTGAGCAATTGTTGTATATCTATCAAATATATCATTTAAAAGTTGTGTAGGTATCCGGTTCTCTCTCTTTAGTTTTTATGCCTTTACTTCATACAGGGTATTTAATGTGCTCTTATTTTTAAAATTGCAGACAAAAATCATCCCTTCTAAGTACATCATGAAAACAGATGATGATGCCTTTGTAAGGATTGATGAAGTGCTTTCCAGCCTTAAAGAAAAGCCATCCAAAGGCCTCTTATACGGTCTCATATCTTCTAAATCATCTCCTCAGAGGGATGAAGGCAGCAAGTGGTACATCAGTGAGGAGGTATTCATGCCTCTATGATGCTATTAATTAATTACATTAGCATTTTCCCCTCCCCACCCAAATTTATTCATATTATTAATTATTATAATTTTAGGAATGGCCACATGATACATACCCACTATGGGCACATGGTCCTGGTTATGTTATCTCTCGAGACATAGCAAAATTCGTTGTCAATGGCCATCAAGAAAGAAAACTCAAGGTAAAAATTTCTTCGTTCCTATTACAAGATGGGGCGATTAAAGATGTGCTTCTTTTAGAGTCTTTTGGATATTTCAAGGATATGTTTTTTAATAATTATTTTTTATCGATATATTTCAAAATAGTTAATTTTAAAAACAAATAAAGTTGATTGTAAAACAAAAGTTTACTGTAAGTCACCTCAGACTACTGGACCATTTTCTTTTTCTCTCAACCATGATAAGAGAATGAGGAAAACAAAATGTTAAACCAATATAAAATTAACAAAGATAAATGAAAATGTCAGGAGAAGAAAGGAAAACTATAAAAAAAATTACGAAAAACTTTAAAAAACGTGTAACAGTAGAATGAGAAACTAAAAGAAAATACATAGAGGATATACCAATTAAAAGATCTCATAATAAAAAATTGAAGAAAAGGAATATGATGATGATACACATGATAAGTTGCGCGGACTCTTAATCTTCACTTCCATCCCATGTCAAAACATTAAATTCAAGTGGAACTTAAATAGGCATAAGTAAACCAGTATTATCTTAAACTACATACAGTGTATTATTAAAAAAGTTTAATTTTTATCATTGTATTTCTTCTATGTTCGCCCTGCCATATATGTCTTTATTGAACAACAATTTTTATTATTTATTTTGAATCTCTTTTAAAGAAGGATTACATTTATTTGATTTCCTTTTTTGATATTTCGTAGCTCTTTAAATTAGAAGATGTTGCCATGGGCATATGGATTGAACAGTTCGCAAATGGTGGTAAAGAAGTGCGTTATATGAATGATGAGAGGTTTTACAATGCTGGATGTGAATCAAATTATGTACTTGCCCATTATCAAAGCCCAAGGATGGTGCTATGCCTTTGGGAGAAATTGCAGAAAGAACGCCAGCCAGTATGCTGTGAGTAGATATCTGTTTTTTTAGTTGTAACCAATGATTCTAAGGTTTGAGCTTTTCTAAATGTTTAGGTCATATGTAAGTTACCACTAATCATCTTATATGTATGTTGTATCCTATTGTTCATTGATTTATTCATTCATTACAATCATTTCAGCAGAAACAATTGTTTTGCTTCAAAATACATGTAATATAATTCCTGCTAACTCGTGGCATTTTGATTCTGAACAATGAACATTGAAATTCTTGATCACTGAAAACATAGGATGAAAACATCGTGTTGTACTAACTTGTAGGCTCATCTATGTTTTTGGTCCTTCAAAATATTTCTTTTCCATTTAATCTCCCATTTTTGAAGAGTTATAATTTAGACTTGTATTTTTGTTCATTTCCCTTGCTGTCCCTTTTGTTAGCTTTGTTCCGGAAGTGCTATTTTCTGGTCCCTCTATAAACTTTACCATTTGGTCCTTGTAAATGACCCAAGTTTGTCATTTGGTACTTTATATTTTTCGAGCTGCATAAGTACTTAATGAAAAAACAAATGGAAACCTAATAGTGGGATCACATTGGAACTGGATAAAGATAGGACTAAATAACTTTTTACAACTGGACGACAAAATAAGAAAACCTTAATGGTTTAAGGAACCAAAAACAAATTACTCTAACTTTTATTACCTAAAAATACGTGTAAACTTGAACAATAGCAAAATGCTGATGTGAAGTTGCTGAATTCCCATGAGATTGTCTGTTCATTGTTTCATCCCAGTTGCATCTATGCTTCAACCATTGGTGAGTTCTGTTATTTTTCATTCAGTTATTTATTTGGTTAGTGTACATAATTATACTTGATTACTACTGTAGCATGTATAACCACTACACAATATTATGCATCAAAGGCTTAAAAAGCCTTGATTACTAGTAATCAAGTTTACTAGAACACACTTTGCCCAAAATAATAAGGCTCATCTCTATATCATGTTTAGAAAGTACCTAAGATTAAAGAAAGTGTAAATGATTATAAAGATGAAAAGTTGAGAGGTTTTGGCTTTAACAGTTGGTGTTTAGTGAGTGGGTGGAGAGAGCAAAATCAAACTCAACTCATCATCGTACGCAACCAGATAATGACTATGCGTGCCACTAAGGAAAGATATTGTATGGATAACTTTATAAAATTAGAGTAGGATTGAAATGGAAGCCATCGGTGCTTCCCATACCTTCTTTTCCAATGGTAATAACAGTCAAATGAAGACTTCACCATGCATTGAATTTGAACACTGTGTGGGAAAACGGGGAGCAATTACTTGTTCTTCTAAGTCAACCCCTTAATTAATAACCTTACTACTTCTATATGGAAGACAACCTATGATAAGTCCAACATGGATAAGAATTGAATCTACCTTCACAAATGAGAAAATTATAATAATTATACATAATTCATAGGCATATGTTCCTGGTATATAAGTTTTTTCATTACTTAAGATTGTTTTGTGTTAGTAATTTTTCTTGTTATTAAATGAACCTTCATCCACATTAAACTTAATCACTGAATAAACAGGAAATAACTAATAGGGGCGCAAATTTTCAATGAATTTGGGAAAGAAAAGCAGTATTAGTTTAAGAACTGTTAGTATTATCAGATGAAGTTCATATTGAATTAAGTAATATCTTATAGTGGCTATTACTTTCCATTTAAAGCACTTGACATAAATTTTATCTTATACTCATAATAATAATAACCTTACAAAATTTAAATTGATAAGTTCATCCGTGTTAAGAATGAATGATTGGAATATTTTATATGCGTCCACAGCCACAGCCACAACTTTTTTTTTTGACGTGGTTGTTAGTTATTCACAATTTATTAAGTCAAAGCTACAATTATTCATAATTACTTATACGCAACCTCAACCTTCACCCCTACAATTCATGGATTGCCACGTACTTAGCCGCAAAGTTAAACTTTTAAATTTGGTTTAATTAACTAATCTGTAGGTAACTAAACTAATGCGAGTGACGTTAATCATAAGCAAATCCAGGGATATTTACGTCATTTTATATATTCACGAACTTGATGTACATCAGAAGAGGCGTGACGACTCCACGCTCTTGTCCTCGCGTCACAAATATACCCTTTCGTTGAAGTGTCTAGAAAGAGAGAAAATACAAACACGATACGACACCGTGTTGCAGGGGCATTACTGGCTTTTCACGCCACGCGCACCGACGTGCTTACTAGTGCGTCGGATTAAGCACCCTCCTTTTTAAGTATCGTGTGCGCAGAATTTCGCAGCAGACACATACATAGAGGTGAAAGAAAGAGAAGCCCTAATTTTGTCACTGTTCTTCAGAGAAAATTCCAAATTCGAAAGCTTCAAATTCAATTAAGGAAATTCTAGCGGTTGATTTCGTTGCGGAACGGCGATTGAAGATGATCGTGAGCCCGAAGATGGTAGCGGAAGCGGAAATTATCTGTCAGCAGACCATTCCGATGTTGGACGTGAAGTATCATATTTGCGTTGCGCAAGAACACAACGTTGAGGTCGAGGTTTCACCCAAATCGCCTTCACCTTCTGTTCCGATCTTTGGCCAAGTATGATTTTATCCCAATCCCTGTATCTTTTTGCCTTTCGGGTTTGATTTTAATTGCGGTTATCATTGTTTAATATGCTTGAAGGAATTGGTTTTTGAGTTGTCTTTTTAGTTTAGTTTACTGTCAAATCTGAACCGGGTTTTTGAATTTGGTTTTGTTTCTTTTTATTGATAAATGTGGGAAGATCCAATACTCCTCTGGGTATTGGTTTAGAAGAAATAAGTAGAAAAGGATGAAAATGGAGAAGGAATAAGCTGAGAAAAGATAAATAGGTAAGAAATAAATTGAATGTTTAGTTGTTTGGTGGAGGAGAAATAAGCGAGAAAAGCGAAAGTGTTTTGAAAGTTGAGTAATTTGATTGATTTGATAGAAATAAGGATAGTGATAAATTGATGAAAAGAAATATTTGAGGAATAATAGAGTGGTCTCGTCAGTTTTTTTCTACTCCTCTCCTCCCTAAACCAAACAACCAAAATTAATTACCTCTCTCTTATCTCTACCAAACTAGGGACTAGTGTTTGTGAAGTTTACGAATCTGAATTTTGGAAGTAGAATTTGGAATTGGATGTTTATTTATCCCCATTAACGTAGGTTCCTCACTCAGTTGAAATTTATTTATTGCTTTTTAGTAATTTCGAACTATTATGCTTTGTGAGTTTAGTGGTCATGTTCATGTTTTTTCTGTAACACTTTGAGCCGACCTCTAGTTTTGTTGTGCTGACTTTTGTGTTGCATGTTGATCAGGCAGTGAATCACTCTGATTTCATTAAACATTCCATTTCCGAGACCCCTGAGGCGAGTTTTGTTCCAAAAGCGCGTTCTGGTAGCTATGCTGAGATTGGGCCGCGAGTTTCTATGGATGATGAACACATCTGTATTGACGATCTAGGTGCTCATCTTGGATTTGTGTTCAAGTACCCGATACGGAGTGCATTTTATGCAGTTTTTGATGGTCATGGGGGGCCTGATGCAGCTGCTTTTGTTAAGAGGAATGCTATGAAATTGTTTTTTGAAGATGCGGACATGCTGCAGACATATGATACTGATGCATTCTTTCTAGAGAAGTTAGAGGATTCCCATAGGAGAGCTTTTCTACGGGCAGATCTTGCCTTGGCTGATGAGCAAACCGTTAGTAGTTCGTGTGGAACGACTGCATTGACTGCCCTTGTACTTGGAAGGCACTTGCTTGTTGCTAATGCTGGTGATTGCCGCGCAGTTCTTTGCCGGAGGGGTGTGGCTGTTGACATGTCTAATGATCACAGGCCAAGTTTTCTGCCAGAACGGCGGAGGGTGGAGGAGGTTGGTGGATTCATTGATGATATATACCTCAATGGTTATCTTTCAGTAACCCGTGCCCTTGGGGATTGGGACTTGAAATTTCCACTCGGTGCTGCATCTCCTCTAATTGCTGAGCCAGATGTTCGACTGGCTACATTGACCGAGGAGGATGAGTTCTTGATCATTGGGTGTGATGGGATTTGGGATGTAATATCTAGCCAAGTTGCAGTTAGTCTTGTTCGCCGAGGATTAAGAAGGCATAACGACCCAAAGCAGTGTGCTATGGAACTAGTCAAGGAAGCATTGCGCCTACATACATCGGATAATCTCACTGTGATTGTTGTATGTTTGGCACCCATTGAAAGCATTGTTGAATCATGTCCACCCCAGAGACGAAGATTCAAAGCTTGCAACCTGTCCGAAGAGGCCCGTAATAGGTTGAAGAGCTTCATTGAGCGAAATTGACTGTACATGCAATTCTTGTGATTCACAAATGTTCCATTATAAAAAAAATAATCTGTTTTTTAGGCTGTTTCAGAGAGCTAAAAAGCAGCCAGAAGTTTTGTAGGGATAGAAGGGATATTTAGTGAGGGTTAGAGGGGGTTCAGACCTATTTAATTTGGAGGTGTTTTCTGAGTTTTGTTGGCATAGAAACAATTGTAGCTAATTTTGGCGGATTAGATTCGGAGGCCTCCATGGTCGTTCCCATTTTAACACTGTTTCTGCTTCTGTAAATAGAAATGATTTTAGGCTTTCTCACTGGTTCTCTGAGGGTGCATGCCGCCAAAATTTGATATTCATTTAAAATTTAATTTCATATTTACTTTGATGAGGTGTGGTGATAGCTGAATGCATAGCTAAGTTATTGTTTGAGGCTTTGATTATTGTTCTTGACCCTCTCCATGTTTTGTGGGTGGATATGCATGGCCCATCTTATCAGTGTAGGACCTATGAGATGGGGCAATATCACCGTTTGGCATCATACAAGCTAATCAATCCCTTATCACATGTGATGATTTTTCTCTCGGTTTTAGAAGGAGAAGGGAATGGAGCCTGTGAGTTGCCCTAGTCCAACCAAATACTGAGAGGCTTTGGTAAGGTGTGTAAGGTCGTTATTTCGTTATCTAAATCTTGCAAACGTATGACTAGGGAAATTTGCTCCCAGATGTTCCTACTTCCCAATCTACAACTCCTACTATCATATCATATCCCTTCTTTTTCAGATCCTAAATATATGCCACCCGTTCCTGCCTCATTTCTAAAACTATGTTAATTTCCTCTTTCTAACCATTCAACTTCAATCAAAAACAGAATCATTCTACAAACTCTTACCATTTCTGTTCTCGCTCAATATAACAGTGTGATTATTGATACTACTGGGTTGCTATAATTCTTGATTTTTATCAAAGAAATTTAAATTAAAAATTCTTGATTCTTAAAATAAATCTAAATGTTTTATAATTTTATAAAAAAGTATACCTTAACATGCATTGAATTAAACATATTAAAATATTTCTTTTAAAACTTGTATCATCCATCATTGAGAGAAAACCACATGCTGAGATCAATTTAATATCATCACTCGATTACAAAACAAATGTGTTGATTTTTATTATAACTACCTAAAAAGTAATGAGAGCAATTATCTCAAAGTGGACAATATGATAACATCGGTTTAAGGCTAATTGGATAATATTATTCAAAATAAAGAGCCATATAACTTATGATTGATCTTCTAGCGTCGCGTTTAATGAATATAGACCCAACCGATGTTCTGCAAATTATGATATTACTCTTACTACATTCATTTATTTGATTAATTGTATGCTACTCCAATGAGTTTGTAATCAAATCAAAACCCAAAGATACAGAAGCATCATAGCTACAAAGTGTTTACAATTCAACTCTTGACTTTGTATAGAAAAAAAAATTATGAGGAAATAAAAGTAATGCCTCTTCCACTCAAATATTCCCATACGAAATAATTTTCAAAACTGCGATTGCTTTTTAAAAATGATGTTTTCAAATTATGGAAAATTGACTAAACAAATTGTTGACAATTTTAGAACTTTTGAAAATATAAAAAATATATTATATCAAAAAAACAGTTGTTATATTTAACTGGTGTACTTGTACAGCAAAATGTAACAAAAATACTAACTATACAATTCTTACCGTATCTCAATCTTAATTTATAAACTGAAACACATTTCTAAAATTATAATATGTTTTAATATTAAATATAAATAAAAAATATATTAGTAAATATTCTCGACTACAAATATCATAAAAAGATTAATTTGAAGAATACAAATTATGCTCGAATTTATAATTTAAACAAATAGTATTCAGGTATATTTTAAAAAGTAATGTTATGGTATTTTTTATAAGCAATTTTTCATCTTCTTATCTAAGATAAAAGTACTTTTTAAACAATCACCATAAATTTGGAAACACGATGATTCATAAATTTGGAAACACTATATTAATTAAACATATTGTTAAGACAAAAATGCCATTGCTTAATTTAATTTTATTGTAATTTTCTTGGTCCGAAGAGCAAAGCCGTGCGAGGCGGTAGAATAAATAAAAAACAATAAAAATGAGTAACGAAGGGCGACAGATGCATCAGGAATGATCTAAGGGCTGACATGAAATGGAAATTAATGGAAAAGACTAATTATTTTTTATTAATTTATTTATTATTATAACTGTAGCATTATAATGTGGAGAGAAGATGGAGATTGTATATATATAATAAAGAAAAAGAGCATGAGTTGTGTGGTGTGTTAGGTTGTGAGAGGAAGAGTGAGAAGGAGCTCAAATCAAATCCCAAGGAATCGAAAAAAGAGAGAGAAGAATCATGGCCATGGCAAGCTTGGCTCGACGGAAGGCGTACGCTGTCGTTTCATCATCCAGGTCATCGGTTTTCCTCACAAGTTTGAGGGGATTCGCATCCGGATCTGACGAAAACGATGTCGTCGTCATCGGCGGCGGTCCCGGCGGCTACGTCGCCGCCATTAAAGCCTCGCAGTTGGGTCTTAAAACCACTTGCATTGAAAAGCGTGGAACTCTAGGCGGCACCTGTCTCAACGTCGGATGCATCCCTTCCAAGGTTCATTACCTTTTCATTCTATTTTTCGCGCTTTGTTTTTCCTTTTTCTTTTTTATGAAGTTTTTCATTTCTTTCTGTGCGGGATTGGGAATTTGGTTTTCCTTTGTATTCTTCTTTCATTTCTGATTGTTGTCTGTGTTTTTTGGAAGAGATTGAAATGACTCTTGAATTTGGGATTTCCGTAGTGAAGGGCCTAATTTTGGTGTTGCAGATTTTTTTGTTTTGGAGTGAGAGGAGTATGTTTTGTTATGACGAGGTGGTGGGGTAGGGAAAAGTAGTTGAGGTGTGATGAAGCTGATGAAGTGTATTTCCTCTGAGGTGTTTTTTACTATCTAGGAATTCTGAGTGCAAGTATGCTTCTGTCCTCTGTTTTTTGCTTTGCATAATTTTTCCTGTTGTGTGGATGAGTTGCTTGATTTGCAATATCAAAATTTAAGGTCTCAACCAGAATATTAACGGATGCGAGAACATCTATTGTTTAGCTTGTTTATTTTTATACAAGAAATTGATTTTTGTTCAACAAGTCTTATCTCACTAGGTGAGACTGGTTTCATGAATCAGTATTGGACGGTAAAAAAATAAATTCAGGGATATAATTCACCTTGAGACACTTTTTAGTAATTTCTTTCCATACCTTCCAATAAAACTCATCTCATTCACTGTATTTTTTTTTCCCATATAAAGTCATTTCACATCCTGCTGTAGATTATACTTTAATTTCTTCTTTATAATTTTCTGTACTGATCACCAATATGATTTCCATCGTTACATATTTGCAAACAAATAGGCTCCCATATACAAACAATGTCATCTCATTTGATCCATCCATCTATCTGCTGTGTAAGACTATGGTTTTTGTTGTTTGTGTTTCCATTTGTAGTTTGAATAAAATAATTGATATGGCATTCTAGAAATGTACGTGCTCATTTAGGAGGGTACCTCCATATTTTGGTTCAGGCGCTTTTGCATTCTTCCCACATGTACCATGAGGCTAAACACTCCTTTGCCAACCATGGGATCAAGCTTTCATCTGTCGAGGTTGATTTGGCTGGCATGATGGCCCAAAAGGATAAAGCTGTTTCGAATCTTACCAAGGGTATTGAAGGACTGTTCAAGAAAAACAAGGTAAACTATGTCAAAGGTTATGGGAAGTTTGTTTCACCATCTGAAGTCTCTGTGGACACCATTGACGGTGGAAACACTGTTGTCAAAGGAAAGCATATTATAATTGCCACAGGTTCGGATGTGAAATCACTACCTGGTGTCACCATTGATGAAAAGAAAATTGTATCATCAACTGGTGCTCTTGCTTTGACTGAGATCCCCAAGAAACTCGTAGTCATTGGGGCAGGCTACATCGGTCTAGAGATGGGCTCAGTATGGGGCCGACTTGGATCTGAGGTAACCGTTGTTGAGTTTGCATCAGACATTGTTCCAACCATGGATGCAGAGGTGCGGAAGCAATTTCAGCGTTCTCTTGAGAAACAGGGCATGAAATTCCAGTTGAAGACAAAGGTTGTTGGAGTCGATACCTCTGGGGATGGTGTGAAGCTAACACTTGAACCAGCTGCTGGTGGTGATCAGACTATACTTGAAACAGATGTTGTCCTTGTATCTGCAGGTAGGACTCCATTCACTGCTGGACTTGGGTTAGACAAGATAGGAGTTGAAACTGACAAGATCGGACGGATTTTGGTAAATGAGAGATTCACCACAAATGTCTCTGGTGTTTATGCGATTGGAGACGTAATTCCAGGCCCAATGTTGGCACACAAGGCAGAAGAAGATGGGGTTGCTTGTGTCGAATTCATAGCTGGAAAGGTTGGCCATGTGGACTATGACAAAGTCCCAGGTGTTGTCTATACCACCCCCGAGGTTGCTTATGTTGGGAAGACAGAGGAGCAAGTGAAGGCACTTGGAGTTGAATACCGTGTTGGCAAATTCCCCTTTATGGCTAACAGCAGAGCTAAGGCAATTGATAATGCTGAAGGACTGGTGAAGATATTGGCTGAGAAGGAGACGGATAAGATATTGGGAGTGCATATTATGGCACCCAATGCAGGAGAGCTCATTCACGAAGCAGCAATAGCATTACAGTATGATGCATCCAGTGAGGACATTGCACGTGTGTGCCATGCACATCCAACAATGAGCGAGGCTGTGAAAGAAGCCGCAATGGCCACTTATGACAAGCCCATTCACATATGAAGAGCTAGTTGCTTCTTCATTTTCTTTTCATTTTTGTCCAACAATTTTACAATGACTTGGAGATGATACCACCTCTGTGTTAAATTTAGATTCAGGTTTTTAAATGAAAATTATCCCCCTGTTTACTTGTTTGCATAATAAGAGGAATGATTGTGTTGTTCTTATCTCTGTTCAATAATTTATATCTCCCCTTCTCTCTGGGACAATGCTGTAATTCTTACAGGGTGAAGACAACTGAAATGGGGTTGTCGAACGGTTTGATTAACACATTGTTGGGTATTTATAAATTATTTTTTATCTGCCCATTTCTTCTTATTAGCAGGAATTCTTACATGACAGGATACTTGAAGGAATAAAAATGGTGACCAAGCTGTTATATTGAGTTCATGATTAGTTTTATTCAGTTGCAGTAAATATCGATGCAAAGGAAGCCATTAACATCGGACAAAATAGGAAGATAAAGAGTGGTATAATAGCTTTAAAGAACCAGCAATGACGTTTGTAGGGGATTGGGACGTTGTTACGATATCTCTATGGATTAAACGAGAAAGTTTCATTTACAGAGTCTTTACTTTTAGTGTGTAAATAAGAATATTTATTTTTTATTATTGTCAGAATTGGATAAAATATTTGAGTATTTTTTTTATTTATAAATAGCTCTACTTCCGTGAAGTGGAAAAGTTAATTAGAATGTGAGAAGTTATCTTTTGACTTCATTACAGCTTTAATTTTAATTATTTTAAAGTTGAGAAAGTAATTCTAAAAATATCAAAAGTCAAATGCATTTTTAATTAACTGAAAACAAACTTCTTGAAAGAAAACTGATTTGGGTGTATAACTTACGAAAGACATTCTTTGAAGGCGTTAAAGAATGTAAGTGGAACAAAGCATGAAAAGCCAGAATCTTCAAGATGAACGGCTCCCACACTGTACTAGAAAAAACTGTTATTGTTTACGCACGTGGATCGATAGGTTTTTACGTTGGGTTAACCATATTTTGCCGCATATCCCTTGTTTCAAATCTTAGTGTTTCGACATGATGGCAGTTACGAGTTCAATCCCAAATCTCAAATAGATTACATTAGTAAGCAGATTGCAAAAGGTACAAACCTTTACCAAGTTAGACTCCTTTAAGAATTTTTTATGATTAACATAACCAATTCATAAGCCGCACATTTATACAAAACATTAAAGTTTAAGCTGTGCAGATTATTTTAAACTTTTGTAATCGTGATAATGTCAATCATACCTTAGAAAATACCATTATCCAAGAATAAAAGCATTATATAAAACTTCAAGTTATTAGCAATAATACCATACTTATTTAAGGAATCGTATCTGCACACGATCTCTTACGCTTTGAAACTAGGATCGAATTGCTCTGCAAGAAAATCGAATCCTAGTATTTACTTAAAGAGGTATTGAAACAACCAAATAATAAACAGACACAAAATGAGTTCTTTGAAACCACCTTTGGCAAGTTGTGAATGCGTTGTTTGAGGCTCTCAAGGAATGGAATGGACAAATGTCAGTCTAAAATTGGCACCTGTAGCACCGTATTTTTCCTTCCCACATCGCATACCAAGTCATTGAATAGCATTCAAAAGCACAACAAGCATCATACCCCATTAATGTGATCAAAGGTCTTATACCTCTTGAGAGATGAAGACCTTCCCATGAACTATAGCACTTACACCATCAACTCATTACAAAACCGTAAATAATTCTCGTAGCAACTCCAATCTTCAACTACCTTCACTCATATGCATCCTCTTGCATATTATCTGGTCGCTTCCTGGCTTGCAAAGCCAATCGTGCATCTCTCTCTCGCTCAAACTCACGATAATCTGTTCGTTGTAGGAAAGAAACCTTGTCCAAATACTGGTTGGAACTTTTCTTATAAGCATCAAGTTCTACATCCAGGCCCTTATTTTCTTCCTTATATTCTCCCCAGTCCTTTTTGGTCTTGTCAAGTACACTGAGCTTCTGTTTCTTCTTGATTTGTTCAAGTACAACATCCACTGCAGAAGGTGGAGGAGCTTTGGCTCTTTCCATTGCCTCCTTTGAGTCTGAATCAACAAGCTTTTTAACTTCAATTTCTTGACCAGCAAAATCCCGAACCTCAGTAATCTGATAAAGGAAGAAAATCAATAAACATTGAGACTCATTCCCCACATGGGTGGTGAGCATGCTAGGACATCAACCAAATTGAAAACCAAAGAATTCAAATTTTCAAGTGAAGTTTTTTGTGCATGGTATATACTTAAATTGTGTTGGGCTGGATATACTTAATAATAGGCACCCCTAGTACATTACATATTGAAACAGCTGGATATAAACTAAATCTAATCATGTCTACATAAAGATCATTTTATTATTAACTTAGGCATCTATACATATTGAAATAAAATTGAAGAATCCAAAGCATTTCGAGTGAAAACTTTGTTGCACGGCATACACCATAATTGCGTTGGGCTTAACACTAGGCACCCCTAGTATATTACACATTAAAACAGCTGGGTTTAAGCTAAATCCTGCTTCTGACTCCGTCAAAGCTTCTTTTTATATAACCCGGCCATCTCCACGTATGGAAATAAAACTACATATTTTGCCCTTTCATTTGACTAATTGCACACATAATTTTCCCAATTCAGCCAGATTAGCACACGACCAAAAATAGGAACAATAGATACCGATATGCTTACCACAAGTTTCCCCCTGCTTGAGGCAGCCATGGCAGCATCATCTTTCACTGCTGCAAGAGCAGCAGCAGCAATCTTCTTGGCTTCTTCACTGGTGCCGCTTTGCGTAGTGCCATGTTCATTCTTTGAAGCACCATGCCCGAGGGATTCAGTTGCCTTTGGTGCCAACCCCAAATAAGACATCCAATTCTATGTTCAAAGTTATCAGGAAAGAAATTAAACTCCATAGCAGTGAAAGATGTTTTATTTGATTTCTTTACAAGTGGCTTGAAGAAGAGAACAACGGCAATGCCTTACAGAAGATGTCTTTTTTGCAGTTTTTTTGGGGGCAGAATTAGGCCTGCTTGTAAATCTAGTGAGGACCTTATTAGATACTCCCTTATTCATTTGCTCCCACATGGCATCAACTTGAGCTTTTATTTCTACCACGAGAAAGAGCATGTGATGTGAGCAAGTTTATCAGCAGCAAAAACATTAAACTCTCCACGACAGACAATCATTGCCAAAGATAAACAAAAGTCTTAACATGCATACCGAAGCCAAAACCTCACCAGTATCCTCCTGTTTTGCTTCCAGGCTAGACCCCATGACAGGTTCTTTGACAGACTCAGTTGAACTTGCATTGACCGTATCTGAAACATAAAACTTAAATTTGATTCAAAGAAGCCCCATTTTATATCTAAAAGAGAGAGAATTGAACATACTACGGTGATTTAAACCAAATATAGGATTCAAGAAAGAAGAGTATTCAGTCATCGAGACCCACATGAAGAAAAACTGAAACTTTATTTACCTTTACCTTTACCCATGCGTGTAACGAAACAAAACAGTAACTATCACAAAACCAAACGTTAAAATAAATAAATAAATGAAGAAATAGGGAAATGCAACGAACTAGGGTTTTGACATTAAGCAGGAGCAAAAGAGATCTAGTAAAGATAGTGTAAAAATAAAATAATAATAATAATAATAATAATATGGGTATTTAAAAGTACGCATAAAATCACGAAGCGTGACAGTGAGATGATGTAGAAGAAATATCGTATTTTGAGTAGTTTGTTTTGGGGGAAATGGAATTATGGGCGTTTGGATTGAAAGCTGAAAAGAAAAGGTGAAACAGAGAATGAACAGAAAAAACAAGAAAAGAAAAGCTTTACCGGCAGAACTCATCTCTGCCGGTGGCGGGAGGCGGCGGCGGTGGAGAAGGCGGAGAAGCACAACCCAACAACTTCGGCTCTACCCTCCCTTCTATGTTCTCCCTTGAAAAACTTCCGTTCTCTTTACCCAAATCACCCTTCTTTCTCACTTCTCTGTGTTTTTTTCCTAGGAAAACGTGAATACAAACCTTTATATACATTCACGATGTAATTTTTAATATTATTAATTAATAAATTAGTAAAAAAGACTTTTTCTTTTTTATTAAAATTTTCCCCAAATACATTAAAAACAACTCCAAATGGATTCGGTGTCAAAATAATTTCCAAATAAATTTATTTAATGTGCACGTTGGTGAGAAAAAACATTTTCATAATTCGGTTATCCAGAAAAAAATTAAAGAAAAAAAATAAGAAAAAGGAAAAATAGAATTTACTTTAGCGAAAAGTAAATTCAAATGATTAATTAAAGATGTGGAGAATAAATTTTAATTGATGTGAAAAGAAGAAAAAAAAGTAAGAAATTTGGTTTTATAATATTATTTGAAATTAATTTTTGTTTTTTTAGTTTATTTAAAATTTTAAAAAATTGAATTTTGAACTTGTGTGTTAAAAAAATATTATCGTGGTTTTCAAAAATAAAAATTATTACTGTAGTGTAAAATATTAAAAATACAAAATTTAGCATATATACGTTTATATGATCACGTGTTAGCGTTGAAGTATGTTTTAATTATTTTCTAACTGTTGTTTATAAAGATTTTCGCTGCTCAACTACACAATTCAAGTTCTCATTCTAATATTTTCAATGTTCAAATTTCCTTTCGTTAATAATATATTTTAAAATATTTATTTTTTAATATAAATTTGATAATTGAAATTTATATTCTAATTGATTTTATATTTCATGCACATACTATAATTGTGGATATAATTATAAGATGTTTTTAAACAAATATTTTATAAATTATATAAAAATATCAAAACACAGACTAATCTATCCCATTTAATTGTGACTTATTCACCAAAATCAAATCGGATCAAACCGAGATGAGAAGACGGGTTGAGAATCTGAATCCGTCCAACCAATGGACGTGATGTTTGTGAATCTGGAACAAAGAGGATACAATGTAAAAAGGATACAACGCAATCAATGGAAAAAAGAAAGGACGCAGTGCAAAAATAGTACCAAAAATCAAATTCACAGTCATTCCAGAAATCTCTATTCACAATTCATAAAATCAAAATCCACAATTCACAAATCATGTGCAAAATCAGAAATCTCAATTGCAATTTCCAGATCCTAATTCTTAATTCACAATTCACAACAAATTAGAAATCCTAACTTTCTCTCAACATCTCAACAACCATTAGCCCCATCATTGTCTTCTCCTTCACCTCAAACACCCACAACTAGAGCATTTAAAGAAGAGAAAGAAGGTTGAACAATAATAGAGAAGAGGGTCACTGGAGCTCCTAGCCAACAACGCGTCCTGGAAAAGATGCAGCAATGCCAACGACAACGTCCGACTTTGACACTAATGGCGAGGCAAAAGAGGTGCAGTCGTGGATGGAGGTGGTGTTGTCATGCTTCACAAATAGAAAAAGATGCAGATAAGTGCGGTAGGTTTCGTCTCCAATGCTAACAACAAGGCAAGAAAGTTACAACCGTAAGTGGAGGTGTTGTTGTCGTGGCTTCACACAGAGGAGAAGAAGACGAAGGTGGCTAGGGTAGGGTTTGTTTCCTCTCTTGTGTTGAGGCTGACTGTGAGATCTTTTTAGTGAAAAAACAATGAAAAAAAGGTAAATAGAAAACATGAAACATGTTACGGGTTTTTTCGGGTTAACCCACCTTGTGAACCGACGGGCTGGCGGGTCCAAACATGTAACCCGTCCCATCTGTTGTTTGAC
>Ga0209389_1000609_pt1 | contig 22023 bp, 23 predicted proteins | sample CowpearedBW_FD_187526 | JGI IMG/M metagenome (GOLD analysis project Ga0209389, IMG submission 187526) | Root nodule microbial communities of legume samples collected from California, USA - Cow pea red BW (SPAdes) (version 2) | ecosystem: Host-associated > Plants > Roots > Nodule | place: USA...
TTACAAAAAAGGTATATTGATAAAGAATGGAAGAATAAATGAATCGTTTAAGAGTGATGAAAAGGAAATTATTGACTAAAACAAGATAGATTCTACCTCTTCACATATGTTGAAGTATTATACTAATCATAAAAAATGTTCAGTTAGAGAAGTCATTTTTTGAAGCATTATACTAATTATCGAATCTAATGATCTCAAAATTATATTACTTTGGTCCTTCCAACACTTTTCGTCAAGATCCGTCACTCCTATGAATAGATTTTATTAATCTCTAGTAAAAACAATTTCTTATGATTTAAAAACAAAAAACAAAGATAACTAACATTGTGTTTCACATTATAAAACAGTTTATGGAAATTTTAAACATTTCTTGTTCTTTTTATTATTATCCTTATTGTTGTTTTTCAATGTGGCAATTATCTTTGTTTTAAAAGTGTGGTTCACCTAGTTTTCTTTTCTCTGTCGTGAATGAAAATTTGAGTTATGGTAAAAGGATCTAGAAAGGTTTGAGGTGGTGATAATCAAACAAAATAGTCTCATAGCATTCACACTAGGAAGCTACCATAAACATATAAAAAATATTGTATTATCTCGTATTTGAACAACTAAGGATGTAGTGGATCACATGCGAACTTGGAGAATTCAGATTTTTTTTTCAGCTTTTTTCACCATCTTTTTAGTAGACTTTTAAGATACGAAGTATATTAAAAAAATTATGATTTTCTTTTATATATTATTTAACTTTTTCATTTTTATTTAATATAAAACTTAAATTCACATCTAAATTTCTAAAGAAAAAAATAAAAAAAAAATTGAATACAAATAAGACTTTATGTCTCATATTCCATTCTCATGTGCTAAGAGTCTATCAGAATTGTACTTCCTAAGAGTCTTAGAGACTATATTTTACGACATAACTAGGGTTGGAGCACAAGAAGAAAGAAGAATGAAGTTTCCTATGGTAGGATCATAGGAAATTTTTTACAGCACAATATTTGTAGGATCATTATGCAGAGTGACCTGATCATGTCCTAGAATCAAATTCTTATATGCCAGATAGAGGAAATTTCTATAGGCAGAACAATATAATAATTATTATTATTTTAATGTTTCATATGTTACACATGGACATATATATGATATTTAATAGAAGGTTTAAATATCTTTTTCGTCCTCATTTTCGTAGTGTTTGTTGTAGATGGTCTTCATTTTAACACAATGTTTAAAACGGTTCTCATTTTATCGAATGTTTAAAATGGTCCTCATTTTCGCAATTCGTATTTTATTTGGTTAAACAGTATCACCCATACAGTGTTCTGTTACTGACTTTAACGGCGTCACAGCAAATAACCAAATAAAATACGAATTGCGAAAATAAGGAACATTTTAAACGTTCTGTAAAAATGAGGAACATTTTAAATATTCTGTCAAAATGAGGACCATCCGCAACAAACACTACGAAAATAAGGACGAAAAAAGTATTTAAGCCTTAATAGAATAAATATCACATAAACCATACATAATATATACATAAAAAAGACTTAGTTATTATAGACAGGTATAAACTTTAATTTCTATATAAAAATATGCAAACTTATACTTTTTTAAACAAAACATGTATTTTAAAGTTATTCCATTTTATATATATTTTTTTATACTTTCATCTTTATCTCTTAAAATTCGGAAAAATCAGTGAACTAATTAGCTTAATAATTACTTTAATTGGAGAAAAATTTCATATTTTTTTTATATTAATGAAGGGTTTGGAGAAAAAATTGTTAATAAAAATTATTTCTATTTTGCAGGTTTTTATTTGATGTTATAACCAAGTTCTTGTTGTTTTATAGGCATAAATTTTATAAAATAAAACTTTGGAGGAAGTAAAAGCGCATAGTGATCACTTTTTAAAAGGTCCATTAATTTTCTAATTGGACTTATTTTTTTTGTTGAGTGGCCCGTTTTCGCCTTATTTCGTAATCTTAGATGTGGGAAAGAAAGAACATGTTTTTGTCGTTTTTCAGTGTCTGATGCTGTACCCCACTATTCGACGTTATTATCCAATTCGAAATAGTAAAAGCAAAAAACCATATTTTTCTCTGTCAGCTTCTCTTTTTCCCGAGTCAATTCTATAACGAACCATAAGGATGTGCTTCATTCCACGTCATCATTTTCGTGACGAGGCTCCCTGTCACCGTATGGATATCTTATCCCCTCTTCTCAGATTCCGATGCCACCCTTCTCCCACTCTCTCCCATTCTTAATTATAAGACTAAAAATTTGCTACCCTTTTGGCTCTTCACAAAGATTGTTTTTAAAGATCAACGATTTGGTTCCTGGGGTTGATTAAATTTTCATCTTTTTTATTTGAAAGATTTTGGGTATCTGATTTAGAGTTGCGATCGTGGTTCTTAGGTTTCTTGGGTGTCGGAAGAAATACAAGAACTTATAGTACTGTTCTGTTGCATAGTCTTTTCTACACAGTTTCCTTTTTTGATTCCGTTTTGAGTTTTGGAGTTAAACACAGGAGAAACACACACGTTTATCATTTTGTGAGATCCTAGTGTGGATTCTTTTCTTTGTAATCTTTTTCATCAGCCTTGCCTTTTCAATTGTGTACTATTTGATTCTAACGTCGAAGATACAGTTCTTGGTATACTGGCTTTATTGTATATTATTTACTACGTTGGTAGTTTTTAGTTTTGATTTGTGAGAAGGACATTGTTTTTGTTTTGATCCAGGGAGAATGGATCATATTAGTAATGAGGCTAGAGTAGACCGTTTTCCGATTGGTCCTTCGGACATTCTTGGTAGAACAATTGCTTTCAGGGTTCTATTTTGTAAGTCCATGTCACACTTTAAGCACCAGATATTTCGTGTGTTGTTAGATCTCTTCTATAGGTTTAGGGGGGGTTTGGTATCCTTCATATCATGGTTGCATCCCAGGAATCCTCAGGGGATACTGGCAATGATGACAATTATTGCTTTCTTGTTGAAACGATATACAAATGTGAAAGTAAGGGCTGAAATGGCATATAGGAGGAAGTTTTGGAGAAACATGATGAGATCTGCTTTGACATATGAGGAGTGGGCTCATGCAGCTAAGATGCTTGATAGAGAGACAACAAAGATGAATGAATCAGACCTTTATGATGTCGAATTGGTGAGGAACAAGCTCCAAGAGCTTCGCCACCGTCGGCAAGAGGGATCTCTTAGAGATATAATATTTTGTATGCGTGCCGATCTTGTGAGAAATTTAGGTAATATGTGTAATCCTGAATTACACAAGGGCAGGCTTCAGGTGCCCAGATTAATCAAGGAATACATTGATGAAGTAACGACCCAATTGAAAATGGTCTGTGATTCTGATTCAGAGGAGCTATCATTGGAAGAAAAGCTTGCTTTCATGCATGAAACTAGGCATGCATTTGGCAGAACAGCTTTGCTGTTAAGTGGGGGTGCTTCTCTTGGAGCTTCTCATGTGGGTGTCGTTAAAACACTGGTAGAACATAAACTCCTGCCAAGGATAATTGCTGGTTCAAGTGTGGGATCCATTATGTGTGCCGTTGTTGCCACCAGGACTTGGCCTGAACTTCAGAGTTTTTTTGAAGATTCATGGCACTCACTGCAATTTTTTGATCAAATGGGTGGGATTTTCACAGTTGTTAAGAGAGTCGCCACATTTGGTGCTGTTCATGAGATCAGACAGTTGCAAATGATGTTGAGGCATCTAACAAGCAACCTTACATTTCAAGAAGCTTATGACATGACTGGTAGAATTCTCGGGATTACAGTTTGTTCCCCAAGGAAGCATGAACCACCTAGATGTCTTAACTACTTGACTTCACCCCATGTGGTTATATGGAGTGCAGTCACTGCTTCTTGTGCCTTTCCTGGCCTTTTTGAGGCTCAAGAATTGATGGCAAAGGATAGAAGTGGGGAAATTATTCCTTACCATCCTCCTTTTAACTTAGGTCCTGAAGAGGGTTCCACACCAGCGCGCCGTTGGAGGGATGGTAGCTTGGAGATTGATTTACCTATGATGCAGTTGAAAGAACTATTCAATGTCAACCATTTTATAGTTAGCCAGGCCAACCCTCATATTGCACCATTATTGAGATTGAAAGCATTTGTGCGGACTCACGGAGGCAACTTTGCTGCCAAGGTACATATTAATGGACTTGGATTTTTGTGCAAACACAATTCATATTACATTCATTTGCATGTTTATGTTTATTGGCATTGTGTATATTTGCTTCTTAAGCGAATTGTCACTTCTGTACCATTCCCCTTCCCTAGCCCTGAGTTGATGTGATAGATAGTTTATCACTGTTGGACTTACTTTCTAAACAGTTTGCTAAAAGTTTTGTGAATGATCACTTCCTTGTTCTTATCATGTTGTTTATGCTTTAGGACCAGTTTGGTTTGAAACAATATTTTATAGCTTCACTCTATTTCTTTTTTCCAAAAGTTTATATTGAAAAGAGAACAATTTCTTATTGTTTTCTGTGTTCTGTTTTCATTTTCTATTTTTACTTTTTCTTATATAAACTTTGAAAGAATAAGAATAAGAAATAAAGTGAAAACAAAACATTCTCTCAAACCAATTTTACCCATTGACTTTTCTATGCTTTATTCATGCATGTTATTTGGATGTCTTGTGCATGTCTCCTCCTGTCTCTGAAATATCATGCGGCATGTACTTGTTATTTATTGTTGGAGAAAATAGCCCGTGGAGTTTTATTCTCTCCAACTTCACTCCCTGACAACTTATAGGGGAAATCCATACATATTTTAGATCGCAATAAGAGATCATTGCTCACCTGTTTGCAATATCACCCAATATTGTCTCATCTTTGTAAGTGGTTAATCCTTTTGCTGCCAGTTTCGTGCAATTGGATTTTTTAATTGAAGAATGTATAGTTACAGGATATGTTTGTAGCATAAGCTATGCGTTGAAACAGTTGTAAAATTTCCCTCACTTCTGTTGGTTGCGATTCATTCCAGTGACAGAAATGCATTTTAGTCTGGATGTTAGCAGCATATATAGGAATTTCTAATTCAAAATATATAGTGTGAAGATTAGTGATGGTTGTCCTTTGCATGACTAGGAAGTGGTTGTATCCTTTTGCCAGGATCCATTCATCATTTATAACTTGTTAACCACTCTTACTACATAATGGTTTTACCAAATATGGATTTTTATTTTTTTCAGCTTGCGCATCTTGTGGAGATGGAGGTGAAACATAGGTGTAATCAAATACTGGAACTTGGTTTTCCATTAGGTGGACTTGCCAAGTTGTTTGCTCAAGACTGGGAAGGTGATGTGACTGTTGTTATGCCTGCAACTCTTGCTCAGGTATATGTACCTACAAAACATTAAAATATCGGCTACATAATTAAGGACAAAATAACTTCAGCTAGATACCAATTCAAATGAAAGTGCTAGGGGTTTCCAAGCCTTTGTTAGAAAATAGAGGAATGTGACAAACTATGAAATTTGTAATGAAACCATGTCTTTCTCTTCTCTGTTTTCTCCATTTCATTTTTTGTTTTTTGTTTCTTTCTTTTGTATTGCATTCTGTTGTGGGAATCAAAAAGACAATTGAACTACAACAACAAACACATTAAATAGCCTGGCACAGAAAAATTTAATCACGACTTTGAAAAAGGTGAATGCATAAAAGAATTTTATGATTGCAAGCATACAGATGTTGCACAATATTTTGGTGCATAAAAGAATTGTGATTGGGATAGGTCATATTAAATTAATCAGCAAGAAACATGTTGGTAGTGTTTTAAAATGGTGCTTCAATCATATGTTGATTCCCACAACGGAGAGTGCAATGCAAAATAAGGAAGTAGAGAAAATAGAGATAAACACTGCATCATGGTAATAATTGTTCTTTCTCTAATAGTAAAATTTTGCTAAAGATTTAGGTGTTTATTTATGCATAATTTACTAAAAGATCATTCTGTTAGTTAGTGATTAACTTGTGACCATTGTCCTTCCTGTGTCCTGTTCCAGTACACCAAAATTATACAGAACCCTTCTTATGGAGAGCTTCAAAAGGCGGCGAACCAAGGGAGAAGATGTACCTGGGAGAAACTTTCAGCCATTAAAGCAAATTGTGGCATTGAGCTTGCTCTTGATGAGTGTGTTGTGATTCTCAATCATATGAGAAGACTAAGGAGAATTGCTGAGAGAGCTGCTACTGCTTCTCATGCTACTACTACTGCTTCTCATGGTTTGTCCAGTACTGTGAGGTTCAGTGCTTCAAGAAGAATTCCTTCATGGAATTGCATTGCACGAGAGAATTCAACAGGGTCCCTAGAGGACCTTATTGATGTTTCTTCCTCATTGCATCAAAGCATTAGCAGCAGCTCTAATGTGGCCAGTGGTAAAACTTGGAAGACCCACCGTGGCATACACGAGGGAAGTGACAGTGACTCTGAAAGTGTTGATTTGAACTCTTGGACAAGATCTGGTGGGCCTTTGATGAGAACTACTTCGGCAAATATGTTCATTGATTTTCTGCAAAACTTAGAAGTTGACACTGAACCAAATAAAGGCTTAGTGAGTCATGCTAACGCTAATGATTTTCAGTATCGTAGCCCCAGGCTCACAACACTGGATAGGAACCCCGATAGCACAGAATCTGAGCTAAGGGAAATTAACAACAGGGTGGTGAATGGGTCCCGCATACTGGTGAGTGCGGGTGATTTTTTGCAGCCTGAAAGGATCCATAATGGTATTGTGTTTAATGTTGTGAAGAAAGAGGACGTGACACCCTTAAACAGGAGTCATGATTTTGAAAATTACAACAATGAAGTTGCTGAATGTGTTCAAGATGAGTGTCCAGGGAAGGAGATGGACGCTGCTAGCTCATCTTCTGAACATGGAGATGATGAATCCACACCAGCTACGTCCTTAACTGCACCATCTCCAGATTATACATCTGTGAACCATCATTCGGGCACAGACTCAAGTATGGATCAGAGCATTGTCGATGGCTAGATTCAATTATCTGTATTCTTTATTCAGTGACTTATTAATACGTTGATCATATTGTTCTCCGAATTGTAAATAGTATTCACGATATGATATGATGTGAATAGCCCACCATTTGGTTTACTAATAAATGTAACCAAGAGAGATATTTTGCTCAAAACTTTCACGACGACATTCATGTCTTGGTCACTGTTCCGGTAAAAAAATAGAATCCGGATATTTCTTACCGAAAACAAGAAGGAATCTCAAGAAGTTGCCTGACTTACAACCAAATAGAAAGCAATGAGTCCGCGAATGCCCGAAAAACCAAGTGTCTATACTAGAGAGCACTCTTTATATTTATAGGGATTTAAAGAGGATATTTTTCCTCAAAAAACGGAATGAGGCAGTTATATGATAATACAGTTCCTTGCTATACTCTCTCACCACTAACTTCAGACCTATATCTGATGACTTGGATTGAGCTCTTGGATTTGGATTCAGTCTATTACCACCCATCTCTCAACCTATGAAGGTCGTCTTCCGACTTGGCCTGAGTTAAGTTGCGCTCTTGGGGTCGTCCTCTGACCTAGTTATTGCTGGCTCGAGTAGGATTATGCTCTAAAAAAGGGGGTTGTTATCCTATTTGGGGGACCTGGACAATACATAGTCCTCCAACCTTGAGCCTAGACTATGTTGGGATTCGAGAGGTTGCCTTTTAACTGTTGAAAAACTGCTATAACTTCCCAAGACCATCATTAGTCCTCACCTACCCTGCCACATGCATGCTAATAATGATCCTTAAGCTGAAGCGTGTAAGGTCTGAATTATCTCGCTTTTTGCAGGTGTTTCAAAAACACTTCACCTTACTTGTCCCTTCTCTTTTTCCCCTTTCATTGCATTTGCACTCCCTGGTGTTCTTATTGCATTTTTTCCTTCGAGTGTCCTTCATTTTCCAGGTATGTTACTTTCCTTTGTCTTAGGTATGTTACTTTCCTTTGTCTTGTACTTTCCTTTGTCTTGGATGCCTCTTGCTTGACTTGTATTGTGGTTCATGCCTAAGTTTCCTTTATTTGCATGCTTTATGAAGATTCGGAATAGGTCCTGCATTTTGGGGCTTTCGTGATGTGGGTCTAGAGTTTTAGGGGACAAGGTATGCTATTTTTTGTTATTATGTGGCTATGGGAGTTTGTGTGGATGAAGTGTATGTCCTTGACGTACTGGTCTGACGACCTGGACGGGCTCATCGACCTAGACGAGCCAGTGGACCCGAACGACCCAGACGGGTCCGTTGACACTGATGAGCTTGACAATCCGGATCGACCCGAAGACCGGACGGGGTCCGACAACCAGAACGGGCCCGACGACCTGAATAGGCCCGATGACCCGGACAGGCCTGACGACCCAGACGCTCCCGACGACCCGGACGTTCCCTAAAACCAGGACGGTCGTGACGACACGGATGAGCCTAACGACTCGGACGGGCCTGAAGCCCCGAATGGACACGATGACTTGGACTGACCCGATGACTTGGACGGACCCGATGACCAAGACAAGCCTTACGACCCGTATGGGCAAAACTACCTTGACGTGCCCGACGGTTTGGACGGGCCTGTCCAAGTTGTCAGGCCCGTTCGGGTCGTCAGGCCCCTATTGGTCACCAGGCCCATCCGGGTCATCGGGCTCGTCCGAATAGTCGGGTCTGTCCAAGTCGTCGAGCCTGTCCTGGTCATCGTGCTTGTTCGCGTCGTCGTGTTCTTCCGGGTCGTCATGCCCGTCCGAATCTTTGGGCCTGTCCGGATGGTCTGGTCCGTCTAAGTTGACGGGCCTTCAAGGTCGTCAGGCCCGTCCATGTCGTCGAGCCTGTCTGGGTCGTCAGGCCATCTGGATTGTCGGTTCCGTCTGGTTCGTCGGGCCCGTTCGGCTCGTCGAGATCGGGTCGTCAGGCCCGTTCGGCTCGTCGGGACCATCTGGGTCTTTGGGCTCGTCTATATCGTCGAGCATGTTTGGATTGTCGTGCCCGTCGGGCTCGTTCGGGTCATTGTGCTTGTCGGGGTCGTCGGGCAGGTCAAGGAGCATGTTTTTTAGGTTATGTAAAAAGCAGTGCGTCCACCCTTTCACTTATGGGTGTATTAAGAGGATTATATGAGGAGAAGTTACGCCTTTAGGAGCGGATTCTTGAAACCCTAAACCCTAAATCATAAACCATAAATCATAAACCTTAAACCCTAAACTCTAAACCCTAAACACGCTCATAACCCTACATTGTTAGAGGGGTTTCCTCTATACTGAACCCAAGTTCCCAACTTGTAGAGCCCTCGCGAGATGGATGACGTAGATCCTACTTAGCAAAAGGACTGCCTCATGTTTGACAAATTGAGAGTTGTTTTTTAGCAAAGGGACCCCAACTTTCAAATAATGCTCATGGTCGAGCTTATTATCTTTCAGCTTCACCCGAACGATCCGATGATCCGGACGGGCCCGACGACTCGAACGAGCCTGACGATCCAAACAAGCCTGACGATCAGGAAAAGCACAGCATGTTGGACGGGTCGAATGACCCCGGTGCCCAAGACAAGACAGAGTACCCACACAGGCCCGTTGATTTGGACAGGCCAAATGATCCGGACGGACCCGACAATCCAGAGGGCCCCAAAAACTCGGAAGACTTGGACGGGCCCGACGACCTAGAAGGGCCCGTCGATCTGGACAGGCAGATGGACCCGAACGACCCAGACGGGCCTGTCGACCAGGATTGACTCGAAGATCGGGCAAGGCACGATGACCAAAACGAGCCCGACGACCTGGATAGACCCGACAACCCGGACGCTCCTGATGACCCGGACGCTCCTAACGACTAGGACGGTCACGACGACACGGACGAGCCTAACGACCCAAATGGACACGACGACTTGGACGGGCCCGACGACCGCGATGGGCCTTATGACCCGTACGGCTCAACTACCCGACGTGCCCGACAATTTGGACAGGCATGTGCAACTAGTCAGGCCTGTTCTGGTCGTCAGGCCCCTACTGGTCATCGGGCCCGTTAGGGTTGTTGTGCCTGTCCGGAAAGTCTTGTTCGTTCGTATCGTCGGGGTCATCTAGGTCATCGGCATGTCTGAGTCATCTAGCCCGTCCGGGTTGTCCTGCCCATCTAGTTTGTCGTGCCCGTCAAGGTTGTCATGCCGGGCTGGATAATCGGGCTTATCCTGATGGTCTAATCCGTCCAAGTCGGGGGGGCTCATCAGGGTCGTCAGGTTTGTCTAGGTCGTCGGGCAATATGGGTTGTCGGGTCCGTTAGGGTTGTTTGGTTCATCGGGCCCGTCCGGGTCGTCGGGACCGACCGGGTCGTCGGGATCGACCAGGTCGTCGGGCCTGTTCGGGTCTTCGGGCAGGTCCGAGCTGTTTAGTGTATTTGGGTCATCATGCTTGTTCGGTTCGTTGGGCTTGTCCGACCTGATGACACGAAATGGCCTAACGACCTGCATGGGACTTTCAACTTGGACGGGCCAGTGGACCTTAACGACCTAGACGGGCCCGTCGACACTCACGAGCCTGACAACCCGGATCAGCCTGAACACCGGACAAGGCCTGATTACAAGAATGTGCCCAACGACCTAGATAGGACTGACAATCGGGACAAGATCGACTACCTAGACGCTGCCGATGACTTAGACGCTCCCGACGACGAGGATAGTCGCGACGACATGGACGAGCCTGATGACTTGAATGGAAACGACGACTTGGACCAGTGCGACGACCCAAACGGGCGTTACGACCTGTACGGGCCAAACTACCCCGACGTGCCCGACGATTTGGACGGGCCTGTTCAAGTTTTTAGGCCCGTTTGAGTTGTCGAGCTCTTACTGGTCATCGAGCCCGTTAGGGTTGTTTTGTCCGTTCAGATAGTCTTGCCCGTCTGTGTCGTTGGATGCATCCAGGTCATTCGGCTCGTTCGAGTCACCAGGTCTGTCTGAGTCATCGAGCACGTCCGGGTCGTCGTGTCGTCTGGGTCGTCGTGTCGTCTGGGACGTCGTGCCTGTCCGGGTCATTATGCCCGTTCGAGTTGTTAGGCCTATCTGTATCGTCAGGCATGTTAGGGTCGTTAGGCCCATTCGATCGTCGGGTAGGTTCGGGCTGTTCGGCGTATTTGGGTTGTCTTGCTTGTTCAGTTTTTTGGGATTGTCCGGCCCGATGACCCAGAACGACCCAATGATGAACCTGAACGACCCAGACGGGCCCGTCAACACACACGAGCTGACAACCCGGATCATCCCGAAGACCAGACATGACCCGACGACAAGAACGTGTCGGATCACCTGGATAGTCTAACCCGTCCGTGTTGTCGGGCACATCCGAGTCATCAGGCTCGTCCTAGTCGTCGGGTCTGTCTGAGTCGTCGAGCCCGTCAGGGTAGTCCTGCCCGTTCGGGTCGTCATTCCCTCCGGATCTTCGACCCTATCTGGATGAACTGGTCCATTAAAGTCGGCAGGCCCGTAAGGGTCGTCAGACCTATCTTGGTCTTCGGGTCATCTAGGTTGTCATGTCCGTTCGGGTCATCGGCTTCGTTGGGTTTGTCAAGCCCGTCCAAGTCGTCGGGACCAGGTATTGTGGGTGTAATAAGAGGATTCTATGAGGAGAAGTTACGCCTTTATGAGGGATTCTTGAAACCCTAATGGGGCGGGGCAGGACGAACAGAACGGGATTGACGACCTGGATAGACCCAATGACTTGAACGCTCTTGACAACTCGGATGCTCCAGACGATTAGGACGGTCGTGACGACACAGACCAGCCTGACGACCCAAATGGACACGACGACTTGGAATGGCTCGACGATCGTGATGGGTGTTACCCGTACGGGCCCAACTAACACGACGTGCCCGACGGTTTCGACGAGCCTATCCAAGTTGTCAAGCTCGTACAGGTCGTCCCGTTATGGTTGTTTTGTCCGTTCGGATAGTCTAACACGTCCAGGTTGTCATGCCCGTCCGCATCTTAGAACCTATCTGGATGGTCTGGTCCGTCAAAGTCGGCGAGCCTGTAAGGGTCGTTAGGCCTCTCTAGGTCGTCGGGTCGTCTAGGTTGTCATGTCCGTTCGGGTCGTCGGGCACGTTTGGTTTGTCAGGCCCTTCCGGGTGGTCGGGACCGATTCTTATGGGTGTATTAAGAGGATTCTATGAGGAGAAGTTAAAGCTTTAGGAGTGGATTCTTGAAACCCTAATTGGGCAGGGCACGACGACCAAATCGGGCCCGACGACCTGGATAGACCCGACGACTGGAACCCTTCCAACGACCCGAACGCTCTTGATGACCAGGACAGTCACGATGACACGGACGAGCCTGCCGACCCAAATGGACACGACGACTTGGATGGGCACGACGACCACGATGGACCTTACAACCAGTCCGGCCTAAACTACCCCGATGTGGCCGACGATTTGCACGGGCTTGACTAAGTTGTCAGGCATGTCCAGTAGTCAGGCCCCTACTAGTCATTGGGCCCAATAGGGTTATTGTAGTCGTCCGGAAAGTCTTGTCCGTCGGGCTCATCCAGGTCACCGTACTCGTCTGAGTCATTTGGTCAGTCTGAGTCTTCCAGCAGGTCCAGGTTGTTCGGCGTATTTAGGTCGTTTGGCTTGTCCGATTTGTTGGGATTGTCCAGCGCGACGACCGGACGACCTAGAAGGGCTTGAGGACCTGCATTGGACCGTCAACCTGGCCAGGCAGGTGGACCTGAACGACCCAGACGGGCTCATCAACACTGACGAGACTGACAACCCGAATAAGCCCGAAGACCGGACAGGGCCCGAGGACAAGAACGTTCTCGACGACTTGTATAGGTCCGACAACCTAAACGCTCCCGATGACCTGAAAGCTCCCGACGACGAGGACAGTGGCGACGAAACGGAGGAACCTAACGACCCGAATGGACACAACGACTTGGATTGGCGCGACGACCTAGACGGGCTTTACCACCTGTACGGGCAAAACTACCCCGACGTGCCTGTCCAATTTTTCAGGCCCGTTCAGGTCGTTGGGCTCCTACTGGTCATCGAGCCCGTTTGGGTTGTTTTGTCCATTCCGATAGTCTTGCCCGTCCGTGTCGTTAGGGACATCCGAGTCATTGGGCTAGTTCGAGTCATCGAGTATGTCTGAGTCGTCGAGCTCGTCCAGGTTGTCGTGCTCGTCCGGGTCGTCATGCCCATCTGGATCTTCTGGCATGTTCGGATGGTCTGGTCCATCAAAGTCGGTGACCCCGTAAAGGTCGCCAGGCCTCTCTGAGTCGTCGAGTCGTCTGGGTTGTCATGTCCGTTCGGGTCGTCGGGTCCGTCTAGTTTGTCAGGCTCGTCCGGGTCATTGAGACCAGGTCTTATGGTTGTATTAAAGGGATTCTATGAAAAGTTACGCCTTTAGGAGTGGATTCTTGAAACCCTAATCGGGCGGGGCAAGACGACCAGAACGGGACTGACGACCTGGATAGACCCGATGACTTGAACGCTCTTGACAACTCGGATGCTCTAGACGACCATGACGGTCGCGACGACACGGACCAGCCTGACGACCCAAATGGACGCAAAGATTTGGAATGGCCCGACGACCGTGATGGGCGTTACGACTCGTACGAGCCCAACTACCCCGACATGCCCAACGGTTTCGATGGGCCTGTCCAAGTTGTCAAGCCCGTACGAGTCGTCGGGCTCCTATTGTTCTTCGAGCCCGTTAGGGTTGTTTTGTCCATTCAGATAGTCTTGTCTGTCCGTGTCGTCAGGCACATCCAGGTGATCAGGCTCGTCCGAGTCGTCAGGTCTGTCTGAGTCGTCGAGCTCGTCCAGGTTGTCGTGCCCATCCGGGTCGTGGTTCCCGTTTGCATATTGGAGCCTGTATGGATGGTATGGTCCGTCAAAGTTGGTGGCCCCATAAGGGTCGTCAGGCCTCTCTAGGTCGTTAGGTCGTCTAGGTTGTAATGTTCGTTCGGATCGTCCAGGCCATCTGGTATGCCAGGCCCATCCAGGTCGTCGGGACCGAGTCTTATGGGTGTATTAAAAGGATTATATGAGGAGAAGTTATGCCTTTAGGAGTGGAAACTTGAAACCCTAATCGGGCGGGGCACGACGATCAAAACGGGCCCGACGACCTGGATAGACCCGATGACCCAAATGATCTCGACAACTCAGACAAACCAGACGACCAGGACGGTCACGACGACACGGACCAGCCAGACTACCCAAATGGACACGACTACTTGGACGGGCCCGACGACCCGTATGGTCTAAACTTTGCCGACGTGCTTGACGATTTGGACGAGCCTGTCCAAGTGGTTAGGCATGTCGGTTTGTCGTCCGGAAAGTCTTATCCGTCCGTAGCGTTGGGCTCATCCGGGTCACCGTCCTCGTTTGAGTCATTTGGTTCGTCCGAGTCGTCGATCAGGTTCAGGCTATTCGATGTATTTGGGTCGTCCTACTTGTCCAGTTCGTTGGGATTGTCTAGCGCGACCCATAAGGGCCTAACGACCTGCATGGGACCGTCAACCTGGACGGGCCGGTGGACCTGAACGACCCAGACGATCTCGTCGACACTGACGACCTGACAACCTAGATCAGCTCGAAGACTGGACAAGGACCAACGATAAGAACGTGCTCGACGACTTGGATAGGCCCGACGACCTAGACGCTCCTGATGACCTAGACGCTCCCGATGACGAGGAGACTCACGACGAAACGGACGAGCCTGACGACGCGAATGCATAAGACAACTTGGACCAGCGCGACGACCAAGACTGGCGTTACATATAGGCCAAACTACCCCAACGTGCCCGACGGTTTGGACGGGCCTTTCCAAGTTGTCAGGCCCGTTCGGGTCGTCAGGCTCCTACTGGACATCGAGCCCATTAGGGTTGCTTTGTCCGTTCGGATAGTCTTGCCCGTCCGTGTCATTGGGCACATCCGGGTCATTAGGCTCGTCCGAGTCGCCGGGTCTATCCGAGTCGTCGAGCTCGTCCGGGTTGTGGTGCCCGTCCGGGTCATCGTTCCCGTCCGCATCTTCAAGCTTGTCTGGATGGTCTGGTCCGTCAAAGTCGGCAGCCCCGTAAGGGTCGTCAGGCCTCTCTGGGTCGTCGGGCGTTCTAGGTTGTCATGTTCGTCTTGGTTGTCGGGCCCGTTTGGTTTGTCAACCTCGTCCGGGTCGTCGGGACCGGTTCTTATGGGTGTATTACGAGGATTCTATGAGGAGAAGTTAAGCCTTTAGGAGTGGATTCTTGAAACCCTAATCGGGTGCGGCGAGACGACCAAAACGGGCCCGATGACCTGGATAGACCCGACGACTTGAACCCTCCTGATGACGGGGACGGTCCTGCTGACCAGGACAATCGCAACGACACGAACGAGCCTGACGACCCAAATGGACACGACGACTTGGACGGGCACGACGACCGCGATGGGCCTTACGACCTGTACGTTCTAAACTACCTCGACGTGCCCGACGATTTGGACGGGCATGTCCAAGTTATCAGGCATGTCAGGTCGTTAAACCCCTATTGGTCATTGGGCTCGTTAGGGTTGTGTTACTCGTCCAGAAAATCTCGTCCGTTTGTATCATCGGGCTTATCCGGGTCAACGTGCTCGTCTGAGTCATTTGATCCGTTCGAGTCGTCGAGCAAGTCTAGGGTGTTCGGCGCGTTCGGGTCGTCTTGCTTGTCTGGTTCATTGGGATTGTCCAGTGCGACGACCGGACGACCCAGAAGGGCCTGACGACCTACATAGGACCGTCAACATGTACAGGTCGGTGGACCTGACCGACCTAGACGGGCTTGTCGACACTGACAAGCCTAACAACTCAGATCAGCCCGAAGACCGGACAGGGCCTGACGACAAGAACGTGCTCGACAACTTGGATAGGCCCGACGACCGAGACGCTCCCGATGGTCAGACGCTCCCGACGACGAGGACAGTCGCGACGACACGGATGAGCTTGACGACTTGAATGGACACAACGACTTTGGGCAGCACTACGACTAAGAAGGATGTTACCACTCGTACGGGCCAAACTACCCCGACCTGCCCGACGGGCCTGTCCAAGTTGTCAGGCTGGTTCGGGTCGTCGGGCTCCTACTGGTCATCGACCCCGTTAGGGTTGTTTTGTCCGTTCGGATAGTCTTGCCCGTCCGTTTCGTAGGGAACATTCGGGTCATCGGGCTCGCCCGAGTCACCGGGTCTGTCCGAGTCGTCGAGCCCGTTCGGGATGTCGTGCTCGTCCGGGTCGTCATGCTAGTCCGGCACATCAGGCGTGTCCAGATGGTAAAATTCGTCCAAGTCGGTGGGCCCATCAAGGTCATTGGCCTGTCCATGTCGTTGGGCCTGTCTAAGACGTCAGGCCATATCGGTTGTCGGGTCCGTCTGGGTCGTCAAGTTGGTCGGGCCCGTCTGAGTTGTCGGGATCGATCGGGTCGTCGCGCATTTCGAGTTGTCGGGCCCGTTCGAGTTGTCGAAACCATCTGGGTCATTCGGCCTTTCTGTATCGTCGGGCATTTTAAGGTCGTAGAACCTGTTCGGGTCTTAGGGTAGGTCTCGGCTGTTCGGCGTATTTTTGTCATCTTGCTTGTCCGATTCGTTGGGCTTGTCCAGCCCGACGACCCAGTATGGCCTAACGACGTGCATGGGATCGTCAACCTGGACGAGCCGATGGATTTGAACGACCAAGACTTGCCCGTCGACACTGACAAGCCTGACAACCCGGATCAGCCCGAAGAGCGGACAAGGCCCGACTACAATAACGTGCCCGACGACCTGGATAGGCTTGACGACCGGGAAAGTCCCGACGACCCAGACGCTCCTGACGACGAGGACAATCGCGACAAACCGGACGAGCCTGAAGACTCGAATGGACACGACAACTTGGACCAGCGTGACGACCCAGACGGGCGTTACGACCTTTAGGATTCTATTAGGAGAAGTTATGCCTTTAAGTGTGGATTCTTGAAACCCTAAAACTTAAATCCTAAACCCTAAATCATAAACCATAAACTATAAACCCTAAACCCTAAACACGCTCATAACCCTACATTGTTAGAGGGGTTTGCTCTATACTAAACCCAAGTTCACAACATGCAGAGTCCTCGAGAGATGGATAACGTAGATCCCACTCAACAAAAGATTGCCTCCAGTTTGAGAAATTGAGAGTTATTTTTTAGCAAAGGGACCCCAACTTTCAACATAATGCTCATTGTCGAGCTTATTATCTTCCAGCTTCACATGTCAAGAGGTTAAATACTTGTGACAACTATATCGTCAACAGAGGTTCTGACGAGAAGAACGTGCCCGAAGACCTGAATAGGCCCGACGATCGGGACATGCCCGACGACCTAGACGCTCTCGATGATCTGGACGCTCTTGACGACGAGGACAATCGCGACGAAACGGACGAGCCTGACGACCCGAATGGACACGATGACAAAGACCAGCGCGATGACCCGACGAGCGTTATGACCTGTACGGGCCAAACTACCCCGACCGTTTGGACGACCCTGTCCAAGTTATCAAGCCCGTTCGGGTAGTCGGGCTCCTACTGGTCATCAAGCACGTTATGGTTGTTTTGTCCGTTCGGATAGTCTAACTCGTCCGTGTTGTCAGGCACATCCATGTCATTAGGCTCGTCTGAGTCGCCGGGTCTGTCTGATTCGTCGAGACCGTCCGGGTAGCCCTGCCCGTCCGGGTCGTCATTCCCTCCTGATCTTCAGGCCTGTCTGGATGGTCTTGTCTATCAAAGTCGGCGGGCCTGTAAGGGTCGTCAGGCCTGTCTCGGTCGTCAGGCCATCTAGGTTGTCATATCCGTATGGGTCATCGGGTCCGTTTGGTTTGTCTTGTCCGTTTGGGTCGTCGGGACCAAGTATTATGGTTGTATTAAGAGGATTCTATGAGGAGAAGATAAGCCTTTATGAGTGGATTCTTGAAATCCTAATCGGGCGGGGCACGACAACCAAAACGGGGTCGACGACTTTGACAGACCTGACGACTCGAACCCTTCCGATGACCTGGACGCTCCTGATGACTAGGACGGTCGCGACGACACGGACTAGCCTGACGACCCAAATGAACGGGCCCGACGACCTCGATGGACACGACGTCTGGTTCGACGATCTTGTCCAGGTCGTCAGGCTCGTTTGAGTTGTTGGGACCATCTGGGTCGTTGGGCTTATCTGTATCGTCAGGCATGTTAGAGTCGTCAGGCCCGTTCGGTTCGTTGGGAAAGTCCGGGATGTTCGGCGTATTTGGGTCGTCATCCTTGTTTGGTTTTTTGGGATTGTCCGGCCCGACGACCAGGAACGACGCGATGACGTAGAAGGGCCTGACGACCTGCATGGGACCGTCAACCTGGACGGGACGGTGGACCTGAATGACCTAGATGGGCACGTCGAAAATGACGAGCCTGACAACCTGGATCAACTCGTAGACTGGACAGGCCCCCACGATAAGAACGTGACAGACGACATGGATAGGCACGACGACCGGGACAGGCCCGACGACTGGGTAGGCCTGACGACCCAGACGCTCCCGATGACACGGACGCTCTCGACAACGAGGACAGTCGTGACGAAATGGACAAGCCTGATGACCCGGACGGTCTCTAGGTCGTTAGGCCGTCTAGGTTGTAATGTTCTTCCGGATTGTCCAGGCCGTCAGGATTGCCAGGACCGTCCGGGTCGTCGGGCATATTTGGGTCATCAGGCTCGTCTGAGTCGCAGCGTCTGTCCGAGTCGTCGAGCATGTCTGGGTCATCGTGCCTGTCTGGATGGTTTGGTCCGTCAAACTCGGCGGGCCCGTAAGGGTCGTCGGACCGTCTAGGTTGTCATGTCCCTCCGGGTCGTCAGGCCGTCTAGGTTGTCATGTCCCTCCGTGTCGTCCAGGCCATCTGGTTTGTTAGGCCCATTGGGGCCGTCGGGACCGGGTCTTATGTGTGTGTTAAGCGGATTCTATGAGGAGAAGTTACGCCTTTAGGAGTAGATTCTTGAAACCCTAATCGGGCAGGGCACGACCACCAGAACGGGCCCGACGACCTGGATAAACCCGATGACCCGAACGCTGTCGAACACCAAGACGCTCCAGACGACCACGACGATCGCGACGACACAGATCAACCTTCCGATCCAAATGGACACGACGACATGGACGGGCCCGACGACCATGATGGGCGTTACGACCCGTATGGGCCCAACTACCTCGACGGTTTTGATGGGCTTGTCCAAGTTGTCAAGCCCGTTCAGGTCGTCGGGCTCCTACTTGTCATCGAGCCCGTTTTTGTTGTTTTGTCCGTTCGGATAGTCTTGCTTGTCCGTGTCGTCGGGCACATCCGGGTCATCAAGCTCGTCCAAGTCGTCGGGTCTGTCCGAGTCGTCGAGCTCATCCAGGTTGTCGTGCCCGTCTAGGTAGTCGTTCCCGTATGCATTTTCGAGCCTGTCTGGATGGTCTGGTCCGTCAAAGTCGGCGGGCACGTCAAGGTCGTCAACCCTCTCTAGGTCGTCGGGCCGTTTAGGTTGTCATGTCCCTCCGAGTCGTCCAGGTCGTCTGGTTTGTTAGGCTTGTCGGGACCGGGTCTTATGTGTGTGTTAAAGGGATTCTATGAGGAGAAGTTACGCCTTTAGGAGTAGATTCTTGAAACCCTAATCGGACAGGGCACGACCACCAGAACGGGTCCGACGACCTTGATAAATCCGATGACCCGAACGTTGTCGACAACTCGGACGCTCCAAACGACTAGGACGATCGCGACGACACGGATCAACTTGCCGACCCAAATGGAAACGACGACATGAAAGGGCCCGACGACCATGATGGACGTTACGACCCATATGGGCCCAACTACCCAAATGTGCACGACGGTTTCGACTGGCCTGTCCAAGTACGCAAGCCCGTTCGGGTCATCTGGCTCCTACTGTTCATCGAGCCCATTAGGGTTATTTTGTCCGTCCGTGTCGTGGGGACATCCGGGTCATGAGGCTTGTCCAAGTCGCCGGGTCTATCCGAGTCGTCGAGCCCGTCTGGGTCGTCATGCCCGTCTGGGTCGTCATGACCGTCCAGATCTTCAGTCCTGTCCGGATGGTTTGGTCCGTCAAAGTCGGTGAGCCTGTAAGGGTCGTTAGGCCTCTCTAGGTCGTCGGGCCGTCTAGGTTGTCATGTCCGTCCGGGTCGTCGGGCCCGTCTGGTTTGTCTGGCCCGTCTGGGTTGTCAAGACCGGGTCTTATGGGTGTATTAAGAGGATTCTATGAGGAGAAGTTACGCCTTTAGGAGTGGATTCTTGAAACCCTAATCGGGCGGGGCACGACGACTAGAACGGGCCTAACGACCTAGATAGATCCGATGACCCGAACGCTCTCGACAACCCGGACGCTCCAAAGGACAAGGACGCTCTCGACACGGACCAGCCTAACGACCCAAATGGACACGACGACTTGGACGGTCCCGACGACCGTGATGGGCGTTCGACTCGTACGGGCCCAACTACCTCGACCATTTTGACGGGCCTGTCCAAGTTGTCAAGCCCGTGGTCATCAAGCTTATTAGGGTTGTTTTGTCCGTTAGGATAGTCTTGCATGTCCGTGTCGTCGGGCACATCCGAGTCATCAGTCTCGTCCGAGTCGCCGTGTCTGCCCGAGTCGTCGATCTCGTCCGGGTCGTCATGCCCGTCCAGATCTTCGGTCCTCTACGGATGGTTTGGTCCGTCATAGTCGACGAGCCCGTAAGGATCGTGAAGCCTCTTTAGGTCATTCGGTCGTCTAGGTTGTCATGCCAATCCGGGTCATCGGGCCCGTCTGGGTCGTCGAGACCGGGTCTTATGTGTGTATTAAGAGGATTCTAATGGTCATCCGATGATTTCGACGGGCCTTTCCAAGTTGTCAAGCCCGTTCGGGTTGTCGGGCTCCTACTGGTCATCGAGCCCGTTAAGGTTGTTTTATTTGTTCGGATAGTCTTGCTCGTCCGTGTCGTCGGGCACATCCAGGTCATCAGGCCCGTCTAAGTCGTCGGGCCTGTCCGAGTCGTCGATCTCGTCCAGGTCATCGTGCTCGTCCAGGTGGTCATCCTTGTCTGGATCTTCGAGCCTGTCTGGATGGTCTCATTCGTCAATGTCGGCGATCCCGTAAGAGTCGTCAAGCCTCTTTGGGTCGTCGGGACGTCCAGGTTGTCATGTCTATCCGGGTCGTCGTGCTTGTTTGGTTTGTCAGGGTCGTAGGGATCGGGTCTTATGGGTGTATTAAGAGGATTCTATGAGGAAAAGTTAAGCCTTTAGGAGTGGATTCTTGAAACCCTGTTCGGGCAGTGCATGACGCCCAAAACGGGCCCGACGACTTAGATAGACCCGACGACTCGAACCCTCCCAACGACTCGGACGCTCCTGATGACCAGGAAGTCGCGACGACACGGACGAGCCTGTCGACCCAAATGGACACGACGACCGCGATGGACCTTACGACCAGTACGGTCTAAACTACCCTGACGTGCCCGACGATTTGCATAGGCCAGACCAAGTTGTCAGGCATGTCCGGTCTTCAGGCCCCTAGTGGTCATTGGGCTCGTCAGGGTTGTTGAAGTCTTCCGAAAAGTCTTGTACGTCCGTATCGTCGGGCTCATCCAGGTCACCGTACTCGTCTGAGTCGTTTGGTCAGTCCGAGTCGTCGAGCAGGTCCAGGCTGTTCAGCGTATTTGGGTCGTCTTGCTTGTCTGGTTCGTTGGGATTGTCCAGCGCGACGACCGGACGACCCATAAGGGCTTGAGGACCTGCATGGCACCGTCAACCTGGCCAGACGAGTGTCCTGTACGGACACGGTGTTAACTCCAACTTAACGGAGAGGACCAAATTGAATCTCTTTAGAAAATTGGGGTACTAAATTGAACAAACCAAAAGTTTGGGTACCAAATTGAACTTAACGAAAAAGTTGGGGTACCAAATCAGTAATTATACCTAAAAATAATTATAATTAATTAATACGAATTAAAAATATTAAAATTATATAAAATTTAAAAATAAAAAAAAATTATGAAT
>Ga0209389_1000613_pt1 | contig 21974 bp, 21 predicted proteins | sample CowpearedBW_FD_187526 | JGI IMG/M metagenome (GOLD analysis project Ga0209389, IMG submission 187526) | Root nodule microbial communities of legume samples collected from California, USA - Cow pea red BW (SPAdes) (version 2) | ecosystem: Host-associated > Plants > Roots > Nodule | place: USA...
GTTCGCCGCTGTTCACCAGCGTCTTATTCAACCATTATTCAACGAAAGCGGCTGATACCCGGCTAAGTGCCTGAGTTTGCTGGCGCTCCCTAGGGGAATCGAACCCCTGTTTCAGCCTTGAGAGGGCTACGTAACACGAAACGACGTGTCCGCTGGCGTCCGCCGGCGTTCGCCCACGTCTTTGTTAATACGAAATAAATCAAGGATTCGAATGCGCTGGCGTTCGTCCACGTTCACCCCTATAAATCCACGTCCACTGGACACCTAGTGGACACCCCTCTCAGCTTCGGCGAAGCAGCCATGGTCAGGCGCATCAGGGACAAGACACTCGAAAGCCGTGGTCCGCGACTGGACAAGCCGGTGCGAAAGAAGCCTACCTTCGTTTCGATCGGACGAGGGCTGTCGATTGGTTATCGACGCAACAAGACCGCCGGCACGTGGGTATTTCGCAAAGCCGATGGAAAGGGCGGAATGACGACCCAGGTCGTCGGGCTTGCCGATGATTTTGAGGAAGCCGACGGTGAGCGCGTTCTGGATTACTGGCAGGCCACAGACAAGGTCAGGAAGATGGGTGCTTCCGACGGAAGTCCCATCCGAGGCTCAATAACGGTCCGACAGGCGTTCGAGAACTACCTTCCCAAACTTGAGGCCAAAAACGCTCGCAGCGCACAAACGACCAAGGGCCGCGTCAAAAAGCATATCCTCTCGACCTTGGGCGACACTAGAGTTGCCGATTTGACCAAAACGCAGATGGAACATTGGCAGGCGTCGATGGTCAGGAAGTCTGAGGACAAAGAAGCCGTCAGGAGATCGAAGGATTCAGCCAATCGCGTGCTGTCGATGTTCAAGGCTTTCCTCAATCACGCCTATGACGACAAAAAGAACGGCATCGCGAGCGATGAGGCCTGGCGCCGCGTTAAGCCTTTCCATAACGTGGGACGATCACGCGACGTGAGGTTCTCACCGCAGCAAACAGACAAGTTGATTTCAAACTGCGCCGACAAGAAATTCCAGCAGCTGGTCGAGGCTGGGTATGCGACCGGAGCCCGCTATGAGGAATTGACGGACGCCAAAGTCAGCCACTTCGACTCGACCGGCAAGACCCTTTTCGTTTCAGGCAAAACCGGATCCCGAGACATCATTCTTCAGCCCAGCGCCGTTGAACTGTTGCGCCGCCTTACGGCTAAACGGCCGCTTGATGAGTACATATTCGTGAGGTCCAACGGGGCTAAGTGGAAGGCCTCGGACCAAGTCCGACCGATGAAAAAGGCGGTCATCAAGGCTGGGCTGAACCCGAAGGGCTGCTTCTACTCTCTGCGCCACGCTTACATCTCAGTCTCGATCGAAAACAACGTTCCGTTGACCGTCATAGCGGAGAATGCCGGGACGAGTGTCAGAATGATCGAAATCACCTACGCCAAGGTCTTAGCCAAGGCCCAACGGAAATTTGTGGAACGCGGTGCCCCCAAGCTGCGCGACCAAAATAGGAGAAATAGACATGGACGCAGCACGGGCACCTAACATGGTGCCAAGAGGCACCATTCGGCTTAGCGAAGCCTTCGACATGCTCTGCGCACGGTTGGACCCCGAATATTCTGATCTGCCGGACCTGTGTGCGTGGATTGAAGAACTGATACAACAGGGCGCAGCCGTCGACCCGCGCGACGATCCGCATCGTCGCTTGCTGGAACTCAAGTATCGGGCGGAGAGACTCTTACGATCGGCTCTCCGTTACGGTGAACTCCGTGCGTTTGTCCATAATTCCCGAACGGGCATCGATTTCGAGCTGCCTGGGACGGAGTGGAGCCGGATGGGAGAGAACGTTGGCATCCATAGCGACTATACGGATGCTCGTACACCAGGACCCGACTGTCGGTTGGAGGGGATCGCAAGCCCGATTTTCTTGATGCGCGATGCTTTCGAGGAGTGGCTCGGGGCCAAAAAGGAAGGCACGCTCGCCGGACCGGACCCGGAGCACAAGGCCGATCTTCTGCGGGACACGCGCGCCTTCTCCCTCGAGGAAGTCATCGAGCGGACCGGACTGTCGAGGACCAAGCTGTACGACGAGATCGACGCGGAGCACTTGGTCGCGAAAAAATGTGGTAATCGGACACTTGTTCTTGAAAGCGATCTAAACCGATTTCTGCAAAATTTGCCGAGCTATTGAGCGCAAACCCAAAAAGCGAGTCGGAAACCAGCTCCGACGTTGATGGTGTTTAATGCCGAATCTTCCAATGGCTTGCAGCATTTGTTCGCCGCGGAACGAAAAAGGACTAGTCCGCGTACAAAACGTGGCAATCGTCAGGGCTTATTTACGTCACGGTGCGCCCGAGCCGCCGCATCGTAGATCTTGACTTGCAACATAGGAAATCGCCGCTTCAGATCCCGCGCAACGGTCTCCACCCCGTCGCTCGTGGCGAACTCGGTCTTCACAAGACCATCGACAATGATCGCGTAACCGCTCGTGGGCAGATTTTGGCTCGACTGCGACATCTTCAGCTTGCGTAGGCAGCAGTGTGCGCTTCCTTGCTTAGAATGAGTCTGCCGGCGCGGGCAAGCAAGACGCATCGTTTCTGCGTGCATTTCCGATTGCGTCCTTTGAAAGAGGCCATCGCCGAACGACGGCCTCGCCTTTGGATGGCGTAGGGTTTCGACGTACGACCGCAAGGGCCGGTCGCTTGCCGCCACCAATGGCTTTAGCGAATTCGGATCAATATCTCGTACCAACGCCGTCGCGGTAAAATTGGGAGGCGTCTGTCCGGTGTGAAACGGATACGCCGATCCTGCCGGCTATTTCGAACCGCGTGTGTCGCGCGCCCCAATCCGGAAGCGCTGGATTTTCGCAACTGCGAATGCGAATCCTTGCCGCACGACATGGCGGCAGATCACCGAAAATGGCAAACTGGGCTCATGATCTTTCCATCGTTCACACGAGGCGCAAGGATTTTGGAGCAGACGTGACCGTATGTGAATCCTTCGTCAGAACCCAATCGCAACTGCGGGATTCGCTAGCCCGCAGGGTCAGAGAGTTGCGGCTGTCATCGAAGATGAGCCAGCGGGATCTCGCGGAGCAAGCCGGAATACGCCAGGCGCTGGTCAGCCGGATCGAGCGTGGCGAAGCGAACGTAACCCTTGATTCTCTTCTGAGAGTCGCAATCGCACTCCACGTCGACTTCGCCGGCCTATTCGAAGCGAATGGCGAAAAGGTCGATTCCGGCGATTCTTGACCATTTAGGACATAAATCTAGTTGTCGATGCACCAGTGCGCTATTGACACGTTATAACGTATCCACCATATCTCACGCTGGGTGGGTACGGGTAAGGTGGCGCGCGCGCACCTGTCCAGACACGCTCCTCCATTGAACCAGAGGCAAAGCCGTGATCGAGGTTATTATCAGCGAAAACGGTTGCGTTCTCGATCGGCTCCAGTTCGACGCCGATGACATTTTGCAGCACAAGGACGGCATCGTTTCCGTCCACCATGGGATCATGCGGCACTGTTCCCGACCGGAGGGCCTTTGGTACCTGGTCGCTCACGCCGCCCATTGGATCGCAGAAACCGGAAGCGCGCTGAACACGCTGAAGGATGGCGGAAGCCGTAGCGGCGCCTCGGCCCAGTTGGCAGATGAGCCGTTGAACACCACAGGGCAGGCCCGTCGGTCTGTCGTCATCGCGCCGCCCATAGAGATCAACGACGATGATGTCTACCGCCTGCAACGAGACAGTGGCGAGTCGGACGCCGACTATCTTGCCCGCTGCCAGATGCTCGGCTGCGACGAACAAGGCTTCATACGCCTTCCGCGCCGCGCATGAGAGCGGCCAGCGTTTATCGTCACTCGTTCGACTGCAATCTGGCCTGAGAAGAGCTCTCACTTTTGGGATGACTGAATGCCGACGGGACGAGCAAGGAGTTTTGGGTCGCGGCGCCTGGCCGGCCGTGCACAGTAATTCCGCCAAGTCGGCAGCCTTCGGGATCCGAGGCCGGGCCTCCGACCGATCGGCCGGGAGGACTCGTACCCGGTACGAGTGTCCGGGCGGTCTTTCGCACAAGTGGTTTATATTACAGGGACGAAAATCTGGATGTTGCAATGGGCCCCGTGCACAAAAAGCGGCCTTTCGAGCTTGGGGAGCGGCTTCTATGCCGAGCTCGTAGGCGGCATAGCGTATGCCATGGTCGGCGCCAAAGAAGGGCACAACGTCATCTGCAGCAACGTCCAGGCGGCCTTCGTTCCGGCCGGGAAGAAGAAGGGCCATCGTACCACATCGAGCGATACGGCCATCCAGACCGGTCCGGACACGATCCGATATCCCGACGTCGTGGTAGATTGTGGCCCGCCCAACGCGTCCGCAATAATGGCCTCCAAGCCGACCCTGATCGTCGAAGTCTCCTTGCCGAGCGCCGCCCCCTTCGACTACGGAGAGAGGCTGCGCGAATACCAAGAGTTGAAGAGCGTCGAAACGGTTATCCAGATCGAGTCCGAGATTGCGCTCATTAAGGTTCATCGACGGCAAGCAGACGGAAAATGGACAGAGGAAAAGTTCGAGGAATTTGACGTCGCCATTCCACTTCCAGCGCTGGACACATCCATCACGCTGAACGAGATCTACGACACGCTCGATGTGAGACCTCGACGGCCTCTCCAGATCTCAAGAAGCGACCATACTCCTCGTTGACGGCGACAATCGTCTTCAATGGCATCGGCTTTCCGGCGCGGCCCAATCGAGGCTCCTTGCATTTTATCTGCTGCGGCAATCCACACCACTCGCACAGAGGCACGACAGCCTTTGGTCCATCTCTAGATCGAATAAAACCGCCGGTCGGATTATTTCCGATGGTCGCCGCCGATCGCCATATCTTCGGCGTAATCTTGTGACACTCTTTAACGTGTCATGCGATGACGACATCTTCCGAACCTGGACTCGTCGACATTTGCAACCCGCAGCATGCGAACCGGCGTAACGCCGGTCCTTCTGAACTGACGCATACCGGTCCCACTTCGCATATTGCACATCCGACGTGCTCGCGATGAGCGAGCGTTCGCGCATGTGCTGGGCTTGCGCCACTCTGATGGCGTGCGGGCGAGTGCCCGATCGATTCCACGTCAATGGAAATCAGGAGCACCCTCATGTTTATCGATCATCATCATCGTCCCAAACGCAGCTACTTGTTCCCGCAACAATGTGTTCAGGACATCGTGTCATGCATCAAATCCTCCGCAAGGCAGCATCGACCACCTTCTCCGGCCCGAAATGCAAGGTCGCTATTCCCATTGAAAGCCTCCTCTTGCGTGACGCGCTCCGGGAGGCGAGCCTTGATGCGCAGGTACGCGCGCTTCAGTATCGGAAGGCTCCGAACCTTTATGGTACGCCGCCCACGCTGATGAGCGTCGTGCTGCAAAGGATCGATGGAGATTTTCTGCTCGCCGTCTGCGAAAGGCGGCCGCAGCGCTCCGCAGCGGACTACGAGCGACTCGGCGAGGTGCTGGCCTCGGACGGGCTGCGCCTTCTGGAACGCGATGCTGACGACATCCGGCGCGAGCCGATCTACTCCAATGTGCAAGAGGTCTGGTCTAACGCGCGCTTCCACGTATCCATCAGAGATCGACTGAAGATTGGCGCTGCGCTCGCTGAAGACGGCCCACAAACAATACTTGAAATCGAGGAGCGTGCCCGTCCGTGCTGCGACATCATCGCCGCCGTGTGTGCATTGGCGTGCGAGGGGTTGGTGGAAATCGACCTTCGCGACGCCCCCTTGAGTCCGCGCAGCGTGGTGCGTGGGCTTTAGAGACACGCTTCGACGGCTGCAACAAAGAGTCTGGTCCGCGCTCCGGCAGCATCGTCGGATCGATGCCGATCGCAGCTCGCCGACAGGCACAACTCTTTTCGGAACGAGACACATCAATGCTCAACTCCAACACTTGGCGGGCCGAGCTGGTTGAAGCTTATCCCGATATCTTCCACCCGGTTGGCGCGCCGCCGAGAGCCCGAGGCTGGCCCGAGGTCGGCGATGGCTGGCGCGACCTCTTGGAGCGGTGCTGCGGCCGGATCCGGGCGACGATCCAGGCCGAGCGTGGGACGTTTCGCGCTACCCAGATCAAGGAAAAATTCGGCACCCTGCGGTTCTACTGGGATGGTTCTATGTCTCTTCAAGCCAGAGCCAAAGTTGAGGAAGCCATCGACCTGGCGGAAGCCCGCAGCGCCCGCACCTGCGAGGTCTGCGGCGAGCCCGGCCGGCTGTACGGCCCAGGCTGGCTGACGACGCGCTGCACGGCGCACGCCGAGGGGCGTCGCCCCGAAGAGATCCGCCCCGGATTTGAAAACATCCTCATTGAGGAAAGGTACGTCGGCGACCGGCGCGTCGTGCTCTGCCGTCGCTACGACCGCGAGAACGACGTCTTCATCGACGTCGACCCCGCCTCGCTCGGAATCAAGGAGGAGTGAGATGGCAGGCATCCTCAAGGACTGGCGGATCGAGCTCATCGAGGCGCACCCCGGGCTCTTCTGCCCTCCGCCCGGCAACCCCGGAGCGGCGCGCGGGTATCCGCCGTGCGAGGCCGGTTGGCGCGATCTGCTGGAGCGCCTGTGCATCAGGCTCCAGGCGGCGCTCGGAGACAACGAGCGGATTCACCTCAATCAAATCAGGGAAGCCGTCGGTCGCATGAGAGTGTCTTGGCGTGGCGAAGTGATGCCCGCGACCAGATCCAGAATTCACGAGGCTATCGCCCTCGCTGAAGCACGGAGCGCATGCACCTGCGAGAAGTGCGGGGAACCTGGCAGGCTCTATCTAGACGATGGCGTCTGCATGACGCGCTGTGCCGCTCATACCAGAGGCATGCCGGTCGCGGACAAGCGCGAGGATAATACGATGCACATCATTCGCATTTTGAGGAGCGATGGCTCTGGCTATGAGCCCCGTCGTTAGGACCGTGAGAACGATCGCTTCGTCGACCCGGCGCCAGATGAGGAGGAGTGAGATGGCGCAGATCCCTCAGAACTGGCGGATCGAATTCATGCGGGCGCACCCGCGGCTGTTCGACTTCATGCAGGACGAGCCAAAGGATACTTTTGGCTATCCGCTGTGCAGCGAAGGCTGGCAGGACGTGTTGGAGCGGCTGTGCGGCCGCATTGAAGAGGCGCTGCGGGAAAGCGAGTCCTTCGAGTTTGTCCGCATCAAACAGAAGTTCGGGATCCTGCGTGTGGACTGGGAAGGCGAAATCTCCGACGAGACCAGGGCTTGCATCGAAGAGGCGCTGGCGCTCGCTCGGGCACGCAGCAGCCGCACGTGCGAGCTCTGCGGCGCGGAAGGCGCTAAGTATCACGCTTCCGACAACGTGATGGTCCGCTGTGCTAGGCACGCCGAGGGCCGGCCGATCTTGGAGACTGGCGCCAATGAGCGCCTCCACATCGTGCGTGTAGTGGCGCCGACCGAGCCGCCTGTTTGCATACTGCGCCGCTACGATCGCGACACCGACAGCTTCGTTGGCCCGCCTGAGGATGTCGACATGGCCGCCGCGCGGCGGCACGAAGATAGATAGGGAGTCGCAATGGCCCGGTTTCGCCACCGCACCTGCGGACAGGACGGCACATAGGTCCGCGCCCCGGAGCGCTACCGTTGCCCGGTCTGCGACTGGATTGACGGGCAGTTCATCATTTCGCGGGTCGAGGAGCCTGAGGGCGATCATTGCTCAACGCCGCTGAGACCCTGTCCAGAAAGGCAACAAAACCGCCGCGCCGGCAAACAAAGTAACGGACCAGCCTGGTCAGATTTCACCACCGCGTCCTGGACGAAGGATAACACTTCGTATGCCAGCACACGGGACTGACGTGCGTCGGTGGGTCTGCTCGATCCGCATCGCCGACCAGCGACTGACGCTGACCGACGCCGCAACGGACACGTATCGCAATTGGCCGAGTTTGGGATTCGTCTCAAATACACTCTGAACGGAGCGAAAGCATGAGAAAGCACAGGCCGGGGCGGCGCGACCTTCTCGCGCGCGCCTACCTCGACATGCTGGCCGCCAAGGCTGGCGCGAACAGCGGACCGCTGCTGCGCAGCGGCGACGCCGACGACCCGATCGAGCGGCTGATCAACGATTTAGCCAGCGCTCCCGAATCCGTTGGCCGGACCTCCATTCGTGCCGATCTCGCGGCTGCCGCGGTGCTCGTGGCGCGCGCGATCGAGCCGGTCGACGGACTGACCCGCGAGCTGCGGCGAGGTTGCCCGGTCGTCTCGCTTGCCACCCACGCCGCCGAAGTGGTTTCCCTGGTTCGCCAAGTGCTGAAAACCTGCGCGTTCGGGGCCGAGGCCCAGGTACTCGACGAGCGAACCTTCAATCACGGACCGGTCCGCCCGGTACTGCTGCTCGCGAGGGACGGCACCTCCAACGAGCACAAGGCGGAGCGTGGGAACGACACGGTTGCACAGGCCCTGCACGCGCGCGCTCCGGTGATTGGCCTGGCGCCCGACCCGCGCCGCCACTTGCCGCGCGACCTGCTTCGCGCAGCCGAGCACCATCTCGCGCTGAGCCAGCTCGACGGCTCCGGCGTCGCGCTGGTAATCGAGGCGGTAACCGGGCGATGCCCCATCGCTGCGATCGACGACCAGCTCGTCCGGGCCGTCGACATCTCCGACCTTGTGCTTTCGGTCCGCTCCGACCGTACAGCCGACGAATGCGTCGAACGGCTGCAACGGATCGTCGCGACGAAATCATTCTTCGATCACCGGGGCCCCGCCCTCGATGAGCTCACCGGCTATGGCGCAGCCCTGGAGTGGGGCCTCAATCTCGTGAACGACCTACGGGAATACCGCTCCGGGACGCTGCCGTGGGACTGTATCGAAAAAGGGTTGCTTTTGGTCGGTCCGCCCGGTGTGGGGAAAACGCAATTCGCCCGCGCCGTGGCGAAGTCGGCAAATGTACCGCTCGTGTCAACCTCCGTCGCCGACTGGAATGCCTCCCCTTACCTGTCTGGCACGTTGGCCGCGATCAAGGAGTCGTTCTCGCGGGCGCGCCAGCTCGCCCCCTGCATTTTGTTCATCGACGAACTGGACGGAATATCTGACCGCGCGACGCTGACGAGCGAGTACAAGGAATATTGGACGCAGATCGTCAATCTTCTTTTGGAGTTGCTCGCCGGTATCGAAGATCGGCCGGGTGTCGTGGTGATCGGCGCAACTAATCACCCTGAGCACATCGACGCGGCGGTGAAGCGCGCCGGTCGGCTTGATCGTACGATCGAGATCGACCTGCCCGATTCCGAGACGCTCGCGGCCATCTTCCGCTTTCATATCGGACATGACGTGCTGTCGGACGTGGACCTGATGCCGGCGGCTCTTGCTGCCGCCGGCAAGACCGGCGCCGACGTCGAGGCATGGGTGCGGCGCGCGAAGTCGCGGGCTCGCCGCGCCGGGCGGGATCTTGCGCTGGACGATCTGCTCCAAGAGGTCCGTTGCGGCCGCGAAGGAATGCCCAAGTCGTTGCGGCGCACGTGTGCGGTTCACGAGGCGGGGCATGTCGTGGCGGGAATTGCCCTGGCGGTGTTCGAACCGCGCGCGCTAACCATCCTGGAGCACGGTGGCGCAACCCACGTCGAGCTTTCTAGGGCCAACTCGCAAACCCTGGACGGGATCGAAAACTACATCACGACGCTGTTGAGTGGCCGCGCCGCCGAGGAGATCGTCCTGGATGCGACGCAGGTGACGGCGGGATCGGGGATCGGCGAGGACAGCGATTTCGCGCGGGCTACCGCCGCCGCGACAGACGTCGAACTGCGGTTTGGCTTCGGCGCTCTCGGCGTGGCGCACTTTTCGGATCGCGCCACCGAGATGCTACTCCACGATGCGTCGGTGGTGGAGCTGATCAAGCAGCGCCTGGACCGATGCCTGGCCCGCGCACGTGAATTGATCTCCGAGAACCGGACAGCCGTGGAGGCGGTGGCGCGGCGATTGGAAGAGACAGGATATCTGGATCGCACCGCGATCAACGACCTTCTCAAGACTCATCCCGTGCGCAGGAGGGCTCTCCGAGAGAATAGAGAGCCTGAAAGCTCCGCCTAGCCGGACGGGCGCCATTTCATCGGCGTCGCCTGGACACAGGGGTTGTCTCGGCCCCCGAGCATCGCGCCACAAGGACGCGCGCCAGCGCCGGGATCACTGTTGCATCGTGTAGTGCTACTGAGGTGAAACGATGAGATTGCTGGACGCCCATGTGCTCGATGGCGAACTGCTGCTGGTCCTGCACGGAAGTCCCGCGGCGATGTTCAGCGCCAAGGCGGGGATTGCCCATCTCCTCGGCTGCGGGGTTCATCTCGTCTCGGCGGGAATGATGCACAGGATACGCAATATCGAAAGGAAGTCAGGTGAATCAAACATCGCGTTCCTCGCACGAGTCGCGATTATTGACACCATCGCAGGCCACACCTCCGCGGACGCACCTGTGGTCGTGCGCCGGCCCGATGTCATGGGCGGCGCTCCCGTTTTTCGCGGCACGCGCGTGCCGCCCCGCCCCGTGTTCTCCAAGCTGGCCGACACGTCGGCAACTGAGATCGTTCGCATCGACTACCCCTCGCTGTCGCGCGACCTCGTCAGCTCCGCTCTGCGGCAGGCCTGCCGCGTGCTGGAGCGCGAAGCACCGTGGGTAGACCGATGATGCGGGATTGTTTGGACTGAATGAGCGCAACGGAGCCCGGTGCGGCACGCATATGGCGCTGCCGCGCACAATCGGGAGCCTGATAGCTCGCCGCTAATACAGAATTCGTTCCAGTGATCAGAAACGAGCTCAAGTCGGAGGGCATGATGAGATTCTCCAGGCGAGGCATCCTTCTCGGCATCTTGGCGACGGTGCTCACCTCGCTGTGGTCCCGCATCATCGGCGTGCGGCGGCTGCCGGCGCCGGCCCCATGTGAGCGGCCAACCTGGCCTAGCGACATGGTTGGCAAACTCTACCGCGATGCGCACCGTCGGCTCATTGACCCAGACGCATTCGAAGCCGCCTTCGATCAAGCGATCGAGGTTCTCCGCGCCAGCAATGCAGGCAAGATTGAGCGCGAGGAAGCGACCACGCGCATGCTCACGATTCACGCGGAAGCGCTCCGGCATCCTCCTCCACCGCGCGAAATCCCGCCCCTTCGAGCGGACGAGGTGGGTGTTCATGAAGCGATGGCCCTATTGCGCCGCGCGATAGCCGGGGAGAGCCATATCGAGCTCGAGCACCCTTGGGCTGAGGTCTTCCATTCCTATGGTCAGTTCACGATCGAGGGCTGGAAACTGACAGCTTTCAAGCGCAATTGCGGCATCAAGTATCTCGACGCGGCGCTATCGCCGGACGGACGCATGGGTACGTACGCCTCGTGGCAGGCCCGCGAGGGCAACCCCGTGCACCTGCTTTTTGACGAAGAGCAGGACCGCCTGGACGAGCTGATCGAAAGCATCGATGCATGAGAATACCTTGATCCATCGCGGCGCTCACTTATGGCAAACCTCTTGAGCCTCCATCGCTTTTGACGGCCTAGCAACCCGAAATGCGCAAGGCGGCGAACTAGGACCATTTCTTCATCGTCGTCAAATTCTGGGCGGAGGCGGGACGGCGATGGTAGCGCGCTGCCACCGCCGCAAGCGGGATTGCTTTGCGGAGATCGAAATGACTGATCACGATCTGGAATGCCACGACTCGTGGGCGCGCCGCGATCGCTATCTGCGCTACATCGCGAGCAGCGCCTGGCGCAACAATCCGGCGCGTCTCGCCGAGCTCAAAGCCTCCGGCATGCGATGCCGCATCTGCAACGCAAGCACGCAAGAAGCGGTCCTGCACGTGCACCACCGCACCTATGAGCGCCTTGAACACGAGCTAGCGGAAGATCTGACGACGCTCTGCGCCGGTTGCCATTTCGACTTCACACTGATTCTGCGCGGACGGCAGTACGCATCGCGCATACCCAAGCGCGCCGACGTCCCACGTCTTTTCGTCAATAAATCCAAAGTCCAGGATCCGTTTCATGGAGCAGCCAATGGTGAGCGAATTCGTTTCCTTGCGCTTGATCGGCGTCCGCCCGCTTTTGATGCATGCCGGCCGTTTGTGCGACCCGTTGGATCCGATCTCGCGCGAGCTCGCGAGGATTACTGGAAAGCGGTTGAAAACAGCCTCTGACCACCGCGAGATCGCCCGGGTCGAATGGTTCGGCGGCCTTTGGCTCGCCGACGGCGTGCCCTGCATTCCCGCCGAAGCGATCGAAGCCGCCTTCATCGCTGGTGCGAAGATGCAGCGGCGAGGCAAACAGGCTGCGGCCGGAATCGAGGTCGACGGTCCGGCCAAGCTATACTACGACGGTCCGCAGGATATCGATGAATTGTGGAAGCAGGAGCGCTTCCGTCTGCGTGTGCCGGTGCGTGTTGGCACAGCGCGCATGATGCGGACGCGACCGCGCTTCGACGCCTGGAACGTCGATTTCAAGGCTTCCTTCTTGCCGAGCCTGCTCAGCCCGCCATTGATCGCAGACATCTTTGCGGCAAGCGGCTTTGCGCGTGGACTGGGCGACTGGCGTCCCAAGTTCGGAAGATTTCGCGTCGAGTGTCTCGACTGACCGTTCGTGGCGGGGTGTGGCCCGGCGAGGCATGGCACGGTCCGGCGTGGCAAGGGGAGAGCCGGCGCAAGCCGGCTGCTCCGGCTTCGCCGGGTCCGACGCGGTTGGCGGACAACCGCCGGGCTCCTGCGCTTTCGGGTAGCCGGTGCAGCAAGCGATGCCCCAAGGATCTCGCGAAACAGGGCAGGCCCGCTCGCTCCGGGCCGCCATCGATCCAGTTTGGAGATTGAACGAATCCTTTATGCGAAGCGCGGTCACCTGCGGAGCGGACGAAAAAGGATGCTGTCCGAAGGGAAAGAAAGCAGTGCGCATCGCGCGTCGCCGCACCTTGGGGAAGGCCGATGACTGCGAAGCCGACGAGAGAGCGCGTCAAAGAGCGTCCCGATCCGACACAGTGGGGGATGGACGAGTTGATGACGCTGCGCGAAGCAGTCGAGTTGCACTGGCCGCGCGGTCCGATCACGGTTGCAACGCTGCGCACCGCCATCCGCGACGGTCAGCTGCCGGTCTGCAACGTGGCTCGCAAGTTTTTCCTGACGCGACGCTGCCTGCTGGAGCTGGTTAAGGGCAGCAAATTTGCCGGGGCCCGCGCCAGCGGCGGTGAATCAAGCCGCTCGGGAGGCCGGATGAGCAGGGAGGAGGCGAAAAGCTGGTTGGCCAGCGTTGCGCCGTGTTCGCCACGGGATTCGACAAAATCGGTGCGGGAGGGTAAGTAAACTAAAACGCCACGGTAAAATTACACAACTTTCCTGCGAACGACGGAACGAATCTGGCCGATCCGCGAGAGAAATCACGCGCCTAGGAACCGGACGCCAGCCCAACGTGCCGCCCCAAACGCCACGATAGAATTATCCAGATGCCGAAGGCCAAGTACTACGTCAGACCGCCCGCGGAGCCGACGCCGACGGAGCCGTTCGATCCTCCCGTCAACCGGGGCCCGAACCCGGGGCCGCCGCAGCTCAAGTTCATCGGCGTGTCGTGGCAGTACTATTACCGGCGCCGCTGGCGTTCGCTGAAGCTGCCACGACACATGCACGCCGAAGCCGAGCGGCGATTCGCGGTGATCAGGGCGCGGATCGATGCCGGGCGCGATCCGGTGCATCGGCCGGGCGACAAGCTGTTCAAGGACGTCATCCGCCAGCGGATCGCCTGGCTCGAGGTGACGGCAACGACGCCGGCGCAGTTCACGGAACTGCAACGGGCGAACAGCGATGCGGTCTGGTGGCTGCAGTATTTCGGCAAGCTGAAACTCAAGGCCTACCGGGCAAAGGATTCTGACGAATATCTCGCCTGGTACGTCGAGCAGCGAAGCGCCTTCTATCTTGCCCATCCCTGGAGCAGGAAGGAGGCGGCGAACGGCGCGGTCACGTCGTTGCAGTCGCTGAAGAAATTTCTGAAGCGGTGGGCACAGGACGAAGAGACCGGCTGGTGTCCGAATATCAAGATCCCCAAAAAGGTTCCGGTAAGGGCCGGACGCGTGCTGGAGCGCTGGGAGCAGGCGCGCCTGCTGCTCGCGTGCCTGGGATATGTGTGGGATCACGACACGCAAGACTGGAAGAAGAACTGCTACGTCGACGAGAACGGTGAGGAGCGATGGACCTATCGCGTCCGGAGCAAGAAGCATGTGCTGCGTCGAAAAGGACTAGCCCGAATCATCCGGGTCGGCATCCGGACGGCGGCGCGCGAGGAGGTCTACTCCGAGGTCGTCTGGGGTCGCCACAAGGCATACGCTCACTTCGACGTGGATGGCGACGGGAGAGGAAAGTTCCGGCGCCGTGGAACGCGCGTTCCGGACACCAACAAAACGAGGCCAACGTCGCCGGTCGCCCGTCGCCTTCGCATCCTGCTTTGGATTTGGCAGTACGAAGACGGCCACACGTTCCGCATGATCGGCGACGGCGAGAATCGCCGCAAGCATTACCGCGGAAACAAGCAGACGTGGGTCTTCAGAAAAATCGACGAACAGCCCTACGCCACGGTCGACCTTTCGGGGGTGGTCAAGGACGCCGGACTCGGTCCCGAAGTCACCGAGCACGCGCTGCGTTTCACCGCCGTCGACGAGGCGCACCGGCAGGGGTACGCCCTCGAGGACGCCGTACGGATCCTCGGAATGTCGGCCGAAAACCTGCTCGGCCATTACACCGATTGGGGCCGACGCCGCGACGCCCCCGAAGAGGAGACGCTCCGCGCCGTCGATTCGCTCGCGATGGCCAAATTGTTGCGCAAACCGCAGGGTAAAGCCGACCCCAGCGCACGCAAACGCAAGCGCTTGAAGAACGCCGAGCGCACGGCGCGCAAGCGGGACGCGCGCGGTTCGCAACTTCAGGCCGCGGAATGACGGCACGTCCACGCATCGCGTTCGTCGGCTCCGCGGCGAAAGGATTCGCGCCAGGCTCCAAGCCGACCGCCCGCGACGTTCAGGATCTGCTCGACGTCGAGCTGTTCGCCTATCACGGACCGCCCGCCCCCGCCGATTGGGCCGGCCCCATGCTGGTGGCGATGTTCGCTCTGATAGGCGCCTCGCCGCAAGAGGCGTGCGAAGCGCTCGCCGAGGACCTGGGTGCGGCCGAAATCGGCGAAATAAGACTGCGCAGCACTTTTGGCACGAGAGACGTCCCCGTAGCCGACCTGGCGCTAAGCGTCCTGCGCCGCGGCGACCAGGAGATCGGCAAGATCAGGCGCTGCGACCGGTTGATCGTGAACCGCAACGGCCTGCCGATGAACCCGCACGCGATGCGGGAGCGTTTCGCGGCGCTGGAAACAAGGATTGGACTGCCAGGCGTCGGTCTGCCTGCGGTTCTGCGCGCAACCTTCCAGCGTTGGATCAGGGAGTCGGACGACAACGGCGCCATCCGCCGCCTCTGCACGATGCGGACGAAACCCGCGACGACGCGCCGGCGCGGCCAGACGGAGCCGGCAATGCCGCATCTGCGGCGGATCCTTGAGAGGTTCCATCCGCTGGGACGAACGACCCGACCGCTCCTGCAGCATGTCGGTGCAGTCGAGCGGAGCGCGCCGGACCGCGCCTTCCCGACCCTGTCGTCCGAAGCGCTCGGCGACATCGCGGCCGTAAAAAATGGGCTCCCCTCCCAGCATGCCTATCCGGACGAACTCATCCGCGCCGTGCTGGCAGCCTGGGACGCCGGCCGGCGCGCGGCCGAAATCGCGGCGCACTACGGCATTGCGCGCCAAGCCGTACAGCGCTGGATCACGATTCGAAAACGCGGGCGCGATCCGAAATGCAAGCAGCCGCTGCGCGTGCGCTCGAACCGCGACGCGTTGCTTGCGCACATCCGCCGGCACCCGGACAAAACCGCGTTCGAGGTCCGCGATTGGATGCGCGACCGACGTGGCGTGACGCTGAGCAAGAGCGCCCTATGGACGGTCGCTTGGCAACTCGGTCTCGACTTCGCGCCGGCGCGAGGGACGCTGAAGCGCAGGTCCGATCGCGACGCCCTCCTCCGCTTCCTCCGCGAGCATCCGAAGGCAAGGCTGCGCGATGCACGCTGCTTTGCGAAGGACTTCCTGCATCTCGAATTGGACAACCAGAGCCTCTACCGCTTCGCAGCCAAGCACGGCATCCGGTTCGCTCCGATGCGCGACGGTCCGAGCAGCGAGCCGGCGCGTTCGCTGCTGCTCGCCTACATCCCCGATCACCCCGAAGCCACCGCGGATGATGTTGCGGCATGGCTGCGCAGCGAGCACCATATCGAGGTGAAGGCCGTCTCACTGCCGGGTTTCGCCAGGGCGAACGGCATGAGGCTCGCGACGAAGATCGCAATGGCTCGCGTGGACGAGTCCGGTCACGGACCCGAGCGTGAACCCTATAAAGGCGCCATTCTCGCCCACGTCGCCGCGCATCCGGAAAAGACCTTCGCGGAGGTCCGCGCCTTCGTCCTCTCTGAGCTGAAGCTGAAGACGAGTGTGGCCGGCTTGCGCGATTTCGCCAAGCGTCACGGCCTGAAGTTCCCCAAGCCCCCGGTGCGATCCCGCCGCTGGAGCGGCCCCGAGCAGGAGCCAAATCGTAGCGCGATCCTGACGCACGTCGCCGCCCATCCGGAGAAGACCGCGACCGAGGTGCGCGCCTGGATATCGAAAGAATTGAAGCTCGAGACGAGTCCAGGCGGCTTTCACGAGTTCGCGCAGCGGCACAGTCTGACGTTCGCGAAGGGAAAGCCGGGCGGAAACACAGCGCAGCTCCAAGAGTGCCACGGCCGGCCAGCTGGGCCCGAAAGTGAGCCCTACCGTGGCGCGATCATCGCCCACGTCGCCGCGCACCCGGAGAAGACCGCGACCGAGGTGCGCGCCTGGATATCGAAAGAACTGAAGCTCGAGACGAGCCGGAGCGGCTTCCATGGGTTCGCGGCGCGGCACGGGCTCAAGTTCGCGCCGCGTTATCCGTTCGCCGCCGAGGCCGATGGCCTTTTGCTGGGCTTCCTGGAAGGCCATCCGACCGCGAGCCGGGCGCTGACGCGGAAATGGATCTCGGAGCGGCTGGGTCGGACGATCAGCTTCGACCTCATCGATTCCTTCGCCGACCGTCACAGGCATCGCTTCCCCCAGGTCCGCGTCATCGTCGATCAGGAGCCGACACGCTCCGTGCTGCTCGACCATATCCGAGCGAATCCTTCGCTCACGGCCGACGATGCCAAGCATTGGCTCGCATACACGCTCCACATCGAAGTCACCAAGTGGTGGCTGCGCAACTTCGCGCGGCGGCACGGGGTGCGCTTTGCGACCAAGAGCCCGCTGGCGGACGCGGCCAACCGCAAGGCGCTGGCGCGATTTCTGTCCAAGCACCCGGAGGCAAGCGTCCACGACGCGCGCGCCTGGTCTCGCCGGAGGTTCGGCCGGAACGTCGGCGTGACGAACCTGCGCAAGTTCGCCGCCAAGCGCGGGCACCATTTCGCCCCGGCATGGATCGGCCCCGACAACGAGCCGTACCGCAACGAACTGCTGCGATGGATGCGCAGCCACCCCGAGGCGACGTCCGGGCACGCGAGTGTCTGGCTGTTCGAACGTTTCGGCCTCGACGTCGACGGCCCCCGGCTGAGGCGCTTCGCCGCGCGCAACGGGCTGAAGTTCGTCAATGGCCACCAAGACCGGCTCCCGTGCGGCGCGACCAAGCGGCTCAGGCGGGACGCTCGCCTCTTCGGCCTTCGCAGCGCTGACCGCGGCCGTCCACCGACGGGTCCGCGCGGCTGAATCCTTCGGGATGGGCGCATCCGGCAGGCCCCGCGTCGAGACATCGCCCGTTGCCCCATGACGATGCGCCAGACGACACCGACCTTCGCCAATGCATGCGAGCAGTCACCCAGGAAGCGCCGCCAAAACCGCTTCCGCTGTTCCGGATCAGGTTCTGGGGGCCGATGACGGTGTCGATGGTACCAAGGATCGCTGATCGCTCGACTTTGCATCGGATCAGCTCGGCGACGATGGCGCCTTCCGTCCTGACGGCGGTCGCGACGGCCCCCGCGCGCGTCTGGCTCTGGTGCCCGACACCTGGCTCTCGGGCACTCGGGCGAGCCGGGAACGAGAGCGGCTGATCATCGAGCCCCTGCAGAACGCGTTCATCGAGAGTTTCAACCCTCGGCTGCTGGCTGAACGGGCGGGCGCACGCCCACACGCGCAGTACGGATGGAACGGATGGAGTCGTCTTCACCTGCCATCCGCGCCGGGATCTGGCGCTGCGCTATGCCGAAGGCTCCGCGCCAGCTCCCGTCGCTAGCACCGCCCAACCGGGCAAATCCAACCGCCCGAGTGAACTCAGGATTGAATAAAACCCGGAGCCACGGGCCCCGCCTCGCAAGGCGAGGTCCGCCGTCATCCAGCCAGTTCTTCCGGATTGCGAGCGATGCATGCCGTCGGCGGCCTGCCGCTGCGCGTCGATTCCAGACGATGCGCACGTCGCCGGCGGCGACACGGGCGTCCGACAGGTAGTGCCTAATTACCTCCAAGCTTAATCTCGCCCCGACGGTTTCCCGACAACACGAGGCGGAATTGGCCCTCGCGCGGCCTGCAGAGACCGCATGAAGCCGCTCGAAAACGCAGGAAAATCAACGCATTTCGACTCCCGCTCGCATGGAGGCAGCACCGGAAGACGCCAATTTTTTAGTTTGTTTCAATTACTTAGACCATCTCCGAATTGGTCTACGCAAACGGTTTCCCGACGGGCTCTGGAGGCACGAGAATGAATTGGAATGCGCAGCCTTCGACGGAACTAGCGCCTGCCCCTGCAATATCCGCCAAAATTCATAGTCTTGTGGCGGCGTCTGACTTGCTCTGGCCGCAGAAAGGGAGGGAGGGCATGGGCAGGATTTCTGTATGCGCTTCATGGCCGACGCGCCGACGGGCACCTGGGGAAAGCAGTGGGCACTGTCGCCATCACCAGCGAGCTTTCCTTAGGACGATGTCGAGGCCACGCCCCGCGTCGTGCAAGCTCGGTTACCAACTCCGACATTACCAAACACCGCCAGTTGACTTGCCGGGCCCGTCGAGCGGAAGCCTCAAGCACTAGCTAGACCACGCCGTGGACACGATCTTGGACAAGTCGATCCTTCGTTCGTTATTCTAATCCTTGAACGAGACCAACCCGATGCGGCAACCCTACCGCGGCAACTTGGCCCGAGCCCACCGCCTGAACGCTGCGAGGAGAGCCGCGGGCTTTCGGTCGGTCCGAGCGGCGGCGGCATTATTTGGATGGTCTTTGGCGACGTACCGGGCTCACGAGGGGGGCACGCGAACGATGCCTGAGGAGGCAGTTCGACGATATGCGGACGCCTTCAACGTCGACTACGAGTGGCTCTGGGCGGACCGCGGCGCCGGTCCTCCGGTGGACAGAGGGAGGGTGGCAAAGTATGCGGCGCGCGCAAAGCACGTCGAAGAAAGCATGCAGAACGATCCTGCGGAATGGAGCTTTGCACGCCTGCGTGCCGCTCGTCGCTTAGCCGCGTTTTGGTCGGTCAAGGAAGCTGCAGAGTACCTAGGCTTGTCCCGCACTACCGTGGCTGCGCACGAATCGGGGCAGAACCGAATATCTGCGGATTTGGCTAAATTTTACGGCGATGCCTTCGGCGTACGCGAAGAATGGCTGCGCACTGGGAAGCTACCATCGGGATATCCTTCCGAAGTTGAGGCTCTCCTGAACCAGCTAATGGAGCTGCACGCAGTCAGCGAAGGCACAGCTCAAAAGCAATTTCCCTCCGCCTTTTGCTGGCGACCGAATCGATTTTCGGTTCCGACGAAGCCGAAAGGCGGAGAAAAGCAGAGCTTGCCTCCAATCGGAGACGTAGTGCCCGAATTTGCGACAGGAGCTCTATTCCGAGCGATATCGCATGGCGGGACCATTGACGTATCCTCTTTAGAACCCGAGCGCACCTGGTGGTTTCCTGAGAAATACCTGCATGACGCTTGGTCGTGCGATCCGGCAAGTGCGATTATCGTCGTCGCTGGTGATAGTACTTCAACATCCACTCGAGGTGATCGAATCTTGGTCGACATTGCAACCAGATTGCCATTGCAGGGCAAGCTTTATGCCGTGCTTGGGCGGAACGGCGTCCGAACGGTGTTCGCTCCTGCGGGCGATGGACCGATCATTGGCCGTGCCTGCGGACTGATTGGCCGTCTTCCCTAAGGGGCGACTCGGTGCGACGCCGCTAATGGGGAGCGACGCGATCGGCGACGCCGAGCACGGCGCGGCCGAGGCAGCGCGAGCGCGCGGCATCGCGCCAAGTTTAGACTACGAACGGCCGGTCACGACCAGCGCGGTCGCAGAACCCGCGGGCGAAGGCACTCACCTCCACATCAGCTTAGCTGGGAGGGGGAGGAGGCCGATCCCTAGCGCGACTTCGCGGGCGATGCGGCGAACAGCGCAGCGACATCCACGCCGAGCGCGAACGCGATCTTGTCCAGAGATTCCAGGGTCGGATTTGCGGTCCCGAGCTCAAGGGCGCTGATCAGCGCCTGGCGCAAACGCGTCTCGTCGGCGAGATCGTATTGAGACCACGATCGCTCCAGACGAAGTCGTCGAAGGTTGCGCGCAAGCAACCGCCTGGTGTGTGCCGGATTACGCCGCCTCATCCGGCAGGAGAATGCATCCCGCCCGCCCGAACAAAACACGCTTTAACGTGTTAAATACGTTACGACGTGTCCTGATCACAAGAAACAATTGGCCAGCGGGCGGCTCGCGCACCGTTCTGGCCCGCACATCTGGTAAACATGATGAATCCACCCGGCATCTATGGCAGTGTTGGACGCCATGAAAGTTTGGACTAGCGCCAACCAGGCTGGACTCGGCGCCAAGTATGTCTGGACTGGTGGAGCGAAATACTCTGGCTTCATGGTCTATGGTTAGAACTTGCTGATTCCGCTCGATGTCGCCCACCATTCCGGAATGATCTCGCCCACCGTTCCGATTTGATCTCGCCCGCCATTCCGAGATGACCCGCGAGATCCTGTACTTGGCTGAGGGCGGATACCGCTTCCTGGTCGAGGGGCTGGATAGGCGGATGCTCACGAGGAGTGAATTGCCAGGCGACTGCCACCAGCGTGGTTCAGGCCTTCGAGGTGAGCCCTTTCCCCGACGTACCTCCGTGTAGAAGGCCTTGATCGTGTCGCGAGGCACTCTCGCGATTTACGCTAGTTTTCCGCCACGACAACGATAAGATGAGACAGTCATGGCAGGGGGAGACAGATGAAGGGCATCCGCTTCACGGCTCAGTGCGCGTCGATATTGCTGGCCTCCGCGTGGCTCGCAGGCCAAGCCAGAGCGCTGGATTTCACCGTTACCGGCGCGGTGCTTACTCCGGCCGGCATCGTGGCCGACGGAGCGCTCGCCGTTTCTGGCCAGAACATCGGCGCGGTCGGTCCGACAAGCTCCGTCTCAGGGGCCGGTACAGCCATAAAGCCTGCGGATGCCGTCATCCTTCCAGGCTTCGTCGACTTGCACAATCATCTCACCTGGAATGTGCTGCCGCGATGGCTGCCTGGACGGAAGTTTGCGAGCCGCTATGAATGGCAGGATGCCGCAGAATATGACCGGCTCCTGGTGGCACCACACAACGTCGTATTGGCAGAAGCAGCGTGCGAATCTGCAATCTATGCAGAGATAAAGGCGCTTGCTGGTGGCGCGACCTCCTCGATCGGAAGCCTTTACCCCACCAAGGATCACCCGAATAACGGGGAATGCGCAAAGGGCCTTGTTCGCAACCTTGATCTTGCCTCCGGCTTGGATCGGAAGAATCCGGACGACAACGATGGATGCGGCAAAGCACAGCCGATTCTGGATGTTGTCGATAACGAAGTCTTTCCCTTGGAGATGCCCCACGCCCGGCTGGACTACCTGCTCTGCGAGCTCGGCCTCGGCACTTTGCGCGGTCTCGTCGTTCACTTGTCGGAAG
>Ga0209389_1000615_pt1 | contig 21934 bp, 20 predicted proteins | sample CowpearedBW_FD_187526 | JGI IMG/M metagenome (GOLD analysis project Ga0209389, IMG submission 187526) | Root nodule microbial communities of legume samples collected from California, USA - Cow pea red BW (SPAdes) (version 2) | ecosystem: Host-associated > Plants > Roots > Nodule | place: USA...
ACTCGAACCCAAGTCCTCTCACACAACTAAAGTACTCTCAACCACATGAGCTAGCACTTTTCCACGTCATACTTAACATAATTTAATGTCATAAATGCACTAGCCTCCCACATTTATTAATTAATTATTTATTTAATTAATTAAATTCCGCGGATCTTACAGTCTCCATAAGGACGAGGTTATAATTAGGGTCTCCTTAAGGACGAGGTTATAACTAGGGTCTCCATGAGGACGAGGTTATAACTAGGGTCTTCTTAAGGACGAGGTTAGAACTAGTGTTTACACAAGGACGAGGACGAAGGATCAGGTTACAGCAAGGAGGTCATCATTAGGCCGACCCTTTGTAAGAAGCTGATATGAAGAGATAATGTTCACGGATATATGCTGAGGATATTAGATTAAGATAAAATTGCTTATTTAAGTTAAGAAGGATATGTTAAGAGGATATATTAAGAGTATATTTTAGTTATTATTTGAGGGGATCTTATAGTTATTATTTAGAGGAATATTTAGCTGTTATTTTATCTTTAGAGGATGATACGAAATATCTGATGATAAAGATATACGATATTTATAACCTATTTTTTTCTTATCAATAAGAATGTTGCTCCCATGGTCAAGGGACATAATTATTTGGGCTTAAGTGAGTCATTAACTAAGGTTAGAATACTTCTTTCTTTTTTGTCTTTGGTCTAGGGTTCTTTCACAGTCCTTGACCGGAACAATTGGCGCCCACTGTGGGGTACAATAAACTCGATCCTGACTCCACTACATTTGAAAAGAAAAGTAAAGGGGAAAAAACCTAAAGCAGAGACGATGAATAGGAACGCTAATAGAAACGTGACCCGAGAGGGTCCCACACGGAAGCAGATCATGCGGAAGAGCATCATGGAGTTATGGAAACAAAATAAGGAAATCAAGCCAAAAGTATAGGAAGATTAGATGCACATGGAAAGAGAAATTGAGGAGGCACGTAAGAAAGTAAAGGTCGACCTTCAACTACTCCGGGAAGAAGCACTAGAAGAAAGAAAGAGGCTTCCGACAGAAGTCGAGGACACTCATCAGCGGCTAGAAGAGGCACTTCAACACAGGAACAACTGAAGAAGGCAAACGAGGAGATGCAACACCAGATAGAGGCCATCCGTGTCGAATTCCCATGATCTAGTCGGCCAACAACCGACGTCATTGAAACTTATCCTCTGTCCAATGAAATTATGAATGAATTGATTCCTCAGAATTTTGTGATCCCAAAGATTACACCTTTCTCAGGAAATTCGGACCTAGAATAGCATTTGAAATCCTTCTAGGCGAGGATGCTGATATCCGGGGGAATCCATGCGGTGCGTGTAACATCCCAATTTTAGCAGCTTGAAACTAATAAAAATAGGGAGTTTCATCATAGTTTCAAAACAAATAATCTAGTGTACACAATATATTAATACAGTCTTACAAAAGATATGACTGTAAAATATATCAATTATACACTTAAACTAAACTAGTAAACTCTATACTTTTACCACTGCTAAACCTCCCACTGGAAACCTCCTCATCAATGAGAAAAATGATGGTTTTTCATCCTCCAAAAGCGCCTTTGACACTGCAACCACATCTGCTCCCCCCGAATAGGTGATCATCACAAAAGGAAAACATACAACACGAGATAGACACACAAAAAACAAGGGTAAGCTAATTTGATTAAAGGAATCATACAGTTCAATTATAAACAGAAATCATGCAATCTTTATCATTTTCACTAGAATCACATAGTCCACCACAAAGACAATAGAGATATATTACTCTAGACTCGATATCCGGATTATGTAAGCGACATTGGATCTCTGGATGGCTTGCACCTGTGAAGGTTCCCAAACTTTGCAGAGTTTGGACACAAGGGATTATCACCCAACCACTCACAAGGTAAGTCCCCTTTGCGTCTAAGACTTGATCAAGTTCAAAGACTAGGACCTCCTACTACTCCTCACGACATAATCCATTATGCTCTATCTGAGCGTGAATGATTATTGGAGTTTCAGGATACCAACCCATACAGAGTCCTCACATCCTTACACACACTAACATACTCTTTTGAATTTCCCTTGAAATTCTAATTGAACCACTTCTTCTCATATTCAAACTTCATGCCATTTCACCACACATATTACCAGTCATAACAATTCATGCATATCATAACTAAGTTCACATTTTAACATTTAAACATAGCTTCGTCCATTAGAAACAAGAAAATAACACTCAACTGCAGAGGTTCTCGCCCAAGCTGGAAGGTCTCGCTCAGGCGAAAGAGTTCTCTCGCTTAGACGAGTCATTCTCGCCTGAGCGAGGCTCAAAATAGAGAACAACCCAAACTTTGGGCAAATTCTCGCTCAGGCTATGTTGTCTCGCTTAGACGAGAGTGACTCTCGCTCAAGCGAGACTGGCTTGCCTAGGCGAGATATCGCGCAGAGACAGGGGATGAGTGTTTGGTGTTTTCGCTCAAGCGAGAGTTGCTCGCTTAGGCGAAAATACCACATTCCCAATTTGTTCTCACATACAACAGTCCAAAAATCTAGCACAATCCAATCATACACTCAATTACACAGTTCAAGCACTCATACAACACTCAATCATGCAATTCAAAGTCATCAGAATGATTTATATACGAAATTCAAGCAAAACAGTTAGCTTCCCTTACCTGTTATCCTGTTTAGACAACTTTACAAACGTCAACGCCTTAAAAACGTCAACACCTCTAACTCTATAGGATGATCTATCTACACATAGAATCATCACAAGAAGGATCATGACATACCGTTATGATCACTGATCAGCAAAGACTCATACTGATGATTAAAAGGTCGCATGCAAGTGAAAGAAGGCTCGCATGCAACAGAAAACAGAAAAAGACTAAAAAAGAAAGCGGAAACTCAACTTACACGAACAGAGAAACTGATCGATCCAATTTGAAGAGCTCTCCGAGAGGATCAATCATATGGTTTCGGTTCTTCAATCAGACAACCAGAGAGGCAGAACCTCTAGAGAGAAGTCAGAGAACTCTAGAAAAGTGGTTTCTAGAGAGATGATGTGTTTTAAAATAATGAAACTCGTTTATAACAATTCTATTTATACTAAAATCTTTTAATATTAAAATAAAGTCTCATTATTTTTAAACCACTATCACTTTTTAAAACGCCATTTTCTAGGGTCTTACCGTGCGCTGTAAGATGTTTGTCGGCATGTTGACAAAAATAACTTTGGAATGGTTCAGCACCCTTCCAAACGCCATAATCAAATCGTTTGGGGAATTCTCGCACGCCTTTCTAAAGAGATTCTTGGCTAACAGAGCAAAACCCTTGGAGATGGCAAACATGTTCGACATAAGGCAAAATATATAAGAGTGTTTAAAACATTTTCTTAATCGCTTCAGCAATGTGAGTATGAAGATGTAGATCCCAATGATGGTTTACTGGTAAAAGCGTTCGTAAAAGGGCTTCGTGCTAGCTTCTTTAGTGAATCTATATACCGGCTATCACCTAAGACTTTAAAGGAAATTAGACAAAGTGCTGCAGTAGAAATAGAAACCAAGAAGGCTATGCGACACAAGAGGGCTGGAGATAAGAGATTAATGGCTAATGCAAGGAATGACAAGGAGATAAAACCATTCAGGCGAGAGAGGACACCTCCACAAAGCAGGCAAGAACAAAAATTTATTCCCTATGTGGCACAAAAAGGGGAGAGGTTCACGGGGGAGCGCATAGGATACCTAGCTTTGGTATTGCTCAGTCAGAAATAATGGAGGATGCAAAGATGTCCAAACATTTGCGTCGTCCTTGCATCACTGATCGAGTGCTCAAATTTAGACTGAATGCCTAGTATAAATTCCATCAAGCTTCGGGTCATGATACTGACGGTTGTTATACTATGGCTAACCAATTGTCAGCATTATTAGCTAAGGGATTAATGAAGAAATATATGGGAGACAACAAAGAAGGAGGGAAAATAGAGATGCCCAAAGCAATTGAGCATCACGAGGTACACATTTTGGGAGATTTTAATACAATTGCAAAAGGTTTTGCAGGAGGAGGTCGAACGTGTTCATCTAGGAAAAGATAACAAGAAGCGTCATGATAACAATAAAAATAGAATAACAGCCTACGAAGGTCCCAAACATCACTTTCTCCAATGAGGACTTAAAGGGAGTGGTGCCCTACGAAGATGACCCAATAGTTTTGTTAGTTATTATGATGGGTCGAAATGTCCATACAATATTAATAGATCAAGGTAGTTCAGAGAACGTCATGTTTTGGAACACCTTTATAGGATTACAAATTCTGCTTGATCACTTGCAGTCTTTCGACGGAGTACTTGTAGGGTTTTCGGGAGATCAAGTGGAAGTTAGGGGTTATGTTGACTTACGAACAACCTTCAGGGACCAAGAAGCCGCCAAGACCACAGTGATCAGGTATATAGTTGTAAACGCCCTGTCTTCTTAAAATTTACTTTTGGGAAGACCTTCTATCAACAAACTAGGAGCTATGATATCGACTGTTCACTTAAAAATGAAATTTCCTACTAACGATGGGAGAATAACTACGATGTCCATTAATCAAGAAATGGCTCGAAAGTGTTACGAAGATAGTCGAAAAACCAGACGACAGATTACGTATTATGTGGCTGCATCCAAGACATCCATCGATACTGAGTTGGATCCCAGACTGGTACACTCGGAAAAAAGACCTCAACCCGTGGGAGAGGTAAAAGAAGTAATAATAGGAGGAAAGAAATTCAAAGTGGGAGGAAACCTAAGCTCAACTATGGAAGCACAAATCATACAAGTATTTCAGGCCAACCTTTCTTCGTTTGCTTGGACCACAACAAACATGGTAGGAATCAACCCCGATTTCTTGTGTCATAAGCTCAATGTAAACCCGGCAGTCAAGGCGAAAGTCCAAGGGTGCAGACGATTGGGAGGAGAATAAGCTCAGGCTGCTGCCGAAGAAGTACAGAAGCTTTTGAAAGCAGCACATATTAGGGAAATTCAGTATCCCACTTGGCTAGCTAATGTAGTAATGGTCAAGAATTCTAATGGCAAATGGAGGATATGTGTCGATTTAACTGACTTAAACAACGCATGTCCCAAAGACCCATATCTTTTGCCTAGTATAGATGCATTGGTGGATAGTGCCTCAGGTTGTGCCCTGTTGAGTTTTCTTGATGCCTACTCTAGATACTATCAAATAAAAATGCATCCGTAGGACGAATATAGGACAACCTTTATGGGGGGGAACTTCAAATTATTGTTACAAAGTAATGCCATTTGGGTTAAAAAATGCATGGGCCATTTATCAAAGGTTGATGGATCGGATATTAGCCCTCATGATGGTGCGCAATGTGTAAGCATATGTTAACGACATGGTGGTAACTTCAACTGAGGAGTTACGACATCATGATCATTTGGCAAAGTTATTCACCATAATAAACAAATATCATCTCAAATTAAATCATAAGAAATGTGTCTTTATGGTCAAGGCAGGGAAGTTTCTGGGTTTCTTACTTACTAAGAAAGGCGTAGAAGCTAATCCAGATAAATGTGAGGCTATTATAAATATGTGAAGCCCGAGCAACGTCAAGGACGTGCAGCAGTTAACAGAAAGAATGGCGGCTCTATCCAGATTTCTGGCAAAAGGTGGAGACATAGGATCGCCATATTTTCAGTGCTTATGAAAGAATGAGAAATTCCAATGGACCAGTCAATGTGAACAAGCTTTTCAGCAATTGAAGGAATATTTGAGCAAACCCTTGGTATTGTGTAGACCTGAAAGGAACAGTGTTTTAGCATTATACATTTCAGCTTCCGAGTAGGCGGTCAATTCGGTCTTGGTATATGGGAAATAGGGGAAGAACAAAAACCTGTGTATTTTGTAAGCAAGGTACTTCATGGAGCAGAGATACGATACCTAATGTTGGAGAAGTTAGTGTTAGCAGTGGTGGTGACGACTCGACGGTTGAGACATTATTTTCAAAACCATAGGATAAAAGGTAATGACGGATTTACCCATTAAGCAGATATTACAAAAGCTAGATATATTAGGCAGGTTGGTGAAGTGGGTCGTAGAGCTATCAGAATATAATATACGATACGAGCCTAGGGCCCAATTAAAGCTCAATTTTTGTCAAATTGTTTAGTAGAACTTAACGACCTAGTTAAAGTTAAGCGAGATGAGAGACCACAATAGATTTTTTTGTTGATAGGGCTTCCAATTTGAAAGGAAGTGGAGTTGGGGTAGTGTTGGAAGGACCAGAAGGAGTTTTGATTGAGCAATCGTTGAGGTTCGCGTTCAAGGCTAGCAATAATCAAGTAGAATACAAGGCTTTGATAGCTGGGATGCTATTAGCAACAGAAATGGAGGCCATAAGATTACTAGTTAAAAGTGACTCGACAATGGTGGCTGGATAGGTGAAGGGAGAGTTCCAAGTGCGGGACTCGCAACTGGCTAAGTATTTGGAAACTGTCCAAGTGATTTCCAAGAACTTTGTTGTTTTCGAATTTATACACGTCTCAAGAGAGCAAAATTGTCGAGCAGATCTATTATCAAAATTGGCTAGTTGTACAAAGCCAAGGCAACATAAATCCATAATTAGGGAAACATTGGTGTCTCCTCCGGTGGATGTTGGAGAAAGGCATCATGTCATGGAAATACATATGCAAGGGGAAAGGACTTGGATGGCTCCAATAAATAAATATATTGCTGATGGACAGTTACCCGGAGACATCAGGGAGGCAAGTCAAATTAAGAAAAGTTTGAGTAGATACATATTGATTGATGGCAACTTGTTTCATTGTGGGTTTTCTCATCCGTTGTTGATTTGTGTGGAGAAGGAAGAAGTAACGCGAATCATGATTGGCCTCTATGAAGGAATATGTGGAAGCCATATTAGAGGTAGGGTGTTATGTTGTAGATTATAAGAGCTAGGTTTTTTTTTGCCGACCATGAAGAATGATTGTGTAGAGTACATCAGAAAGTGTGAATAGTGTCAGAGGTATGCAGATTGGACTAAAGCATCGCCATAAGTTTTACATTCAATCAATGCACCTTGGTCTTTTCACACATTGGGGATAGATATATTGGGCCCATTTCCACGAGCAGTTAGGCAGTGGAATACTTTACAAAATGGATCGAAGTAGAGCCTGTGGCTGTGATTACTGGGAACAAAGTTAAAGAGTTTATTTGGAAGAATATAATATGTAGATTTGGAGTTCCCCGGCGTATTATCTCTGACAATGGAACCTAATTTATATGTTCGCAAGTGAGGCAATTGTGTGATGCATTGGGAACTAGACAGATTTTTTCTTCTGTGGAGCATCCTCAAACGAATTGCCAGGTCGAGGCTGCTAATAAAGTTATACTTAGGGGAGTGAAACGAAGATTGATGGCCACAAAAGGAGATTGGCCAAATGAAATACATCGAGTATTGTGGGCATATCATACTACGCCTCAATCAACTACTCATGAAACCCCTTTTAGTTTGGTATACGGTACAAACGCAATGATACCAATAGAGATTGCAAAAAGTATAGGAAGGGTGAGGTCATTTGATGCTACACACTCAGACGAAGGGCTTTGAGCAAATCTGGATACTATAGAGGAAATACGGGAATTGGCTCGGATTTCGGGAGAAGCTGTCAAAAGAAGGATGGAAAGGAAATATAAATCCAAAGTAATACTGAGGAGTTTTCAAGTGAAAGATTTGGTGTTAAGAAAAGTACAACTAATTCAGATGCATAACAAGTTGGCGCCTAAATGGACAAGACCTTATCGCGTTAAGGAAGTAGTAGGGGGTGGAGCATACAAGCTAGAAATGCTGGACGACAAGGAGATACCGTTAACTTGGAATGCGTCAAATCTGCGTTTTTATTTATGTTAAAGGAATGTACTTTTTTAATAATTATTTAGTTTATGTTTTGCAAAGACAGGTTCCAATTATTTTTATTCCAAATCGTTGTTTAATTTGAATAAATCCAAGAGGGAATTTATGTTTAAATAATGAGCCTTAGTGCTCCATGCCAAGCCGAGTTGTTTGGTGATGAGCCTTAGTGCTCCATGCCAAGCCGAGTTGCTTAATGATGAGCCTTAGTGCTCCATGCCAAGCCGAGTTGTTTGGTGATGAGCCTTAATGCTCCATGCCAAGCCGAGTTGCTTAATGATGAGCCTTAGTGCTCCATGCCAAGTCAAGTTGCTTGATGATGAGCCTTAGTGCTACATGCTAAGCCGAATTGCTTGATGATGTGCCTTAATGCTCCATGCCAAGTCAAATTGCATAATGATGAGCCTTAGTGCTCCATGCTAAGCCAAGTAGCTTGATGATGAGCCTTAGTGCTCCATGCCAAGCCGAGTTGCTTGATGATGAGTCTTAGTGCTCCATGCCAAACCGAGTTGCTTGATGATGAGTCTTACTTCTCCATGCCAAGCTGAGTTGCTTGATGATAAGCATAAACGCTAGATGTATAAACCACATGTTTACTGATTAAGTATTACAGATTTGCAGGTATTAAGGGCTCGGTCCATGACCGAGGAAGTTATTGATTAAGTACTTTGATTGATTTGAAGGAATTGAGAGCTCTCGATCCATGATTGGATGTTTTGCAGTTTTAATTTGTAAGTATTGATGGCTCAGTTTAAAACCGACTAATTTATTGACTAAGTACTTTGATTGATTTAAAGGAACTAAGAACTCGATTCATGATTGGATGTTTTGCAGTTTTAATTTGTAAGTATTGATGGCTCGGTTTAAAATCGACTAATTTATTGATTAAGTACTTTGATTGATTTGAAGGAACTGAGAGCTCGATTCATGATTGGATGTTTTGCAGTTTTAATTTGTAAGTATTGATGGCTCGGTTTAAAATCGACTAATTTATTGATTAAGTACTTTGATTGATTTGAAGGAACTGAGAGCTCGGTTCATGATTGGATGTTTTGTAGTTTTAATTTGTAAGTATTGATGGCTTGGTTTAAAACCAACTAATTTATTGGTTAAGTAATTAGATTGATTTGAAGGAACTGAAAGCTCGGTTCATGGTTAAATATTTTGCAATTTTAATTTGTAAGTATTGATAGCTTGGTTTAAAACTGACTAATTTATTAATTAAGTACTTATATTGATTTAAAAGAACTAAGAGCTCAGTTCATGAGTAGGTGTTTTACAAGTATTGAAAAGCTTAGTTTAAAACCGAGTAATTAGTGATTGAGTTTTACATATATGCAGGCATTAAAGGCTCGGTCAAAGACAAAGTACTTTATTGATTAAATATTAAGGTTGATTTTTTGGTGTTTTGGTGTTAGTGTAAACATTACAGGGAAGAAGAGTTTGGCGTGCAAGATGCAAGTGGAAGCTTTGATGACGATCAATGAATTCCTAGGAGAAACATGTAGAGATAAGATTATCATCATACGCATGAACATTAGAAAGAAGAACAAGTAGCAGTAAGAAAAATGAGTAATTGGATGGCGAGCGATTAATAAAAGCATGGTGATATCATAGAGTATAAAGGGATGTTCAGAGTACAGACCAAATAAATATAGCGAAGCAGAAAAAAGAAGAAAATATAATATGTTAAAAATGGATCAGTCTTCGGTTTCAACAAGCTGGCCATCAATGATAGACTTGGAAACATCCACTTGTGACAGGTCATCATCAAGCAGAGGATGCAAACTTGGTCGAGGGCTAGATGGAAACCCATGTTAAGTGATAAACCGATTTGGTCCTTGAGGAGTTCTAAGTTATTAAGCAACTATTTCTCTTTGTCAAGCCAGGTTTTCTTTTCATTCTCCAGCTCCTTCACTTGAGTGGTCATCGTTAGCAATTGGTCGTCTTTTTCTTTAATTTGGTAATAAAAGCCCTCAATTCAACAACCTTGGTATTAAGACGACCAACCTCATCTTGAGAAGATTCCAATTATTTCTCCTTCAGCACCAATTCTTTAGTTTTTTGTTCCTCTTGAGGGGAAAGGTTGTTGAATTAGTTCATCAAAATAAGGGCGGACGCCTCAGCCCTATGAAGACCTTCAAAGCGGCCCTCTTGAAGAGTTTTGAAGTGTCAGGTTTGTAAGGAAGTAGCATCATGACGCAGAAGGTCGTGCTTTCGGCTATGGTTGGAGTGAGGAAAAGTAGGACTCCAAAAGCTTAGTAATGTATCATCTACTACTTGTTGTTGAAGGAGAAGAGTTTGAAGTTGGGAAGTGGAATGCTGAGAGGTAGCCTCGATCACTTGCTTGCCTAAAGAAGGTTTAAATTTCCTTGTTAAAGGCTCAGGATCATGCTCGGACAAGTCTTCTTGGACCTCGATGGCAGGAGGAAGTGAGGAGCCAGCTCCAACAATTGAAGTCTTTTGATTTTTCAATTGGCGAGCTCGTTTTAGTACATCTTCCTGTGACATTGCCACCAGACTTTCTACGAAAATAAAAGTTAAAGGGTTAGAAGAGGCAGAAGTGAAAAATCACAAGGAGATAGAGGAGGGTAAGTACCAATGTGGAATTTTAGATCTACCACTCAAAATTCCAGCTCTAAGAGTTTTGTGTATCGAAAATAATATCCAACTTTTCCAACATCAAGCAGTCTCTTTTCTCAGAGGGGTCCATATCTCCTAATTGCCGAGGACTTCGTAAGTTGGGAGATTGACACCAGTATAGGGGAAAGCCCTTCAGGAGGGAGGGATTGTGCTCGGGAGCTACTATCTTAATAAAAACTCCTTTAAAACCCTTATAAGAAGAGTTGAATAGGGTCAATAGGCCTCGGTCACTGACCCCATTTAGGGAAGCCCATATCTGTTTAGGAGAAGTTTGTAATTCGAAGAAATAAAGGAAAATATTGACCGAGGGAGTAATACCGAAGTGAGTGCAAAGTACCTGGAAAGCTCGAATGAAAGCCCAACTGTTGGGGTGCAATTGACAAGGAGGAACATTAAGGATTGTAAGGAGTTCTTTCTCGAAGGTGTTAAAGGGAAGCCCTAAACCTACCTTTTCGAACAAAGTGATATACATATAGGTAAACTTTTGAGGAGGCAGGGGATACAAAGAACCATCTTTGCATATAGGTTTGTCGTTATCACAGATGGCTACCACTACATCAGTTTCGTTGCTCTTACATAAGGTTTGATGACGTCTAAATGCCCAGGGATACAAAGAATCATAATGGGTCATTTGGCAGAATAAGAAGGCTAACGCAAGTAGGGCACAACAAAGAAGGGACCCTTTTGACAGTATAACCAGAGGTCTAAGAATGGCAATAACAAACGACAAACAGTGGAATACAATAGCAGCAATAAAAATAGGAAATCAATATTGCCAACTTTTGAGTTCCTCGTCTCGAGAAGAGGTAGCTCAGAAGTTGGAGAGCTATGTACCAAGCTAGGTTTGGCAGGTCGACAAATCACCGAGGCTAATCACCAGGATCAATAAATTAAGAAATGAAGTTACTATCTCCTTAAGGATGAGATTATAACTATGGTCTCCATGAGGACGAGGTTATAATTAGGGTCTCCTTAAGGACAAGGTTATAACTAGGGTCTCCATGTGGACGAGGTTATAACTAAAGTCTCCTTAAGGACGAGGTTACAACTAGTGTTTGCACAAGGGCAAGGACGAGGGATCAGGTTACAACAAAGAGGTCGTCGTTAGGACGACCCCTTATAAGAAACCGAGATTGAAGAGATAATGTTCGCAGATATATGCTAAGGATATTAGATTAGGATAAAATTGCTAATTTAAGTTAAGAAGGATATGTTAAGAGGATATATTAAGAGTATATTTTAATTATTATTTGAGGGGATCTTATAGTTATTATTTAGAGGAATATTTAGCTGTTATTTTATCTTTAGGGGATGATACACAGTATCTAATGATAAAGATATACGATATTTATAACCTATTTTTTTCTTATAAATAAGAATGTTGCTCCCATGGTCAAGGGACATAATTATTTTGGCCTAAGTGAGTCATTAACTAAGGTTAGAATACTTCTTTCTTTTTTATCTTTAGTCTAGGGTTCTCTCACAGTCCTTGACCGAAATAGCTTCCATCTGGTTCGATCTGCCACGATATGCTTCATCTGGTTCGATATGTCGCAATATGCTTCCATCTGGTTTGATCTTTCCCAATCTGGTCTGATCTTCGCCGATCTGGTCCAATCTTCACCGATCTAGTTCGATCTTCGTTGATATGGTCTGATCTGCTCCGTAGGTGGCAGCACGGTGGCATTTACTTCGTTTGTGCAGTAACGTGGTGATAGAGAAAACCCAAAATGGTGGAGAAGTTGGAGAAACAGGGCTGGAAATCATTTCTTCCTTTCAATCTCACATTTTTTTCATTTATTTGGGTAACTCGCTATCCATTCGCTTCTAACCGATCCGAATAAACCCGAACCCGCTTAAACCAAGAAGCAAAAATGGTCGGATATGAGTTCCAAATATTAAATTCAAATTAGGTTGGATCGGTCTCCTTAAACCCAAATTCGACCCAAATCAGCTGTTGCTCAGGCCTACTACCTGCAACAAAAAATAAAACTCATTATTTTTCATATATTTGTTTAAAAAATATTCTAGATTTTTCAAAACTCATAGGTATATAAACATACTTACATATATTTAGAAAAATATACTTTATAAATTTTTATAATAAAGCCTCTACTGCAAGGGAAAATATACAAAAAACTAAGAAAGTTATGAATATTTTCATTAAATCAAGAAAGTATAGAATACATAATTATTGTTAGATGATATAATATTTTGTTTACTAGTTGGGCTCAGCCCATTATGTATTTTTGGCCTTGGCCCATTATCATTATAAATAAATTATCCTTTGTGTAGGGTTCACACAAGGGATATTGATTCAAAAACCTCTTTTTCATCTTATTTTACAATTATATAGACAAGAAAAACATATTCTAGAAGATATGACTATTACACAATCAATACAAAATAAAAAGGCACACAAAGAATAAAGAAAACTATAGGGTATATACACTAACACATACTCATTTTATCACCATATCCAATTTTTAGGTATTATTGATACTCATATGTGAGTCAATATAAATATTTTTCATAAAAATCACCATGGATTTGAATATTCGGATTTATTTCTCATGATATAATCTACACTACAGCTAAGCAAAGCATGTGAATTACTAAAGCGGCAATGGTCATGCAATATTGAACATACGTCGAGGGATGCAAATTCACGCTTATATCTTTGCTCTCTGGTCTAAGAGATACGCACCTTGGACAAAACTTGGAGTGTCCCTTTAGATTTGGTGTCAAAAGGCAAGTTTGTTCACCAAACTAGTGTTTGAAACACCTCTGATTGAAAATCTTTTTTCAGAAATACAAAACTGCTGGAAAACAAAGAAACTTTTAAATTTGCAGTAACCTGACAACTAGTAGAAAAAGAGAGAATACGAAAGAAACACCTAATCCAACCTCTCTTTCAAGCTAGGACTCGTTTTGAGGTTATTCTTATACTTTTCGATCAGTTGTCTGTACACCAATCTCAACCAAAAAGAATATATCTTTGCCGAAAAAACCTCTCCCTCCCCAAACCTAAATAAGAAACGATTTCTTTTGATTTAACTTGATGAGCAGAAACCAGATCAACAAATCTCAATTAAATTAATTTGATTCAATTTGACCGTTAAAAAATATCTAATAGGATATAATCTGAATAATATTTTCGCTACATACGCAGTGGACAGAGTGCAGTGATGACAGCGAGTGTTGATTGCAAGAGTTGGGTTGAGGTGACCAAAGGTAAACAAAAATGTGATATCAACACTGTCAGTGAATGAAAAAGAAACAACAATATATGTTGGAATAGTTCTAAAACATTTTATAAATAGAATAGAACACCCCCTTTTACCCTAATCACAATGCCAACCACGTACTAAGCCCGAAAATCAATATGCTCACGTTATATACTAAAAGTAACATCAAATCGAAACACTTCAGTAACGAACAAGGTTAACTGTACAAGGCAACAGGTCTCAACACCACCCTTTTGTCCAGAATTAATCTGCCACTGTAAAGGGTATTATGGTAAATAAATAAATAATGACGAATTACTTCACTTTTTTTCCGGACCAGTTCATTCACCAAAACATCTACAGCCTCCATTCATTAATTACAGGCTGCTACAATCATTTGCCTTCACGGTTCGCTGATATCTCAGGGTAGTTGCCAGCAGCAAAGTTCACTTTTACTTCAGTTTCAACTAAAATCCTAAACTGTTGCAGCAGTTTTCTTCGCATGCTTCTCATCTTCAACATCCTGAAGGTTTATATCATAATAAATCAAAATCATCTTATCAAGAAAACCATTTCCAGCAATGCCGTGAGAGGACAATTATGCAATTATAATCTTACATCTTTTTTTTTATTTATTTAAACTATTACATGAGTGTGTGCACTTGGTGCCTAGTTTCCTGCATTTTTTTTTTATTTCAATGGTTCTTCTATTTACTAATAAGCAAAATAATTTTCAAAGGAAATATTCCAAATTAAATTATTCTTATTTGGTAATTTATTTTGACAGACATGGAGAATGTTCAGTTTGCGTCGAAACAATATTAAAGAGGCTAGAGTATATTAAATGAAAAATAAAAAACATAAACCAAAGGAGATCCAGGTAAAAACACTTACAGAATTGCCAATCTTGTCAAAATCATCATCAAAACTGCCCTCACCATCATCTGAAAGATGGAAATGATAATCATTATGAACGTAGACAGAATGGCAAGTTCATAGAAGATCATGACATAATTCTTAGTTAATCACATCACCCGAAAATTTTCAAAATGATAATCGACAGTGGAATGGTTCATGCTTTTGCACATTAGCACATATAAGTTCAAACCAAATGTGCAAAATTAAGACCCTGATCCGGGATGCAAATTTTAAAATGTTCCACTGGAGTGAATGCTTTGTGTGACAAAATCTGAAATGAACAAACTGAGTAATATACCTGGACCTTCATCACTGTCTTCAAGATCTCCAAGAAGAAATGTATCCAAGTCTTGCTCATTAGAGGGTGATTTAGAAGACCTACTCTTCACATTCTTCCCTGTTGTTTCTGCCTTTCCAGTTCCTTCAGTAACAGGAGTTTGTTCCACCTTAGTTTCCTCATTCTTCTCTGCTGATGCTCTAAGCTGAACCTCCTCCATATATTGCTTCTCATACCTGACATTATAATTATTGAATGGGGCTTACTAAAAGTATTAGAATATCATCACTTTTTGGTTTTTAAAGCTTTACTTTTGAATTCATCTTATTCTCTACAACAGTGATTTATCTGCTACATCCACTGTTCTTCCACGAACACAATAGAAGCATTCCGAGCCAAGCTTCCTCATACATGAATAAACATGGAAGTCTATATTTACTGCAACTCCAACATTAGAAGGGGCTAAAAGCTCGGTTTCAATTAACTTCATGGAGCCAGGAGTCAATAGTTGCAAAACTATGAACTAAATTCCATGAAAACAAGTAAAACGCTAGAATTTATATTTAAAACATCTACGCGTAAGGGGAAAAATAACACAACACTGTTCCAAATACCACTATTTGACATGGGTGGAATGCAATGCCGCTATAGCAGCATTATTGCATGTAATTCACTAGTCTGATCTTACACGTTTAGCATTTAAAATCCTCAGGAATTGATATTAAAATTCTTGGGAATAGCTTAAATCGATTTTATGTCTTAGCATATTGTTCTTATTATTACATTATTCTTGAAATTTCCTTCCTGTGTAAAACATTATTCTTTTATTAAATGTCCAAACTATTTCAAATTCACTCTGCTTCTTTCTTTTTATCATTTAGAAAAGAAGTTTGAGATTATGAAAAAACTATGGGAGAAATAAACAGAGCAAGAAATGAGAGAGAGAGGGAGAGAGAGAGAGAGAGAGAGAGAGAGAGAGTTGAAATAGTGTTTTAGGCTTTCAGGCTCTGGAGGAGATATGAAACTCATGAATGAATGCAGTGGAAGCTATAGGTGAATATTGCAGCAATTGCTGAACCATGTGAAGGTAATGGTGAACAAAAGAGATGGCTATTTTGCATTTTATGCATGATATTGCCCCGGTCTTGAAAAGAAATGGCGAACCCCATTATGGGAATGAAAAAGGACCAAAGCACGGGAATGCCACTATTTCTTGAACTAATTGATTTCAAGGGATATTAAAAAAAAAGGGAACTTGAACAAATCATGGAACTATTTCATTCTCACCTTCAGATTGAAAAGGATATCACTCTTTATTCCAAGGGTTTCTCACAGATTTACTAATCCGAATGCATATCCGCTTTAACTCAATATCCTGTTATTTAAGATATTATGGGCATGCTCCATGATATCCCTCTAATTAGTAACTACTTTAGATTCTCTTTATTATATGTTAACAATTTATTACCATTTGTATCTGTGCAATATAAATTACTCAACTTGTATCTATAAACTTCCATATGATAGCCATCCTACAATAAAAATTTTGTGGCTGCTCTATATGAGTCCGGTTCCTCTACTGAGTTTTTTTGTATTGTCCTTTGCTGAGCATTAAAAATACACTATTTTGATACTTTAAAAATAATTTTAAAATATTTTAAAATTTTAAAATTAATGGTCATCAGTGTATTTTGAAAACACAATAGAGAAATGATAGAGAAAAACTAGTAGAGAATCCAAACTCGCTCTGTGTGCTATATAAGATTACAGTGTTGGATGGTAATCATCATAATTAACTTGCTCACTCCCCAAATACACTCATCTTATTTTTCCCACACTTTTTCCTTGAGTAATAATACTACCTTTACAAATTTAGTATCATCACAAAAAGAAGCCTTGATCTAGTTAGCTCTATAACCTATATACATTATGATCTTTATCATTTGGAACACACATGAGCAACCAGATTTGAAACCCAACATGATACTTTTCTTCGTAGACAAATCTGTACATCTATTTCAACATACAGGGAATCCAGACACAAGCCAGCATTACCATTTGCCTTATTGAAACCATCTTATAACTTTTATAATATTATATATCTAGAATCCATATTTTGAAGAAGAATACATATAATCACAATATCCATTTACATATAAAATAAGAGTTAGTACAACATCTGAATCATAATTACAAGTTGTTCCACTACATTGTTTTGCTTTCCTTTTATTTATATTATTTTAATATTGTTTTATAACAAAAAATTTAAAATATAAAGTACATAATAACACAAACCAACAGAAAATATTTTCCTATGATGAGTAGTGTATTATCTATTTTTATTTTTGTTAACTCCTATATTTTTATAAATATTTATTCTTTGAGGACAAATGAAACTCAGAGTGAAGGTAAACGAAGTTACTTCCCAAAAATAGAACATTTTTCCCATCCCCATTGACAAATCTAACATAGTGTGTGAATTATTAATGTTACTTACGGAGCCACATGAGTGTTGACAAGTGTGAAATATATCCTCCAAAAGTGTCTTTCTTTCATGGTGCGTGGGCATAGTTCATATCTCAATCTTGAAATTTCCTGCAATATTGTAATTAAAATACATAAACATTAATAAAGTAGCAAGTTTGTGATACCTAACATGTTCAAACACATATTTTTCAGTCCTTGCATTATAATAGCATGACTGGTTGATGGTAACTGATAACACATTATTGGAAATAAAGAGGTAGGTGATTCTTTTAATGAATTAGCTTGATCACAACCAAATATTACAGAAGTAAAGCTCAATTAATCATCAAATGGAACATGGAAAAGGACACAATCGACAATTTTTATAATCACAATAATTCTGTATGAATAAATAAACAAAATATGTATCATAATCATAACTTTATATTAAAAAAAAGTCAAAATACTTTATAATATGTATATGACTCAAGCTAAAGATTTGAATCAAGATAATCGTGAGTTTGAATTATATTTGAGCTATAAAAGAGGTTCATATCTACCAGTTGAGTTTAATCAATTCTTATCATGTTGTGCCAAACCACGTTTGTCTTGCCTCATTTTTTATCCCTAACACTACTAAAAGATCAATAAATAAAGGCTCAATTAACAATTTAGTTCCTACAGTTGTACATATTTTCGGTCTCAGTCCCTACCCCACACATAAAAGCTCTACATTTTAGTCCCTATTTAAACATATCTTTTGGTGTCCTTACACTTGAAAAAACTGTATTGCCATCCCTGTACCTAGGAACTCAATAGTTTAGTCCATACACAAGATTCCTTCTTATGCTTGCTGTCAATTGTCAAATTACTTTGTTAACTTTAGTGTTCCTCTTCCACTAGCAAAAAACTAAAACTAATGAAGCAAATCTGCTATAAAAGTTTTGGCAGTTTTGTTAAATCGCCAAATAAGATTGTGGTTGTTAAATTGCCAAAAATAAACCAAGATGTATCTGACACACTGTTGTGAAAGGCTATTTTTTGTCATACATACATTGGATATATTGAAATTCAATTGCAGTCAGATATGGATACAATGGAAGATTTTCTCAGGCTTTGAACTTTTATGGACAATTTATGAGATTGAATATATAATAGGATATAATGAGTTTAACTTTATCAATGTTTTGATTGTTTCTGTAATAAAGAGAGGAAGAAGACAGGGGAAGAGAAAGAAAGTGGAAGATAAGCATAAGAGGAAATAAAAACAACAAACAGGGGGTAAGGCTTCATTGCTGAAAATTACCTTTGACAGTGGTTTCACAGAGGAACCAACTTCATTTTCAAAATTCTGTTGATGAAACAACCACCATTTTTTTGGGGCAGTTTCATACGTAGGGACCAGGACAAAAAGTGTGTACAAGTATAGAAATTAAATGGTTTGTTAAACCACAAAGAAATAATAAAAAACATGATGTAAAGGTAATCACAAAAATGACCAGGGTAATACATTCAATCATTTACCTCTCAAACATGCATCCTTATTTTTTCCTGGAAAAGAAAGCTTAGACTGCAAGACTCACACTTACACCAGCCTTTAGCACCTTTCTAAAGTAAACATGTGAATAGGAATGCATTATAAAGAAATCACAAAGACACACTACTATTTAAAAAAAATTACATTTTCGCTTGCCTTTGCCACATTACCCAAACAAACATCTGAAATTAGATGCTCTACAAAGCAATCACATTAACACGCTATTATTAAAAGAGGAGCTTTCTATCTTGCCCCTCTGTCTATCTTTTTAGTTCAAAAGGATTTAGCCAACAAACATGAATGAAGACAATAGATACACTGCTCATGTTATCCCTAAACTCCTAAGATTCGTTAAGTTTTATGATAACTGCCTTCCAAGTCATATCGTAAGCGATTTCTGATTGATTCATCGTATGACTCACATTGGTAGTTCATTATCTATGAAACTCAACAAACGTGCACTAAAACAAAAAGCACACAATGCAATTTCCCCACATAAGGGATCAAATATAAAAAGAAAAATATAAAATTGAAAAAAATAAAAAGTGAATTTACCTTAACAGTAGTTAAAACGAGAGTGGCATGCTTCTCCTGAAACTCATTGAGATCCTTCCGAACATTGGATCCCACAGTGGCCACATCAGAGACCTCAGTTTCATCTACATTTTCAACCTCACTCACTCAATCCGTTCAAAAACGTTAAAGAAAAAAATAGATATCCGCAAATTGGTTTCTAAAATTACCGGAACTGAGAGGAAAGTTCTGGAAGGTGGTGGAAGTGAGGCCCCTGACAAAGGATCTCAGGTCGTCGGAAACGCCGAACTTCTCGAGGTCCTCCGGCGTCGGGGCGGTCGGTGAGGAGGAAGCGGTGGTGGCGGCGGAGGCAATGGCGGCGAATTGCGGAGGGATAGCGATGGTGTCGGAGAAAGACTTGATCTGGTCGGCCTGGCGGAGGGCGGCAGATTTAAGGATGTCGGCCTTCTTAGAGGCTTCGGCGGCGAGTTCTTTGGATTTCTTGGCGGTTTCGGAGACGAGATCGGCGATCCGGGAAGAGGAAGGGGTGAGAGTTTGAGACTTTTTCGCAGCTTCTTCGGCGAAGGTCTTGGCGCGCTTCCACAGGTCCTCCATTGGTCTCTCGGTGAAGAGAGAAAGAAATTGAAGAAGAAGAAAAACGGAGACCGTGGGAGAAGAAGATTGGTGGATCTGTTTGACGGGGATACGACAACGTATGGTATGAGGCAGAGGAGTGAACTGCATGGATCTTTTATTCGTTTACTTTTTTGGTATTTATTCACTCGTTTACTTTCTAAACCCATATACATTGAAATTTAAATTTATATATACCGTCTAAACGTATTTTAATACAAAGATTATGGACTCTAATTGTGCAAACTTTAGGAAAATACTAAATGAAAATAATAAAATAAACTTCTATGTAATCTAAAATTAGTTGTTATTTAAGTTAATAATTTTCTTGCGAAACCACTATCAATATTGTTTACAAATTTTTTACGGATAAATTAATTTTTATTTATATAGAATTTTATTTATTTATTTTTTCATCTATACCTAAATATATTTATAATAAAGTTTGATACTTTTATAATTATAACTAAAATATAATAATATAAACACATATTTATTATTAAGATTATATATATTTTTATCCCTTAACTTTCAGAAAAATAATTGAATTTAGTCTCTTTTCAAATATTTGACCAATTTAATTTCCATATTTAGAAATGTGTAGATTTAGTTCTTTTTATCAACTTTTCTTTGAGTTTATTTGACATTTAAAAGTTGTTTCTCAGATAACATTGAAGCAAAGATGTGTCGGACGATATAAACAACTTAAATACTATCATGAAACGTATTAGAAATGCCAACTAAACTTAAAAAAATTAGTTAAAAGGAATAAATTCACGCATTTCTAAAATATGGAGACTAAATTGGACCAAAATTTTAAAGAGTGACTATTTCTGATTTACACTTAAGTTGAGACTGTTGGAAATATTTCTAATATAATTTAAAAAATAAAAAATAAAAATAAAATAAAAACTTACTATTACTCATGTTTTTATAGACCTTTAATTTATGGGTTAATGTTTTTTATGGCTAACCACTATATTCTTATTAGAATTTACTCCTTTGTCTCCTTTTTTTACCTATAAATACCACATAGGTGCATGGGGAGAGACACAACAACAACAAAGAGACAACAAACACTAGAGTTTTCTCAAAAGTGTTCTTCTTTTCTTCTCTATATTATCTTTAAGACATTGGTGTTCATAAGGTTTGGAGATCTTTCGCTGCACTCGATCGATCTGACGGGTTGTTGTATCTTGGGAGAGAAACGCATATGATATATGATTTGAAATACATATGATTGTGTAATTGTTATTATAATTGTTGATCTCTGATTAATATTCATTGTTTTATATATATATATATATATATATATATATATATATATATATGTGTGTGTGTGTGTGTCTCAATATTATTATTGATTTAATAATTATTATTAGTAATCATTTTATATCATTCTTAGAGAGAAAAACTAGTATCTTGTTATTTCTATTTTTGATTACTCATTTGTACTCATTTCTAAAATTAAAAATAATATAGAGCTGAAGACTGAAAACACATTTTATAAACTAATGTGTTTCTTATGGTTATAATTAAATCAGTTTCAACTAAGCCTAAAATCTTATGTGTATTATTATTTCTATTTCTATTGGTAACAATAAATGAAATTATGAATAAATAAAATTTTGGCTCATTGAATAATTGTTTGTGCTGTTATATTAATTTATGCTTTAATATTGTTTATTCTTACCATTGATAAAGATGTTATATATCATGTATATATTTTAAGTGTTTTGTATGAAAATAATTATAAAATAATTTGTCGTACTAAAATTACTATTGTGTTATGGAAAACAC
>Ga0209389_1000616_pt1 | contig 21926 bp, 22 predicted proteins | sample CowpearedBW_FD_187526 | JGI IMG/M metagenome (GOLD analysis project Ga0209389, IMG submission 187526) | Root nodule microbial communities of legume samples collected from California, USA - Cow pea red BW (SPAdes) (version 2) | ecosystem: Host-associated > Plants > Roots > Nodule | place: USA...
TCTATGTTAAAATTTTATTATTATGTTTATTATTTGTTCTTTGCGTCATTTTGATCAAGTGATGTATTATAACTTTTATTAGTGTATAAAAAATAGATTCATTATAATTTAAAAAATTGAAGTAAACAAACATTTAAAATATATTTTAATTTGAATATTTTTCCCTTTTATATTTTTTTAAAAATATTTTTAAAATTTATCAACTAGGTTTCATTGATGTTTGCAAATTTAATAAATGTTTTGGTTCTCATTAAATTTTATTTGGTATTCTAATCTAAAATGTAAACAATTATAATTTATTTTAAAGTATTTGATATCGAAGAAACAACCATACTCCTAATATTGGATATTTGGTAATATTATGTTTCTTTTACCATAATTTTTTATTATTTTATAAAAATTAATTAAAATTAATATTAAAGTAGTAAGAAAATGGGTACAAGTATGGGTACGAGATTATACCCGTTACCCGATGGGGATGGGGATGGGACAAAAGTTTGATACCCGTTGGGTTTAGGTATGGGGATGGGGATGGATTTTTTTTACGGGGATAGGTATGGGATAGTGAAACCCGTCCCCGCCCCGCCTCGTTGCCATCCCTACTAGTTATCCTAAATGAAGGGGGAATGAAATGTTTTCACATGCATGCTTTCAATTCATAAAATGTATTAATGCTTGTTTCTCTCCCCTTTTGCACTCTAACTTTTCTCCTTTGCCACCACTCGGATGCACGTCCAATAAACCTAGAAGTAACATGCCTAAGAATGTCAAATAGACTATATTTACTAAACAGTGGTTGCACCAATTTCTCTGTATCCCATACCTAGAAGAACTAATATACAAAGAACAACTCATTTTTAAAACAATTTGAAAATACTTTCACAATAAAGACTTGAAGAATTTCTAAAGAGAATATAAAGGAAAAGATTTCTAGAGATACTCCTAGGAAAGGGAGGTGAGTCTCATGGACAAGCTTAGAAACCAAGCCTTTCCTAGCCAGAGATCTCTAAATTTCTTTCACCAAAATTCTTAATAAAAATTCAAAGCAAAATAGATTGTGTGAAAAACAATTTTCAAAAGTGTGTGGACTAATTGAAACCTAAAGACCAAAAGAAGGTCAAGTAGGTGTTAAACACATGGTGACCTAAAATATAAAGGCAAACACACAAATCACACAAAACCTGGACATTTAAAACATAAAGACAAAAAAACATAAACTAGACGAAAATTAAATCCTAAGTGAAGATACAAGTGGCCTTTGGAACCCCTTGAACCTTATACTACACGATTAAACTATTACAAACCTTACTAAGGATAAGATTGCTCTAAAGCATTTTCCCACCTAAGCCAAATGAAATAAAAACAACAAGCTGAAAAAAAAAATACAACCCAAAATACCGTGACGTGAAAACAACAATAATCACAAAATAAAAGAACTATGTTATGCTATGTCTCTCTCGGTCCAGCCTCCAAAGTATATCTCTCAAGTGTTTCTTCCACTTTGATGCTCTCAAGTCCCAGCTCACTCCTTTTTCCTCTCGACAGTTAAGTCCCCAACAGATTCCTCACCACTCCACTACTCCAATAAGTGGCTTCACCTACAAGGCTGCCAAAAAAAGTGAGATTGGAGAATCCAAAATAGAACAAGAGCAAGCCAAGCTGCTACGTGAGAGTAAAAAATCAAGAAAACAAGAAAAGCTCAAATACGAGGCAATGACAACATCAAGTGATGGATTTAATAGACAAACTCAAACAATAATCAAAGAAGCAAGCAAGAAACAAGCTAACAAATAAAGAAGGCACACAAAAGGAACCTAAGGAAAGTGTCTAGAATATGATCAATAAAACCAAACTAAAACAAGACTAAAAAACAAGTTGAATCAAGAGCATATGCAAATGACATTGAAAAAAAAGTAGCAAATATGTGACGGTGTTGCACGCTGTGTACTCAAAGACTTTATCAAAACTTCACTTTGCAGACAATAATTAATTTTCATGTATTTTTCATCATATTTCACTTTCATTGGACTTCTTTCTTTTTCTTTTAACTCTCAAAGATCTTAATCAACAACTCACAACAATTTCAATGGGCTACTTCCAATTCAGTAATCAAACGCATATAATAGAGAACAAGTGATCCAACTAAAAAAAATTGAAACAGACTTATACAAGACAACAGAAGAGACTCGGCCAGTGCAGTAATAATCAACAGACTCTAATTCAACCAGACACCATTGAATATGAAATAACACTGGAAGAAATAGATGCGCCAAAACTGATTCAAGACAATTGGTATGGTCAAAATCAGCACAACACAAGGAATCAATATTCAACATAGAGACTGCAAATAAATGATAAGAGATACACTCGAGGGTAATCACAGAAAAACAAGAAATGTGATCTAGCTTTCAAATAAAAGACACGAATTGCAGTTTTTTTCATTCATATTGAAATAGCCCAAGAATGCATCAGATCATCACAGAGCATGCATTGAAAACATTGGAAAAATTAAACCAGCACTAAAAAAGAAGAAGATAAACACAAGTACTGATGCAATTACACATAGGCTGATCCAAAACACAGATATGGCCAAAAATTAGCACATCACTAAACATTAATGCTGAGTCAGGAAATATATATGGCAAAAAATGAGGCAACAAAATAGAATGCACTAGATCAACAAGCATACAGCCTATGCATACACATGACTAAGCATAGGTTCCACACATTTATCCTGATACAAATCAGAAGTTAGTGGTGGAATACTCGTGAGTTGCTTCAGTTGGGAGCAATCCTTGGCCAAGATAGTGAAGTGCAGAACAATAATAGATGCCATAGAAACTAAAGGCACAAACACAATTGAACAACAAATGGATTTCAAAAAGTGGACAAAGCAAACAACAGAAAAGAACAATAGAAATAAAATGGAACAATTTCAATGTATACTACAGAACAATTGCTAGTGATCTATTAGCAATCTCAGAACTCCAGAACATACACATGAATAGAAACTAATGACTGAAAAAAAAAATAGAACATGGACTGAAGCAAAGACAAAACAGTGAACGATACTCAAATTAGGCACAACGTCTATGGAATTCACGACATACAAAGCAACTAACATGAACCTAGACAAAACAAAGATCAGAAAATTCAAAGCTAAGTAATAAAATAAAATCAAACCTAATTGACATGCGTTGGAGCGGCAAATTCAGAGACTTAAGACATGATATCATCAATATTGATTCAATAAAATTAGAACAAGACAATGAATCAATTTCAGTAAGAAAAATACCATGGCAGAAATTCATGCAGAGAAGAAAACTCGAAAACACAATTAATCAGGATCAAGACGGAAGCAAACAAATATAAAAGAAGACGAACTAAGATGGGGAATACTTAGCTTGCGACACTCCGAGAACCGATTGGCTCTGAATACCACTTGATGAGGTCGGCGACATCGTTAATCGGTAGAATATAGCTCCAATTGACGGAGAACGACCTCTAGGTGTCGATTGTAACATCCCGACTGGATATTACGAATTTAAATAATAAAATAAAGAATTATTACACCAGTTTCATTTATTGAAACCTCATTTCCCAAAATGCAGGAAATTTAAAACTTTATTTCAATTAAAAGTATCTCAATTACATTATAATTCAATTATAAAAGAAAACCATGTTCATAACTAAAGATTACAATCTGTATAATCCATAATAAAAACAACCCTATAAAATCTCCCAATTAGCCCCTACTCCGTCTCTAGGCCTCACTAGATCCACCTGCAACATCATTTGCTCACGTATACCGCGTATACGATCATCGCCACACACAAGCAGATGGGGTGAGCTAAATAGAATAAAAATATGAATATATATACATATATAACACACTTAAATATATATCACACAACCATCCCAAAAGAATTCCCTCTTTTGATTCCATACCACATGGCCACCACCATGTTATTCGTGTTCTACATCTTCTAGTGACTACCTCAAGATGTCTTGCTGCAATACCTATCCGCCACAACCGATAGAGGACGTGCGGGAGACCATGCTACGGATCACACACCGTAACGCCAGGTGGAGTTCCCAAGTATGAAGATAGTTCGTAACGTCCCAAGACTACCAAACTAGTCAGCTAATTACTGAGGAGGGGAATCCATCTAGACCCATCCGTACTGGCCACAACCAGCACACTCACACCGACAACACTCGCCAACCCGAGCTCAACTCAAGGGTTCCTCGTGTTCATCCGCCATCCCGAGCTCAACTCAAGGGATGTTATTCCGAGCTCAACTCAAGGAATGCCACATGCTTAACCCTTATCCTGAGCTCAACTCAAGGGATACGTTCTGAGCCACAACTTAAGGAACACCAGCAAGCCGACCTTTAAGGTGTCATAGAAGCCTTGTTGATCACGCACATAATGCCATCAACCCAAATGCTACTGCATCATAAATCGCTTGGCATAGGTCACGTAGTGCCAGGCGCTGGCACTTCTAGAATACCTGGCGGGGGACATGTATCGCTAGGCGCCAAGCGCCCTAGAGCCCACTGATCTGTAGTTATTGTCTGGCAGAAGCTCTCTGCCGCTAGGCGCCATGCGTAAATGCTGCCCTCTGAATCATCGCTATCACTTAGCGGTTCAGATATTACTGCCAGGCGCCATATCAGTGCTTTCGCAATACAGGTTTTCTGCTCAAGTCTAGGCATAATTGCTCGCATAATACTCACATTCTCATTCCTCTAGAATCCTATAACTTAGTTGGTTACTGCCAACAATGATGTTTATCCATCAATCCCTAATTTAATAACAGTGCATATCATGCTACAATCATCACAATTACAAAGTCAAGCTTCCTCACTTTAATCCTATTATTATTGTTAGAGTCCTTAACTTTAAGTTAATGCTAAGCTTATTACCACTGATATGGAGTCCTCATCACAGTCAAATACAAACACTGTTGATACCATATCCCTTATTACATGATCTCATTTGTCTCAATGCCTTGTTCTATTCTATAATTACCAAACCTAAGTTTATCCAATGAACTCTTACATGCACATGTTCTTGAGTACCTACTACTTGTCTCACCAATCCATTACAACTCTATTTCTGTTTCTGTATCATCAACTACACTTCCATCAATACCATTCTACACTTATTTAAGTCCTGATCATTCCAATGCATCACTCTAAACCATAAAAGCTTTTAAAACCACTTTTCCCGTTTAGACCATTCCCAATCAAATTCCCACCCCACAATTATATCACACATGACACAAAATGGTTTCCCAACCACCAAAACGCACCAAAACACCTAATCCTGCAACTGAGGTACGGTGCCTGGCGTAAAATTGGATGCTGCCAGGCGGTTCCTGCTATTCCTGGAACCCAGTATGTTTTCCTGCACCTATGAACTTTAACCAACCCTAAATATTCTGATTTTAATTGCAATTTCGACCCCCTGGCTGCACTCCTGTGTTTATTTTCACGGTTCATACCTAAATTTCCCCAATAATACGGGTTTCCATCAACATTTACCACTTAACATCGCGAGAATTGGATAATTCCAAATAATCGACCCTAAACTCATGTTCATACAATTTTACACCCAATAGAACCTTTAATTAAGACTAATTCAGCGAATTCTAACTTCCAATCACTTCCAAATCATTAATTATATATTTTTCCCTGATTAGGCAGAGCATATGCGTTCAATTCAACATACATTTTGTGAAATCAATCCTTAAACATAAAACTAACAAGTAAAACTCTCCTAACCTGGAATTCATTTACTTAGAGTTTGAATTATGGGTCTTCCCTTAAGCACCAATGCCCCTCCCTTTGATTCCTTCCCAAAACAACTTTTCTTTTCACACCAGAAACACACTTTTCTCTCTGAATTTTGCTCCTCACAATGTCCTCTCTAATGGCAGCCACCAAAACCTTCTTTCTTACCTCTAATTGGCCTTTTAATTAGGTCTTAATGATGATTAATTAGCCAAAACGAAAAATGGGTTTAATGATCATGATAATTGCTATTCAAGACCATTATGGAGTTGTTTCTCAGCCCTTTTAGCTGCCTTCATGTGGCTGCTAGGGTTTCTATCCCTTCTCATCTTTGCCAAAAACAAGTTTAGCAAAAAGAAAGCTTAATTTGGGTTCACCAAGGTTTGAAACCCTAACCTTGCCAATGTCAAATCAATGCACAACCATTCAACCAAATCATGTTTCGTGATAATTCTTATAATTCTATAATTATATTACCACTCAACATGATCAAATATAATTATTAAGACTCGAACCCAAGTGTTATCACACACTAAAGTACTCTCAACCATTTGAGCTAGTACTTTTCGACATCACATCAATCAATATTAAATGCCATAAAGACTCCTACTATCCACATCTATTAATTTATTATTTAATTAATTAATTAATTTTCACGGGTCTTACATCGATTGTTTGGTGGAATTGATGGTAAATGCAGTGGAAGACTCATAATAGAATGAGTCACTCTCGTTCTCTCATGGATCCTTACAACACTCACGGTGTTGGAACCCTAGTAGGAGAAATCCTCATCTAAGGTGAAAGGTGAGATGACGAAGGAAGTGATTAAACCACAACTCATTCATCTAAGCTGAATTACATGAGGTTGGCCTACCTTTATATAGGTGAAGGCAACTGGAAAGCAAAAATGAAGAAAGGGACGCCATCTAACAGGTTCCTAACGACAAAGGTGAAATCCTAACTAAGGTGGTGTAACCCTAACGGTGAAAAGGTGAGGGAGGAAGCATGGGATACTAACGGACAAGACGCCATGGTAAGCTTAAGGATGAAAAGGTTGAAACCCTAACTTAGGGTTGCTACGCATGATGAAAAAGACGTTGGGTTCACAAATGGTCCTCTATTGCACATTTGCATGGATACTTTGGTAAAGTGAATCCCATAATGTTGATGGCTGCAGATTGAATTGGGCCTCTCTTTGCAAAATTAATTTGAGCCTAAAACAAGTGACTTATGTATGGTGTAATGCACGCGTGGAAGCAACTTCATGCTACATGTGTTTAGGTGGCAACATGAGGGAGGTTGGGCTTCTCGACCCATCAAGAATACATCGTGAAGGATGAAAGAGTTTTAGTTGAATTGGGCCGCAGGCCCAATGCCAATACTTCAAGATTTGGACAGCTTAGAAAATGGACTACAATTAACAAAATAAACCCAATTAGAACAACATTTATTTAATTAAAAATAAAGAAAATAAAAGAAATTAAAAGGAATGGGCCTAGCCAATGGCCCAAGCTATGAGCCTTAATGGGGTCACATCAACATGTCTTCATAATCTCCGAAATGATTACCACTTGGCTAGTCGATGTTGCGCATACTTTCATAATCTTTGAACTAATCACCACTTAGCCAGTCGACGATTGGTTGATGTCGCACATATCTTCATATGTCAAGCATCACAACTTGAACATCCGATGACCGGTTGATGTCGCACATGTTTTTATAATCTTTGAAGTGACCGCCATATCATGATGATATGTTGAACATTGCAACTTGGATAGCCAATGTCTAATCGATATAAGAACATTTGGGGAGACACCTCAATGGTTCGACTATTGACCAGCTGACCAGCCTATACAATACACAAGTCCCAAACCTTGAGTGAGGTCACAAGTTGAAGCGAAAAGGGGTTAGCTTGGTGCTTGCAGTTTGGAGATGTCGTGTCGTGTCCTTTCCTCAAGCAGGGGGAATTTGACTCTTCATATTTTGTGTCTAATAGTTTGTATTTTGTGCTTGTCACACGAAATGCGAAGAGTCGTACCCCCTAGGTCATTAAAGGCTACAAAATCCAACGTTTCTCGTGCTACCACATGTTCCATGAATTTTCTATAAATAAAAATTGGTGGTCCCTATTATTTTAACACTTTTCCTACTTCGATTATTGTACACACTGTTCGGTCAAATTCTTTTCCTATTAGGTAATCATGTTTGTTGTGGTAATTTCTTTCTCGGAGGGCTCTTCTACGTTAAGGGAGATGCATTGTGTCCCTACTTAGATTCACCCGAACACCTGGGCGACATTACAAGCATTTGATCTCTTGTCTCGTGCGGCTGGCCTCACAGTAACCGCCCACTTGTTCTTGCACTTCTACAAGACCCGTCCGGCTATATTGAATGGATGGGTTACCTTGATCACCTTCGGCCAACCTTGCTTAGCCTTTACGTCGCATCCTACAAGGGTTTCAAAACTGGTTTTTCAAAGTCTTCATTAATCATAGGGGCTATAAGTGGTTTTTTTATGATGAAGGTTGTTTGAAATTTCCCCTTTATTGGACTTGACTGCCTTCTATTGTGGATGCCTGGTCCAAGGACTTGTTGACCTCGCTAAGAAGGCAGATTTGGCTATTTTGCAATCACTTCCCAACAAACTCCCAACCATGGACCTTATCCAATGTCTTCCTTCAAAGTATATGTAGCGAGAAGTTTACAGTTAATGGTTTTGGGCCAATAGGCTATTTTAGAATTAGTTATGACTTATCTAAATTTTTGTATTCATTGCAGATATCATGGCCCAGATGACACCCATGGATAGCGATTACAAGAAAAGGGTGGTATCCCAGAAGAAGGCAACCACTGTGACTGATGAGTCTTCGCGACAACCTGATTAGGCAGGGTCTTATGCTTAGGATGAAGGGGCACCAAATGTTGAAAACGCATAGCGAAATGTTTAGTGTTTGGACAAAAACCAAGAGGGGGTGAATTGGTTTTAATATTAAAGTTAATACTTAAATTTTTAATTTAATATTAGTTCCTTTAAATGCAACAACAAACACAATAAAGAGATATGGAAGAAGATTTGTCACAAGTATTTATACTGGTTCAGATTAAAAGATTCTACGTCTAGTTGTTAATCTCTTTAAAGAGATTAACTCAATCACTAATAATAACATATTACAATCAGATAAATAAGATAGTAGGGAAAAGAAAACACCTCTCTTGAAGACACAAGGGATGAAAATAACTTTCTCTAAATCACACAGATACCTTGACCTAGCTTTCCTAGCATTAACAACAACACTCAATCTCCTAGAAACCCTCTTAGGAAAAGTTATCGCTCTACCCATACTAGGCTTTTCAGAGCATTTTTAAGAACACTCAGAGAACTCCTTTGCAAACATAGCACTAAGACTCTAGCTCTCAAAAAGGTAATTTCGAAGTAGCACTGCACTTCCTTAAATAGGGGTTTCGAAAATTAGGTCAAAAACTAAACAGTCATGTTCAAACTACCATGGATAATCGATTACCACTTATGATAATCGATTATTCTAGTGCATTTTCTAAAAACAAAAGTTTGAGCAGATAATCGATTATCTAGGGTGATAATCGATTATTCCAGTGGATTTCTGAAAAATGAGCTTAGCTTAAGATAATCGATTATCCTAAGTGATAATCGATTATCACAGTGGTTTTTACAAAAATAAGAGAATCAGAAAGATTACTATCTTGCTATTGATTATAAGCTATTCTAAACACTTTAAGACAATTACAAGATAACTTTAAACATAGAACACTTGGCTTCAGATTATCTTCCAGATGGCTTTTGAGTTTCTTTGTTGTCATCAAAAATTTTCTTCAACATTAACTTGTCTTTTGCTTTTGCTAACAATCTACCCCTTCTTGATGATGATCAAAACAATATGTTAAAGTATTTGCAATCAGAAGTCTTACAAGTAGATTGGTTAGTTTCATTGTTTTTAAACTTTCTCCTCTTGTTTTGATCATTTGAAAAAAGTTTAAGAGAAAACTCCCCTTTAATTAGACAAGTATAGAGAAATAAATAGCACTTTGATTTAAGATGAAATAAATACACTTAACAATATAATGTAAAACAATAGCAAAGGTACAATCCCCTAAAATTCTAGACTCATGTCATCCTTTTCATCATTATTTTCATGAGTAAATTCATCATCAAATCTATTTTCTAAATTTGAGATCCTAGAATCAAGTCCTCTGATTAAGTCGGTGACCTCTTCATGTCTAACAATTGAGAGAAGAAAAAGTTCTTCAAGTCTCTGGTTTAAGTTTAAAATATTGTCTTCTAAAGAAGAGGATGAGCCACCAACCCCACTAGAGGAACCAATATTGGTGTTAATAGGATGGACAAGATCAGTGTAGGGATTTTCTTCCTTTTCATTTTCAGAATGTGGCATTTCATCCTTCTGAATGTAGGTGTTCCCAAAAAGAATAAACTTCATATGTTTCAATGAGTTGTCTACAACTTTGTTGGCATCAGTGGTGCGATGAAATTGTTCATCAGATATTTTTACGCCTTTGTACTCACATATGCGAGAGATAAGTAAAGAATAAGGGAGTGGATATTGAGGGAGCCACTTTGCTTTGAGCATTGTATCAAGGATGATACTTGGCCAATTGATAGGAATATGATTTAGCAAAGCGTATATTATCATGAGATCAACTTCACTACATTAGGCATTAGTTGTTCCACGGGGACATAAAATCCAGACAATGAGATAATGAAGAAGATGCTCATCTATTTTAGAGGACCTACTAGCATTTGTCTACCTATTTCTTGATCAGGTTTTCTGAGGAAGGACCTATAGCTAAGAATTCTGTTAAACCCTTCAATTCTTATCGTCAGAATTGGAGAGGGCCATTATGAATGGGAAATTGAACAATATTTTCCCAGATATCATCATCCAAAATGATATATACACCTTTCACCTTGGTAAATCCCACTCCATATCTAAACTTGTAATTGTAGTAGAAGGCTCGTACTAAGTCAGGATAGTAGGTCCCTTGCATTTCGGTAAAGAACTTCACCCCTTGTTCAACAAGAAGGAGAGAAATTGTGAATCAATGGTTGACATACCATTGAGATTTGATAAATTTTGGAGTGATGAGAGGCTTATCTTTCCAATAAATTTGAATCTTCTCTCTTCAACTGAAATCCATCCTTCAATGGAAGCAATGCGTGTTTGAGGTTAAGTTGCACAGGATGCAGTTCTTCTGTGAGTAGGAATCTTCCCACGAGATGCTTCAGCCATTTGAAATCAGCAAGCTTGAAGAGAAAGGAAGCTTGAAGGTTTTTGAGAGAAAAATAGGGTTCTCAAAATTTGATGTTTGTAAGGGGTAACTATAAGACCCGCGAAATTTAATTATTTAAATAAATAATTAATTAATAAATGCGGGTTGTGAGAGCTTTTATGGCATTAAATTTTAATTGATATGACGTGGAAAAGTACTAGCCTAAGCTGTTGAGAGTACTTGATTGTGTTGGGTGAACTTGAGTTCGAGTCTTGTGTATGCCAATTGTGTGTTGTTTAATTGTTTATTATTTTAATAATATGCTTGAGCATGATGAGTGATAATATAATCATAGATTTATAAGAATTATCATGAAACATGAATTGATTGTGCACTTGCATTGAGATTGTATGGTTGTGAGTTCGAACCTTGGTAGACTCAATTTAAACTTGGGTTGAAATTGGGATTAAGGGCAAAACTAGTTAGAGAGAGAAGTCTTCTAGAGTTAGAACAATAAACTGTGCTGGAATTTTAGTGTGAGGGTGAATTTGGAGGCCATTTGGAGAGGATTGAAGCTAAACAAAGGGAGTCAAGTGCTAACATCAAAAGGGAACTCTAACATTGTCTTTTGAGCAAAGATATCTAGGTTAATGGAGCTAGAACTCGTAATCTTATAGTTTGAATTTAACTGCATGATGTATAGCCTGATTGAGTTTGAATTCTTTGCTGTCCGCACTTAAATTTCTGGGTTTTTGGAAAATTCTAGAAACTGTCTAGCGGGCCTCCAAAGCTGTCAGACGACGCAAGTGTTTTGCCATGTGTTCTTGGGTTACTATGAGGAACTGCCTGGCGACGCAAGCCAAGTTACTTATTTTTTGTGTTTTGGTAATTGCTGGGTAATTCTGATCGGAAGGAAAGGGATTACTAATTGAGAATCGAATGTTGGATGCTAATGTGGTGCAAATTAGCAAATAATCAAAATTAATTTGATGAAATTGATAGGAATGTATGTTATGGTTTGAACATTTGGGGATTTTGAGTTTTGGAGGAAATTACGCGACCAAAAGTAATATAATTTTGTGTATTAGAAGCATAATATATTAATACTACTCATAAGCGTATGATAGAAGTGTATTGGGTGGAAAATTGAGAGACTGGTATGAAATGGGAAAGTTGGAGTTCTCGTAAGTGTAGGGAGAAATTATGGTTTTCCCAGAATTGGTTGCATCGTCGGGCAGCAGATTATGTGTCGCTTGGCGCCAGTGTAGAGTAAGAAACCTACGTGGCTACGAGGTGCATTAGTGGGTTTGGGATTTTTGTGAATCAGATTGATGCTGAATGTAGGATTGAGAAATTATTTGGACAACGGTCTAGGGTGATTATACATTTAAATGAGTAGCGTGAATTAATTCAAGTGTTAATAGGGGGTTGGAAGAAACATGACAGTAATAACAATGCAATAGAGAGTCTTATTAAATTAAAGTATTGTTGGATTGAGAGGTATAGGACAATTAAGAGTCAGAGTTCCTAAGTGAAGATGTAATAGTTGGATATGAGGTATAGGTCTATTCTATGGTAAGGTTGAATTAGTGTTGTGGTTGTGTTGGAAGGGGGAGGGCAGTTGCGTCAGTTAATAAAGAAATGATAAGTGTGAAAACCTGGGATTGCATAAGTGACAGCATTAGGGAATGAATGCACATAAAAGGAGTTATGACAACTGAAATCATTGTTGACAGTAATCAACTAGGTTATGGTACTCTGGATGAGTGGCAATGTAGGTAGTGTGTGAGCAAATGTGCCTGAACTAGAACTAAAAACCAATATGTGCAAGTATTTGTGTAATGCCTGGGGGTGGTGTTTGACCCGTCAGGCGATAGCTACAATCACAGTGGGCTTTGGAAGCGCGTGGCACCTATCAGTGAGGGTTGTCCCGCCAGGCGTTATCTGCAGACAATGGCATTAGAGGCGCTTGGCACCTAGCGGCCCGTGTCTCCCGCCAAGCAGTTTGGAAGCAAGGTTCGCCTAGCGGCTCTAGAGCGGCGCCAAGCGATAATGCAGAGGCAAAAGCTTTGTTTGTTATGGATGTGCGTGATCTACAATGCTTGGGTGATACCTTAAATATGGGCTTGTTGGATGTCCCTTGAGTTGTGGCTCAGAATGTATCCCTTGAGTTATGGCTCAGAATGACATCTCTTGAGTTGTGGCTCGGAATGACATCTCTTGAGTTGTGGCTCGTGATGGCGGATGAACACGAGAAACTCTTGAGTTATGGCTCGGGTTGGCGAGTGTTGTCGGTGTGAGTGTGCGAGTTATGGCTCGTACGGATGGGTCCAGATAGATTGCCTTCCTCAGTATATTGCTGACGAGTTTGGTAGTCTTGGGATGTTACATATTATATTTGTATTGGGAACTCCACCTGGCGTTACAGAGTGTGGTCTGTAGCAGGTTTCCCGCACGTGTTCTACAAGTTGTGGCTTGTAGGTGTGACAGCAAGACATCTTGAGCTATTAATCTCAAGACGTAGAACACGGGAACATAATGATGGCCATGTGGTATGGAATCAAAGGATAAAATTCCTTTGGTGTGAGTTTGATTCTATATTTGATTTATATATATGTTTTATGTACTATTAACTCACCCTATCTGCTTGTGTTTGGCGATGATCGTGTACGCGGTACATGGGAGCAGATGATGTTGCAAGTGGATCTGATGACGCATAGAGCCAGAGCTTGGGCTATCTCAGGGATTTTCTACAAAGTTTATTATTTGATGGAATTTAAAGATTTTGTAATCAATTGGATTATTGAATGTAGTTATTGTATTAGAGTTTTATGAATTTTGGATTTCGAGGTATTTTTATGACAAAATAAATGTTTTAAATTTCCCGCATTTTTGGGAAATGGAATTATAATAAATGAAGTTTTATTTTTATTTCCTTATTTTATTATTTAAATTCATAATATCTGACCAGGATGCTACAGTAATAGTGAAAATTTGGCCTGAATTTATATGAAAAAGATCTTCAACGGTCAGATACACGAAATTTAAAGCCAATCTAGCCGTTACAACGACTAGTTTTCGAAAACTTTTGCCTAACGACTCGAGATAATCGATTATCTGAAAGATAATCGATTATTGTTTGAAAATTGTTAAGAACCATGGATCCTGATAAAGTGATAATCGATTATCTTAAGTAATAATCGAGTATTCCAAAAGGTTTGGTCATGTTGTTCAAATGTCATGATAATTGATTATTATACATGATAATCGATTATTGATGCGCCATTTTTCAGATTTGAGAAAAATTCAGTTTTTGCAATTTTAAGATACCTTTAGTATGCCCAAATCTCGCCCTAGTTCATCAAATCTATCTTTGGCTTAAGGTTTGGTAAAAATATCAACTAATTGATGCTCAGTGTCTACATATTCTATTACATAATTTCCTTTATTTATATGATCCCTCAAAAAGTGATGTCTAATTTCTATGTGCTTTGTTCTATAGTGCATTATGGGATTTTTGGTTAAGTTTATGGCACTCGTATTATCACACTTTAGAGGTATATGATTTAGATAGATATTATAATCCTCTAATTGGTGTTTCATGTAAGATCCGCATAATTTAATTAATTAAATAAATAATTAATTAATAAATGCGGGTAGGTAAACTATTTATGACATTAAATTCTGATGGATATGGTGTGGAAAAGTACTAGCTCAAGTGATTAAGAGTACTTTGGTTCTGTGAAAGGACTTGGGTTCGAGTCCTATGTATGCCATTTTTGTGTTGTTTGATTATTATTAATTTTAATAATAAGCATGATTGTGTGGAGTGATAACATGATTATAGAATTAGGTGAATTATCATAAAAGATAAATTGTTTGAGTGGTTGTGCTTTGATTTGATGAGGAACATGGTATGGGTTCAAACCTTGGTGAACCTAAATTTGACTCTCTTTTTGTTAATAATTGGGGTGGATTGAATATGAAAGGGTGGAGAAAACTAAGTAATGGCCCTTGAATAGAAATAAAACCCACAATAAAACCAGTTTTCGTTTTTTTCATTAAACCACATTAAGGCACCTTTAAAAGGCCAAATTGTGGTGAAATTGAGGGTTTTGGCAAACTGGAAATTTTACCCAGAAAAGAGAGCACGAGTTTTAGAGAGTGGTGAGGTTGAGTGAGGTTTTGGGATTGAATTGAAGGATAGACAAAGAAGGGTGGTCATTGGAAACTCTCAGTAATCCACTTTTTATCAAAAGGATCCAAGTTAGGGGGAGCTGAACTCAAAATCCTGGTTTAATTGTATTGTTTTGCATAATTGTGTTGTGTGTGTACCCAAATTTTCATGCCTAAACTGATGGGATGTTGTATTGGTTGTTCTGGTGGCATTTGATCAAACTTTTTATGCAATTGTATAGGAATAATGAGGGCTTGGGTACAGTAACCACAATTTATGCTTTAAACTTGGATCTTGGGAAGTATTTTGGGTCTGAATTAGGTGTACATGTTTGGTGCATTATTCTGGATTGTTGGCATGATTGGAGTGTGAATTTGGGTATGTTGTTGTTGTTGGGTGAGTGAAGCAATGCCAGAGCCTGCAATCTCGCTCAAGCTAGCTAGGCTCGCCTAGGCGAGATATGCAGAGACTCGAATTGGTTTTTGCCCGAGCATCTCGCTCAGGCGGAGGATTCTGGTCTTAGGCGACAGGCCATCTCGCTTAGGCGAGTGTGTCTCGCCTAAGCAAGAAATCGTGGGGGATTTGTTGGTTTCGCTTAAGCATCGTGCTCAAACCTGAACCCGTGGGGTGGGCGAAGAGGGTCTCGCTCAGGCGGGAGTCCCTCACCTAAGTGAGATTTCGAGGGAGGTTTCGCTGTTCCTATTGAACTCGTCGCCTAGATGAGACATTTTAGTCCTGGGCGAGTGAGGGTCTCGCCCAAGCGAGAAGGAGCTCGCTTAAGTGAGACTTCGTGGGCTACAAATGTTCTAGGGACTCGCTCAAGCTAGTGGGCCTAGCTTAAGCGAGACAAGCTGAACAGTTTGAACAAAGGCTTTTAGCCTAAGTGAGTGAGGGTGTTGTTGTGCGATCAAGACATGTGTACTGCGATATTAACGGGATAAGATGGAATTTGTGAGGCGTGTTCTATAAGGCGTCTAGGATGTCTCAATGGTGGGCTTGTTGGTGTTCCTTGAGTTGTGGTCCGGAATGTATCCTTGGGTTGTGGCTCAGGATAGGGGTGAAGCACGTGGCATTCTATGGGTTGTGGCCCGGAATGACTTCCCTTGAGTTGTGGCTCGGGTTGACGAGTGTTGCCGATGTGAGTGTGCTGGTTTTGGCCAGTACGGATGGGTCCAGATGGATTGCCCTCCTTAGTGATTTGCTGACGAGTTTGGTAGTCTTGGGACGTTACAGACTATGTTCGTATTTGGGAACTCCACTTGGCATTACGGTGTGTGATCCGTAACATGGTTCCCGCACATGCTCTATTAGTTGTGGTCGATAGGTGTGCCAGCAAGGCGCCTTGAGATACTCACTAGAAGATGTAGAACACTACTAGCATGGTTATGGCCATATGGAAGAGCTGGAACGAGTCTCCTTGATGTGTACTGATATTACATGGTTGTGGCCATGTGGAAGGAGGGGAACGAGTCTTCCTTGATGTACATTGATATTACATGGTTGTGGCCATGTGATAGAGAATGAGGAGGTTCTTTGGTGGTGAAATGATATTATACATGGTTGTGGCCATGCAGGATAAAAGAAAGGATTTTCAGAATTTTTATTTTCTAATGCATCTTCAAGACGTTTTTCCAAAATACATATATCAAACATGTAACTTTTACAGGAAGCACATTCAACAATTTCTTTTTCTTTGCTTTCTATAGTTGAAATTTTATTTTTAAAATTTCTTCTTCCTCAAGAGATTTTTCAAGTTTATTTTGTAATTCTTTAAACTCAAATTTTAACTTCCTGTGAGCGGTATCTAATTTACTAGATTTAACAAGCAATTGTTGAAATGCATCATAAAGATCATCATAATCATTTTCATTGTAAGTAGAACTTACCTCGCTGTCAGAGACATCATGATCAGCCATCAAACAAAACTTTGCTTCTTCCTTATCAAAATCATTGCATTTTGATGTACTTGAGGCATTAACTTCTCATGCTATGTATGTCTTTTTCTTAAAAAATGTTCTGCCCTTCCTTTCTTCGCTTTTCTTTGAATTTGGGCAATCTGCCTTGACATGTTCAGTTTCTCCACATCCATAGCACTTGAAGTTTGAGAATGATCCTTGATTTTCCTTCTTATTGCTCTTGAATTGATTTTACCTTTGGCCTTCATGAATTTTGTAAATTTTTTAATCATCAGGCTTATCATACAGTGTGCAACTAGTGAAGATTGATCTTGGATCATTCTTGGAGCATTTTTTTATGTTTGAAGCTTGGAAAAGGTAATTGTGGTTGGCAAGGTTATGCTACCATTGAGGTTTGGTCTTTCTCAAGCTTTTAGGTTGTGTCTGGTGGTTTTCCAGGTCTATAAGAGGTGTCTTACTGTGTTAGTTTGATTCTTGTATGATTCAAGAGTCATTATGTGGTGTTCTTGCATATTTTAAAATGGTAATTTTGTGAACTTTTTAAATCTTTTGAAATAGTGCAAAGTCAGACTCGGGTTGCCTTGACTAACTAGATGTAGCTTAGGTTTGAGTGAACTAGTATAAAAATCTTGTGCATTACTCTTTTCTCTAACCATTCTCTCTTGTATTACACTTTAAAGTTTAAGGAATTTTGATTTGAATAATCTTTTTGACATTCTTCTGTGATCTGGCATTATCTGCAGCATTGCTCGTGTTGATATAACTCATTTGAACCTACCTTGACTGATTTTTCATATTGATCTTGCTTTAAATCACAAATTCACATTTTTGCATTTTTCCCAGTTTTTCAGTCGTTTGTTTTTGTAATTTAACCTATTGATTATATTAGTATTGTATCTGTTTAATGAAATCAATCAACTAACTTTGTTTTTTGATCGATTGAAAGTGTCTAGTCCAAGAGTGTTTGCATCCATACTTGGTGGTTGATTTGATTCAATTGAAACTGTTTTAGGCTTTTAAAAGTCACTTTATTTTTTAACTAGCCAATTCAACCCCCTTCTTAGCATTTCAACCATTTCAATACTTACAAAAGGTACACTGATCTGCAACCTTTTGATATATCTACGAATCTCTTGTATTGCCTCTCTTTATCCATTCTCGTTGGTCCATATCTAGAGTTGACTTGAGTGTTGGTTGAAAATTGGCTTTCTTGATGATCAACAAGTTGCTTTGGTATTTGTCCAACTTTGACTTCTAGATTTTTGATGGATGCCTTTGTGTTCTTTTGATGGGTTGTTGAAACTTGAATGAATTTATCAAGAGCATCCTCCAATTTGTTCAATTTGTCATGCTGGGGTGGTTGTTGGTTTTGATAAGGTGCTTGCTAATTGTGGTATTGATTGTTCCCCCAATTTGAATTCTGATGGAAGTTAAATTTTTCTGGCATTCTCGAGCCAGTCATGAAATTGGCCTGCTCTTCTTGGATAAATTTAAGTTGTTGAACATTGGCCATTAGGGTGATCACCAACACAAAAATGACACCTCAAAACTGGTTGAGACATGCAAATTATTGTTGCACCAACCTGCATCTTAGTCATTTGCTTTTTAAGTTCTTCCATTTGATGTGAAATCAACTTGTTTTGTGCTAAAATTGCATTTTGTGTATCTAATTCGAGAATTCCTCTTCTATGTGCTTGGTTTCTATTAGGTTGCCCTTGCTTCAGCCACATCTTTAGTCATCATGGATCCTTTTGTAGAAAATCCATAAGTAGTTTGGTTGTGGCCTTAGCCCATTATAAAACATGTTGAGTTAAACTAAATCATCCAATTCATGATTTGGACATTTTCTGAGAAGAGATTTGTATCTTTCCCATGCTTCACATAAGGGCTCATCTATTCCTTGTGAAAATGTTGTAATAGATGACTTGGCACCCACATATCTTGATGGTGGGAAAACTCAAGATAGGAATTTCCTTTCCACATCTTCCCTATTCACTAAACTCTGGTTTGGTTGAGATTGCAACCATATTTTGGCTTTTCCAATTAAGGAAAATTGAAACAATCTTAAGCATGTTGCCTCCTCATCCTCTCTTGATATTCCTATGGTGCTACAAAATTCATAAAAGGTTGTGAGATGATTGTATGGGTCTTCATTCTCTAATCCAGCAAATTGGTTTACTATTAGAAGTGACAACAGAGCAGATTTCATCTCCACTCCTTTGGTAGGCCTAACAATGCTCAGAAAATTCCTTGCCCATGTTGTTGCATGTAATCTCCCAATAATCTCCTTTGTTTTGTACTTTTTGCCTTGATTTCGTCTGAGTTATGCAGATTTGAGCTTTGAAAATGTCAAATTTTTGCAATCTGGTTCTGCTGCGGCTTAAGTTTTTCCTGTAACCTCTTTTTCCTGTTTCTATTGTTGTTTCTTCTAGCAATTTTTACTATTTTTGGATCAAGCAATAGAGTTCCTTTCTCTCCTCTTGACATGCACAACAACTCAAGATCAATTGAGTAGAGCATATTAAATGTATAAATGGAAATAAAATAAAAAATAATGCACAAATTTAAAAACATATAACAAACTTCAAGGTAATTACAAACTAGTAATCTAACTTAGCGCAAATCCCCGGCAACAACGCTAAAAACTTGTTTGCACCTGGTGTGGGTGTAATATTTCCAGCAAGTATATTGGGTAGGTTGTAGTGCAACAAGGTTGTATCCACATGGATTTGTTAACTAGATCAGCGGTCTATAATTTAACTCGAGTTTGGAAATGTAATAGTGGCACTATTTTTAATTTTGGTTTTGATAATGTTAAAGATAAACTAAATAAATCTATGAGAGAGGTGATGTTGATTAGGATGTTGGGATTGAACTTGGCTTCTTAACTTCAACCATACTACCCTTTAATTATCTATATATTATGTTCTTTATCTAATTGTTCCTGGAAGTACACTTACTTATAAATCTAACCACATGTTTTTGGGAGAGAACCTAAGGGTGTCAAACACAGGATTTCCCAATCTAGGAGGAGGAACCCTTGCTTTGAGAATAAGACTCTGTAAACAAACTAAACCCACATATCCATGTGTGGTATATTCCAAGGATTATAAGACTTGATTGGATCTAAACACTAGACCATATGACACAAAGACTAACATTGTAACTGGAGTGCGTACCTGGAAGGTTCAACAATGCACATTATGCCCATGTATGATTATTTCACTAGAGTAGTGGTCAAAGAAGTAAGATATGTCACAACCCCAACTTCAATGCCCACAATGGAGGTTCAATTAGTGTCAGAAGTACTTGAAACATTCTTGCATGGCGTACACACCTAATTAAGGCAATTTTAAAAAGGAATTAAGTATTTTTCAATAACATCTTAATATGTATATATTTGTTTTATTATGGAGGTCATATCACAATATTTGTTATTATTATGTTATACAAGGACCTAGGAAGAGACAAAAGACCCTTATTTCGCCCAATAACTAAACCGAAATGTTAAATCAATTCAGGATTTGGTCAAGGTTTTATTTCTAATGAAAAATAAACTTAAATTAAAAGTTATAAAACTTTTAATTTTAAAAAAAAAATATTACAATTAACATTTTTCTAGAAAAATGAATAATTTAGTTGTTATATATAAAAAATATCATAAAAATTATGCTATGACTAAAACATAAAAGATTTTATAAGGTTTATATTTTTGAAGAAATATGATTTTAATATAATGAGTATTATTGTTATTCTATTAATAAAATGGATTTTAATTTAAAATTTAAAGCATGACATAAATTCGATTAAGCTTACATATACTTTTCCTCAAACTAATAAGTTAAAAGTTGTTCCTACATAAAAAATATTAGATCATTACAGGACTCAAACCTTATGTTACCACAATCTTTGAGCTTCTCGGATGGATGTCTCTTAGTTCTATTTGTCATATCTTCATCATTCGACACTTGGTGGATCATTGGGGGGTTACATGCAGAAAGGACTTCATCGAACAAGTCAGCAAAAACTCTCAAAGTCAAATCTTAGATTATGCATTAATGAAATGTGTACCTTTAATTGTTAGGGTTAACTCTTATTTATACACGACTAATCCCACTTACCTTGGTTTAGACCGTAGGTTGGGCCTTGGTTATGTCTTTAGTGATCCAGTCCTTTATTGGGTTTATGTGGACTTGGTTGGGTCCAAGTTTTAGGCCGAACACTTTTTCATAGTGGTTTAACTGACTTTCTCTAAGTTAGAGTACGCGGTATCTCGGTCGTCATCACGTGCTTGTTTTGCGGCTGGTTAGTGTAGATGTTTGAGGAGGCCATTTAGTTAATCAATTTGGCTGCCATGTAAGCTAGTTATTTCGTTGTTTACCGTTATATACCTAGTCATGCACCACATGGTATTCCTTCAAGCTTAGCAGTTATTTTCAAGCTAGCGACCTTTATGGTTGATGACCTTCCTAAGATGGTGGACAATCTGAATACTATGGTGTAGCAGCCAATTTGGCCATTGCAGTGCATATGGTATAGTGTAAGACCCGTAGAATTTAATTAATTAAATAAATAATTAATTAATAAATACGGGAGGGGTAATAATTATGACATTAAATTATGGTTAGTATGACGTGGAAAAGTGTTAGCTCATATGGTTGAGAGCACTTTGATTGTGCGAGAGGACTTGGGTTCGAGTCCTATGTATGCTAACTTTTGATGTTATGGTTTTGTTATTTAAATTTATGAAAACATGTTCTTGTATGTTATGA